>Ga0187219_1000051_pt1 | contig 42430 bp, 15 predicted proteins | sample 13SPOviralmetaG_FD_130162 | JGI IMG/M metagenome (GOLD analysis project Ga0187219, IMG submission 130162) | Marine viral communities from the oligotrophic San Pedro Time Series (SPOT) site, San Pedro Channel, CA, USA - 13 SPOT_SRF_2010-07-21... | ecosystem: Environmental > Aquatic > Marine >... | reverse complement strand
TACTACTACTACTAGTGGTGGTACTGGAGTTGGTGCTACTGGACTACAGGGTACTATTGGTGGTGTTACTGGTGGAACGAGTGGCGTGAATCCAAATGCATTGAATCAATTAGGAGCAACTGCCCCGGGTCTAACATATAATCAGAGTGTCGGATTATCAATATCTGACAAGGCTGCCCTACTTGGTTTAGGTGGCACTGTATCTATCTTTCCTACTATCATAGCTAATTTACTTGGAGACTTAGACTTTCATCTAGCAAGTAATATTGGTCAAGACTTAACAGGTAAGCTATGTGGTGCTTATAACGATATACTAGAAGACTTAACTAAAGTATTTGCTGTTGTAAAAGCAGGCAAGGCACTATTAAGTCAAGTCGAGAATCTACTAGAGAAAGATGTTAAGAAGTTAGCCGAGAGTATTAAACAGAAGGGCATACTACAGACACTATTAGATATACTCAAGCAGATTATTGAGGAAGCAGTGAATGCCGCTAGAAAGGCAGCCACAGCCGCTATTGCCGCTGTACTAGGTGCTGTATATGGAGTTGCTAAAGCATCAATGGCTGTAATGAAGAAGGCAGGTAAGATACTACAAGACATACAGAACTATATGCAAAGTGCTACTGTAAGGGGTATGATAGAAGATATGGAGAAGCTAGTTGCTGAGTTAGCCTCTTCATTCGAGAGACTTACACCAGAGAACATTGCGAATCTTATGTTTAGATTATGTCAAATGGCTCGTGATCTACAGATGATACTCATGGCGCCTGCGATTAAGATGCAGAGATTTGCGGGTAGTTTGTTTAGTGAGAGTGCTGTACTTAAAAGTCAGAATGCCGTGAACACACAGAAAGCAGTTAAGTATGGTGCTTTACGAGTGAGTGATGAAGATAGAAAGGCAAAGAAAGATAAGATTATCGCCAAGCAACAATCCACACCCCCATCTAATAGAGAAGCAGACTATCTTACGAATGAGGGTATTACACAAGAAGAGATGTCAGATATACTTGCTCTTCAGGGTAATCCAGAAGCAACCTTTTTAACACCACAGATAACCTTCTCTTCTAAGGTAATATCTAATAAAGAGTTTCAGAATCTAAGTGATAAGCTATTAGCCCGAGTAATAAGAGTACAGAAGCAGACAGGGCATAGTTATGAGATCATCTCTGGTAGAACAAAGAAGAGTGGTAATCCAAAGCGTATGGGTGCTATTGGTAATACAATACACAACACTGGATATGCTGTTGACATTAAGGTAACAGAAGCACAAAGAGATGACACTATAGTAGCCGCTAGTAGAGCAGGCATTACTGGTATTGGTGTATATAAGAATCATATACATCTTGATACAAGTGCCCGACGATCATGGGTATCTGGATATAGTGGACAAGCACTTGTGGATATAAAACAGCTTACAGAGAAGCATGATATAGATGGATTTAGAAAGAAGCGTTCATAATATACGCATAAATATATAACGGTATAGATAGGAACTATAATGGCAATCACACCAAGAACTAAAACAAGAGAATTCTTTTCAGACTTTGGATCAAATTTAGAGAAGATCCCAGGTCGATCTGATCTTGCACGAAAGGTTAATGAAGCCGCTGTAAAAGAAAGTGTAAAGAATCTTGTGTTGACAGATCGTGGAGAGCGATTAATGCAACCAGAGATAGGGTGTGATATAAGAGGTAGTCTATTTGAACTCGCTACGCCTAATACTATTCTAATACTCAAAGAGAACATAAGAACAACATTGAGAACATACGAGCCTCGCATTGTAGTAAAAGATGTAGTCGTACAGGGCAATGTAGATAGAAATGAGATATCTGTTGAGATTATATTCAGTGTAATAAATAGTAACAGAGACTCATCAATTACAATCGATCTTAGTAGGGTAAGATAACATGGCAGATATATCACCGGCAACAAATCTTGACTTTGATGCTATTAAAGAAGAACTCAAGACATTTCTAAAGAGCCAAGACCAGTTTAAAGACTATGACTACGAAGGCTCTAATATGAATGTACTATTAGATGTGCTATCGTATAACACATTCTATAATAGCTATTACTATAATGTTGCTATTAGTGAAATGTTTCTTGATAGTGCTACACAGCGTAATAGTGTTATCTCTCATGCAAAGGAACTTAACTATCTGCCTACGAGTAGACGTAGTGCAACTGCTAGAGCAACTATTAGTATATCATATCCTGGGCGAGATAGCAACTACTTTCCACTACCAAAGGGATTGCCATTAATTGGTCGCTGTGGTAATAAGACATATAACCTTCTGACAGATAAGGCATATAATGCTGTACGAGACCCGAATAACAATAATGTATTTACTATGGACATTGATGTATATGAAGGTCGTTTAATAAAAGAAACTATTAATATCAATGACACTGTATTGTCTAACCCTAATATAGACACACGAAGTCTTGAACTGACTGTCAATGGTACTGAGTACACTTATCGCTCTGATGTAACTGGTGTAGCACAAGTTGACAATGTATTCTATTTACAGCCCGAGAATGATGGGAAGTATTCAGTACAGTTCGGAAAGGACAAGTTTGGTAAACAGCCAATCGTCACTGACTCTATTGTAGCAGAGTATAGAATAACTTCCGGCGCCGATGCCAACGGCATCGAATCATTGACTCTAGGCGCTTTTGGCGGCGCTAGTTCGATAGACGTTGTGGTGCATTCACCATCTTCGGGTGGAAGAGATGCAGAAGATATTGAATCGATTCGAGCGTTTGCACCAAAGGCGACTCAAGTACAAGAGAGAGCAATTACAAGAAAAGACTATGAGACTCTACTGCGTTCTCGTTTTCCTAACATTCAGGCTATATCAGTATATGGTGGTGATGAGATTTATCCACCACAGTTTGGTAAGGTCATTATCTCTGTTGACGTAGTAGGTGGTGAGGGTGTTGCTGACTATGAGATTGCTAACTTTAAACGCTATCTATCTGATAAGACTCCACTAACGATTGAGCCTATCTTTCTAACTGCGAAGTTTATGTTTGTAGATACAAATGTAGGCATTACATATGATCCACAGTTAACAAGTAAGTCACCGGGTCAAATACAAAGTGAAGTTGATCTTGCCGTTACAGAATATCAGAATACGAATTTAAATGACTTTAATAAGACATTAAGACAATCAAGACTAGCGGCTTATCTAGATGGTCTTGATCCTTCGATTGTATCTACTGATATCTTTACTCAACCTATTATTGAGTACTCGCCTGATCTAGACATTACTAAGTCTCCGGCATTCTCGTTTGAAACGAAACTAGTTCAACCATATCCATTTGATGAAGACAATGGCTTTGATACATTCCAACCTGCTATTATAAGTACTCCATTCACTATTGAGAATGAAGTCGTGACTTGTAAAGATGATGGTCGAGGTAACATGATGCTTGCTGTTGCTGATGGTAACACCGAGAGAGTATTCAAGCCTATTGTTGGAACTGTTGATTATCTAACTGGTGACGTTAAACTTATTGATCTAACAATCAGTTCGTTCTCAGGCAAAGCAATTAAGTTCACGGCAAACACAGTAAATAAAGATATCAAGCCACCAAAAGATCGTATCATTATGATTCGTGGTGAAGATGTAACAGTCACAGTAACTCCATTGGAATCATAATATGCCCGTTGAAGTAAGAGACAATATCTATTCTGACATAGCGAGCCAGTTCCCTGCTGTCTATCGTGAGAATAACGAGGTCTTCGTTGAATTTATCGAGGCTTATTATAAGCATCTTGATGAAAAGATTACTCGTGATGTTCCCAAAATAGGTGACATTGATAAAACTCTCAATAGCTTTCTTGTCTATTATAAGAAGAAGTATCTTTCTGGTTTACCATTCGAGCCTAGTGTAGATGTTCGTTTTATTCTTAAACACATTAAAGACTTCTATGTAAGAAAGGGTACAGAAGAAAGTTTACAACTATTGTTCCGTATGTTCTTTAATGAGAACATTGAAATTCAATATCCATCTAGAAACATCTTTAGACCAAGTGACTCACTATGGGGCGGTGAACAGTTTCTTGAGATGAAGTCAGTCTTTGATGTTGGTGGATATCCTATAAGGCGTGGTAATACGATTCGTGGTGACTTGTCGTCTGCTTCTGCGTTTGTCGATGATATTGTATTTGTTAATATCAGTGGCTCTGTCACCCCCATTGTCTATATGTCTAATCTTAAAGGTAAGTTTACTGTAAACGACTCGCTTGAGGTTATCTCTGCTGATAACGAAAACGTAGAAACTATTGTCAACGTGGGTAAACTTATTAATGGTTCGATATCGAGTATTGAAGTATCTAATGCAAATCGACTACCATCAAACAGAGTTGGTGACGAAGTACTTTTAGCATCAAGGAAAAATGGTCTTGGTGCAACAGGCACAATAGCAGAGGTGAGTTCAGAGTCTATTGGTAGTATTGACTACGAAATCGTAGATGGTGGATTTGGATATATCAAACCTGGGACACTACAGTTTAGTCTCACTGATGAATACTTCAATGACATTGCTGTAAGTAACAGAGTAATTGTGTTACATAATGATCAGGTATTAGATATTAAGGGTGGAGATACAATCATCTTTCCTGGGTCAACTGTAGACCATGATAACAGAGTAGCAAATGGAGTTCATTATAGTGTAACTGGTGCGGCACGAGTTGTCGATTACAGACACCCAATGCTTTTCATTGAAACTAGGTCTCTGAGAGATGATGTGTTTGACTATCTTACTGATACATACACCAATGCAAATGGACAAGTTCGTAATGTGCTTTACGATAACTATTTTAATGCCCTTGCTAAATTTAATAATAATGCCGCCAGTAGAGTATTCCAAGTTCCACCAGAAAAGTCAGATCAGGTTAAAGAAATATACAACAAGCTACCAGACGACAATGGTAATATATTGGGTAACTTTACTGGAGACAGTCAAGATGGTGACTTATCACAACCATCAGTAAAGGTAAATGACAGAGACTTTGAAATTGTATTTAAGTTTCTTCAGAGCGTAAACAATGGTATTCAAGATGCTGAACTAATTAATAATGTAGAGACAATTAATGCTATAATTAGAACTGGTGGAGACATTCCACCTCTATCTGGTACTGGCGTTGTGAACAACACGCTTCTTCAAGCAGAAACTGCTGATCGTATGCCAACAATCGCTCCAGTTCCCGCAGGACCAGGTGGAAATGGTAGTGCTAATGATACTCTAGGTCTTAGTGGCTTCATGAATCTATCTTTAGGTGATCTTGAAAATGGACAATTCTATACGATTGTCCACCCAGGAACTACTCTTACAGAAGCTGACTGGAATTTGATTGGTGCAGAAAAGGGAATGATTGGTACTGATTTTAAATTTGCTGATGCAGACTTACATTTTGTAACGATTGAAGGTCAGACACCGGCTAGTGTAACACCGACAACACTTGCTAGACATGATGCAGTTTTTGCTAATAATAAGCAAATTCTTGCTAGACTATATCGTTGGTTATCATTTAACTCAATTTTACCACAGCTAACTATTGGTGCTTCTCTTGAGACTCCACCACTATACCCTGATCTAGTTTCGGCAGAGTTCCCTGCTGATGATATAGCTACTGGACTTCCCCTTGCAGACGGAATGGCTCACCCAAGAAGAAGAACTCCAAACTACGAGCAATACGATGCATATCACATTCCTCTTGCTCCAACGAATTATTCTTCAGATGGATTTAGTACATCTATCAAATGTAATTTGGTTACTGGTAAAGAATATGTTTTGTTTGATCTGGGTACTACTTCATATGCTGAGTGGATTAGTCTAGGATTACCACTAAACACAGATGCAACTTTGAGAGTAAATGCTCTTAGTGGAGCCGCGGCGGCAAGTGCGCTGACAGCAAGAAGAACGTATTTTATTCATGATCTAGGAGAGATGAGTCCTGTTGATTGGAGTAAACTTGGATGGAGTGGTGCTGATAGCGACTCGACTCCTCAAGTTGGAGATAGATTTATTGGCGCATATCCTGTGCCAGCTATGCCAGTAATCACACAGCAGTTTGATGGACTAAATGTTTTTGGTACAGTTAGACCGAGTGACACCACTCTTAATCATTCTATAAACATTGCTGATCATGGATTTGAAAGCCAAGATAAAGTTACACTTACAAAGGGTACTGGTCAGATTGGACTTGTTGGTGGAGTTCAGACTTTAGACGATGGAGTTTACTTCATCAAAAAACTGGATAATGACCATATTCAGCTTTATACAAGTTATGAGTTATTTGATAACAACCTTGTTCGTTATCAAGATGAAAATGTTCAAACAGGACCTCACAATTTAGTAAAAACATATGGAACTCCTAAAGCAGTCGACCCTCATGCATTACTTCAGCATAATAAAAAGTTTACTGCACTTGAGCCAACAGAAGAAATAACTGGAACAGGTATCGTACTAGATCACTTGAAAGTAAATGATCAAGTATCATCGCCTATAACATATCTCACTACAGATGCAAATACTGGTCAAGTTGTAGCAGAAACTTCCAATATTAAACTTGGTACATATAATATGGAAGGTATGATGACAGACCCAGTAATGGCGGGGTCGCAAGAAAGAGACAGACTTCCATCTACCGGTCTAGGTAACAATGTTTCGTTTATTGGTTTGATTAACGGAAAGCCAGATCAAACAGTTAGGTGTATGAACATCGGCGCATTCAATGACAGTTCTTCTTTCGAAATCAATAAAGTAGATAATGAAGAAACTGTTACTATTATTACTGACTTACTTTCTGATATTGCATTGGATACGATCTCTATTCAAGACTCAAGTGGTGCAGACATATTCAGAGATGGTGTTTACGATCTATCTGGTCCGGGTCTAGAAACTGCAAACACAGAGTATCGAGATGCGTTTAATAAGGTCACGTTTACTCTAGGAAGTATTGCTGAGTTGACAGAAGATAGACCAGGAACAGACTATGAAAATGATGTCGGCGTTCGTGTTGTAAATGACGTAATAGCAAGATTCAATAAACAAGACTACATTGTCAACTTTGATTCATCTGATTTTACATTAAGCCCAGGCGAAATAGTAACGCAAGAGAGAATCTTAGAATCATCAGATGTGAATTACAGTCTTCAGTATACCCCTGAGCAGATTGCCGCAATACCTGCCAGTGTTGCTGTTGCTAATTCCCAGATTACATATTCTTTAAGCGCAACAACTTTTGAACTGGTTGATGAGACATACGAAGTTCGAGCAGAGTTTGTAAGAAGAGAAGAAGAAGATTTCTACTTCAGACATATGAGTTTTCATGAATTTGACCAAACTTTACCAGTAAACATTAGGGCACAAGATAGAAACATTATGGCACTCAAAAGAGATAGAGAATCTCTTCCTATGGGCGCCAATGCTAATGTCATCGGGCCTGCTTATTATGACACTGGACAGATTACTGAATTGGCTGTAAGTCACACAGGATACAAGTTCGAAGATGGTGAAGTTGTTGACATAATAAACACAATGCCAGAAAGCCCCAGATACAATAAAGTTATCGGCTCTGCACAGTTAAGAGTTTTAGGGCAAGGCAAGACTTTGGGCAGATGGAAAAGCAAAAACTCTTTTGCCAGTGAAATAAGTGCCAGAATCCCAGACAATGATTATTATCAAGAATACTCTTATGATATATCTTCTATGATCGATCCAGAAATCTATGGGCCTTTGGTAAAAGATGTTGTTGGAGTTTCTGGTACAAAAATGTTTAGTACGCCTTTGATAAATAGTAATAATACACTAGAGTCTAATGTTGATGCGGTAATTACCAGATTCGAACTACTAAAAGATATCTTAAAATCAGAGTCTACTGTTACTGGTTTGAATGGTCAAATAGATACAGTCAATGGAAATATTGAAAACAAAGACTTGATTCTAGACGGACCTGGTGTTAACGATGATGCAGATCAAGATAACGATCAAAGATATATCGCAGTTACTGTTGAGAAGGTTCAAGAATAATGTCTAAAATTTTAAAAGTAAAATCAGATGGTGACCCCTTTCCGGCTAGTGCTGGCGGTGTCGTGAGAGTGGGTAATACCCTCAGCGTTAACACAGCAGTAAATGATAATTCGATAAGAAAGTTTGCTCGTGATATAGGAGACGATCCTAATGCGGCTATGGTTAGAGACAAGCAAATAGAAGACCAAGATCATAATTTTAATTTTAGATATAGAGCAGGAATGAGAAATATTGCGGCAGCAACTCCACAGAGCGTTTATAGCGATGATGGGGCTATAGGAGTCACAGTAAATGGTGTTCCTATATATCCACCTGGAGTGAACTATAGTCCAAGTAGCGGCAACCCTTCTCCAACTGGTTTGCGATGGGATGCAGTGTTTCCTGATAATAGCGCATTGGATCAAGCTGGCGGAAGACCAGAAGGCGATAATAACGAATACAGGTATAGAAGTTGTTCGTTCTATACTAAGGGGTTCGGAACACCATTATCTCCTAATAATAGATTTAAGACATCTAGTCCTTATTTTAATGATAGTAGCTTTAGTTCGGATTATATGCGACATGGAGTAGAATCATCAAATGGTTTACCATTGGGTCATTCTAAGATAGTTGGCTGGGCGCTTGATGGGCATCCAATCTATGGACCCTATGGATTTACAAATGCTAATGCACCAGACAATGATAGTGGTGTTAAGGTTATGTCTAGTGGATATGCACTAAAGAGTGAAGACATATTGGAAAACGTGGTTGGAAGACCGGATACTTTTTCTGCTCCCAGAGGTACATATACTGTAGACTATTTTTATGACTCGTCTATAGGATCAGACTTAGATGTGTTCAATGGAAGATATTGTATAACTCCAGAATTTCAGAGTGGAACATATGCATACTTTTTAACATTTAGCGATAACAATCTTACAACTCCTGCTTACCCATACATAATAGGAGAATTCACTAAAGAGCAACGCACTTTAGATTAACATAGAGAAAAGAAATGGCAAAGATAATTACAGAAAATTTTAAAGTTGAAACTACTGATCGTCTATTCGATTCATTGGCTACTGATAACTTTTATGTTATGGCTAGTCAATCTCTTGATGGGATTGAGTTTGAGGGTGAGCCAGGAATCAACAACACGCAAATCGAGAAGAGAGACTTCCAGAGAAAGGTTATATTTGGAAACAAAATAAACAAAGCCAATGCTAGATATATGTTTCTGGAAAACCCATATCAAAGCGGAAGAGTTTATGATGAATTTGATGATGCCAAAAATACAGAATCTTCAAATATGGTGATTACCGTACAAGAAGATGGTAGTAATAACTTTCTGGTACTTAAATGTATTGATAACAATAATGGTGCTATATCTTATGAAGTGCCTGGCGCTGTAGACGATACAGTCTATAGTAAGGTAACAACACAAGATGGATATGTTTGGCAGTATTTATTTACTGTGGACAAAGCAGAGATTGACCAGTACAAAACTGGGAGTCACCTGCCACTACCAACTTATCAAGGTGCTGATGGGTTATCTTATGGTGATCCAGAAGTCGCAAAGAAAGCGCAAGAAGATATATCTAACATTAAAATAGAATCAACATACGAAGGTCAGTTTAGTCAGTATCTATTTGGTGAGGCAACCTCTTCTGCTAACACATCTTCTGTTCAATCTATATCTTCTATCGACTCTGCCACACCTGGAGTAAAGAGAATTGTTGTGTCTACCACGCCTAAAACTGGCAGGGCATTGTATAGTGTTGATGGTGCATACAAGAATATGTACTTACGTCACAACTCATCTGGTACTTTGTATGATGTTGTTGATTCTATTACTTCAATTGGTAGTAATCAATTAACTCTTTTCGTTAGAATGCCCGAAGGCTCAACAGATAGTTTTGTTCCTGTTGACGGACCCGTAGAGTGTCAATTAGTTATTAAGATTAATGTATCAGCAAGTAAACTAGGGTTTTACACAGAAGAAGGCGTAAGCAACGCCAGAAAAAAAGACTTTCGTTGTAAAGCATATGGAGTTTTGGATGAAACTGGAACACTAAAGCGAGTTGCTTTTGAGTCGAGAGGAAGACACTATAAACACGCCACTGCTGAAGTAGTCTATCCACCGCTTTTGAAGGGTTCACAATCTGTTGCTGATAACCCAACTATTCTTAGAGCAATTGTTTCTCCTGTGGGCGGCCATGGTTCAGATCCAATTTCTGAATTAGCAATGAGTCGTTTGGCTCTAGTGACTAACTTTGATGGAGCAAACGAGTTCGTTCCAGACTTTAACACATATACTATTGTCGGACTACTTAAAAATCCAACAATAACAGATGCTAATGGTGTATCTACTATACCAACAAATCCAACATTGGGGCACTCTTTTGATAACAGAGCGATTATTAGATTACCTGGTAATGAATTACAGACACCAGTTGATTCCGACGGCAGAAGTGATTCGCTAAATCAGGGTGGTAAGGTAAACCAATATGTAGAGCAATATATCAAGACGATAGACATACAGGCGGCTGTTGATGGAGTCAGTTATACTATTGTAGATCAAGGCAATATGACCACAACTGACGATTGGTCGGCGTTCCAAGCTGAGGGAGTTTTGGGTGGAGAGATTGGAACAGTATTCACAATGCAAAACAGAAGTCAGATAGACGGCTCTAGAGTAGCAAAGGTTGCATTTGCGACAACTAAGCAGAATGTTTCGGATAATAACTATGACTACTCTCTAGATATCATAACTGCTCGAATAAGTGAGTTGAGATATGTAGCCACAGATGACATAGGCACTCCAGTAGACAAGACTGAAATATATTTAGTTGACTATCATGGAAACTTCGCACATAAACTACAGAAGGGTATATTCTACATTAAAGATAACCTTTCGTCTTCAGTCAGTATAAATAATGAGATAGCAGATGAAATTGTGTATGGAGAGTACGAAGTGTATAGTGGTGATCTTTTACACTTTATAGACTTTGCTCCTATCACTAGAGAAGCAGATAAAAGTGAAAAAATAAAATTCACGTTTGATTTTTAAGGGAAAGAGAATATAACACATGGGTATCAACAAAAACTTAAATGTAGATCCGTATTATGATGACTTTAATGAAGAGAAGCAGTTTAATCGTATTCTCTTTAAGCCATCTAAAGCTGTACAAGCAAGAGAGTTAACTCAGCTTCAAACTATTCTACAAAAACAAGTAGAAAGATTTGGGTCAAATGTATATAAAGAAGGCACTATCATTAGTGGTGTCAACCTTACCACTCGTGACGATCTTTTCTTTGTTAAGGTAAAGGATCAACCTGGGTTCACCAATCCTGCGCTATATAATGAAGTTATTGGCGATGACGGCTCTGCTACAAGATTTGTTTTAAGAGGACAGGATTCTGGTTTGCTTGCAGAAGTTGTTAAGGGTCTTCCTGGCTTTGAGACATCTGCTCCAAACCTTAAAACTTTTTATATTACATACTTGAACACCACAAACGATGGAACTAGAGACGTAAAGCAGTTTGGTCCTGGCGAACTCATTGAACTATTAGACCGTGACTTAGCACCAGTTGCTGATGCAAATGGTGATGCCATTTCTTTTACCACAGCATCTGATTCTCAAAATCAAGTAGGTAAATCATACGGTATCTCTTGTGAAGAAGGAGTTATTTTCCAAAGAGGTCACTTCATTTATGTTGAGAGACAACTTATCATTGTAACTAGATATAGCAATATACCTGGTCAAGATGGTCTAGACCCAGAAGACGTAAATAAAATAAATCCAGTTTCAGTTGGTTTTGATATTCAAGAAAATATAGTCAACTCGAACTTAGACAACACTCTACTAGATAACGCTAATGGATTCAATAATTATCAAGCACCCGGTGCTGATAGATTACAACTTATTCCTACATTAGCTTCTTACACTACTTCGTCAGAGCCAACAGACTTCTTTGCACTAATAAGATATGTTGATGGTAAAACTATTAGGCTTCGTGATAGAACAGAACTTAATATTTTGGGAGAAGAACTAGCTAGAAGAACTTACGATGAATCTGGTCACTATGTTCTTAGTGGATACAATGCTTCATTAGAAAACGACAATGCTATACCCAAAGTTTCGATTAGCCCAGGTAAAGCGTATATATTCGGTAAAGAAGTTAGAAACATACAGACTAAGAAAATCGAAATTCCACCACTAACTGCAAAACAAGTAAAGAAGAATGAACTTACTACAGTTCAGTATGATCAACACTATTTGTTTGATTTAAGTAGTGATAGTCAAGCAGAAGCAGGTGACTGGCCTACAACAGTAGCTTTTGATATATCTGGTGGAGTAAGTAATGTACTGGCTCAGTATAAACTTGTTGGTCAAACTGCAAGTCCTGATAATAATCAAATAATCGGAACTTGTAATATTAACAATATTGGTGATGGTAAAGTATTTGCATTCAATATTAAAAAGAAAGATGGTATGGAAGCAGTTTCACCATCGCATATTGCTCCACCTGATTATGTACAAGGCGCTTCAGTTGCAACTGGTTGCTTACCATTAAAGTACGTTACTGATACTGATGCGATTGGTAATAAACGCTATCTTGGTCTACAGAATCAATCTGAAGGCGTTATGATTTTTGATACTGGTAAACTAAGTCTAGATAGTATCGAATCTGTTAATGTCGTTAGAAGAGAAAGAATAGAAGGTAAACAGTTGGGTGCTGATGGTGCTGTTGCTCGTACAACAAACATACCCACCACTGGGTCTAACGCCAACCCACACGTTCCTCAGAGGTCTACTGATGTTGTTGGTATCACTACAACTGGTACTCCCGCAAAACAAAGAATTGTTAAACCAACATCGATAGATCAGTTGCCTGATTCAAACTTAGTTGGTAGAAGTGATGGAATATCTGTAGAGTTTGGTGCTAGTACTGGAGTTTCGGCAACACAAACATTTGATTATATCTATTATAACAAAAGATATATGGATGTTTCTCCAGATACATTAACACCAACTGTTGGATACATTAAAACGACATACTCAACTGCTTCTAGAACAGCAGATTTGGGTGTTCCAAATGTCATCAAAGTATTGAGGATTCTTACTGACGATGGTAATGGTACTCTAGAAGATGTAACCAAAAAATTTAGATTAGTTAATAACCAAAAAGATACCTTTTATGATCTATCTTATATTCAGTTAAAGCAGGGACAGTCTCAGTTAACAGTAAATGACTTGATCGTTGAAATTAAATATCTGAACAGAACTTATTCTGGTGGATACTTGGTTGCGAACAGTTACTCTAGTGTTACTGATGAAGACAAGGCTTTAATTGGTAGATATACTGCTAAAAATGTTAGATCGTATAATGTATTAAATTGTTTCGATTTAAGACCCTATGCCAAAACGAAGATTGAGAGTGTTAGCAACTTGCTTAGTGAAGTTAAGGAAGTTAATGCGGGTATAGACTTAACAGATTCTGCACAAGCATACTTGGGACAGATAGGCATAGATCATCCACCAGGCATCGTTAGATACGCAGATTTTGCGAATGGCTTTACCATCAACAGCAAACAATCTTACTTTTTAGCAAGATTAGACACTGTTGTTCTAGATGAGTATGGTAATATGAGCATAGTCACTGGAGTTGAATCAGAATCTCCAGTTGCGCCACCTGTCGGTAAAGAATACAAACTTGCAGATATCATTGTTCCTAGTAGTACAACTGAGATTACTGGTAAGGATGGAATCAAGCTGAAGGGTGCAACTCAAAGAAATTATAAGATGAGTGACATCAGTACGTTAGAGACTAAACTAGATAATCTTACCAGTTTGGTTACTTTAAGTTTGGCAGAACAAGATGCTAAGAATATGTTGATAACCGGTCCTGATGGAGTCGATAGATTTAAGAACGGTATCATGGCTGATTCATTTAAAGACCTTGGTGGCGCAGACATTAGTGATCCACAATTTAGTGCAAGTATCAACAAGACACGAACTGTAGCAACTCCTAAGTTGAGACAGTTCCCAGTGGACTTGAAGATTGACGAAAATTCTGCAGGTACAGTAAATGTTTCTGATAACTCTTCTGAGTTTACTTTTGAAAACTTCACCACTTTGCAACCAGAAAAAACTGTAGAGTTTTTAACACAACCATTTGCTACAGATTTCAGAAGCTGTGTGTCTAACTACTACAACTATCAAGGAGTAGCAGACATATATCCTAAGTTCGATGTTGGATATGATGTTACACAAAATCCCGATATAAACTTTGAAGTAGACTTTGCCACTCCATTATTAGATTTGGTAGACAATATTCAGCAATTGATTCCTCTTACAAGAGAGGGTGAAATCACTGAAGTTCATAATGAAAGAACTTGGGAAAGATTAGCTTGGCCTGACTTCCCACAAAGACCTACATGGATGACTAGGGTTGATAGCTTCACTGAAATGCAAGATATCACCAATTTGGTCAGTAGTGAATCAAGTACTACACAAGTTGTAGGAAACTTTGTTACCGACATAAGTATGAAGCCATTCGTTAGATCACAGAATGTTCAAATTTTAATTGGTGGTTTAAGACCTAACACTAGACACTATTTCTACTTCGATGAGCAAGATGTTAATGCTCATGTTGGTCCTGTCTATGATGTCAACAATATGCTAATACCAGACTATCTGACAAGATCGAAGCAGTTGACAAGATACGCTAATCTCAATACAAAAGGTAGAGCAGTATATTCTGATGCTAATGGTAGACTTGTTGCTCAATTTAGAATACCCAAAAATACTTTCTATTCAGGTGAAAACTTACTAGAAGTTAGTGATGTCGATCAATATAGTTCGATAGACTCTGGCGGCGCATCTTATGCTAGAGCCTCTCATAGAGGATATGCATTTGGAATTGAGAAGTCTGAACTTAATGCAACAACTAGAACTGTAGATTTTGACACTCAAACAAATACAGTAGTTCTTAGAGAGTTCCAGAGACTACGAAGAGACCCTATTGCACAAACATTTAGAATATCTTCTGCTATGATTAAAGAAGCATCTTATATGTATGTGAGTGATCTTCAAGTTCACTTTAAGAGCAAAAGTACCACAGCAGGTGTTACAGTTCAGATAAGAGAAACTCAGAATGGATTGCCTACGAAAAATGTTTTACCTGGCGCAACTGTCACGTTAAGACCACATCTAGTTAATGTTAGTGACGATGGTAGAACTCCAACCAGATTTACGTTTGATGATCCGATAAAACTGAAAGCAGACGAAGAATATTGCTTTGTAATCGTACCTGAAGGTAATTCACCAGACTACTTAGTTTGGACATCTAAAGTCGGTAATACGAGTAAGTCTAAAGGCACACTGTCTTCTCAGGTTGCCGTTACTAACGACTGGGGTGATGGTGTTCTATTCACTTCCACTAACGATAGTGCTTGGAAGTCATATCAAGATGAAGACATCAAATTTACTTTGAGTAGATTAGAATTTAAAACATCTGGGTCTATAGATTTAGTACCAAACGATATCGAGTTTTTAGATGTCAGATTAAACAAAGCAGTGAGGCCAGAAAACGAAACTAACGAGAGTATCGTAGACATTGTTGACTTTACCCCGGGCGAACTTGTGTATTCTGGTGCCTCGACCAACACTCTTGGTTTAGTTACTCCGGATACTCCAGTTTCAATGGATTTGTCCGGACCTGCAAATGCTCCGAATCTTTTAAGAATAAGAACAACAGAACTCACTAGCTATGGAGTTGCTTTCCAAGTTGACGATAGCGTTTTAATTGAGTTAGGTGTGCAGAAAACTGTTGCCACAATAGAGGGTATTAGACTTGACGGAGAATTTACCGAGTATACGATAAGTGGTGCATTCTTTAGCATACCAACAGGACAGACTCCCTCTGTTAGTGTTACTCTTGTCGTTTCTGGTATAGTGTCTCATTACGATTCAAAAGACCCCACTAGATTACAGATAAAGGAAAGTAGTGCTAGAGGAATGGTTGCAGGAACAAACAATTTCCTAGACAACAGCGCAACAAGAGATTCTTTTGGTGGTTTTGATGTTGGTCAAGTATATACTATCACCGATCTAGGAGATAACCCCGTCAACATTAATGATAGAAAGTTAGCCTGGCAATCTGTGGGAGTTCCAGTCGGAAAAGAAGTTGTGGGTACTAAGTTCGTATGCACCGATGAAGGTACAAGTGATTCTACTGAATCTTCTGGTTACGGAGATGGAGAAGCCAGACCACACCATAGAGCGATAATAGGTTTAGAAAGCGGAGCAGAAGCGACAATAACAGAAGTAACTGAAGAAGTAATATCTTACTTCCAACCACAGATTACTATCGACAATTCGATTACTTCTAGCACTGCTCTAAGATTAAAAGAGTATGATGATGAGAACGATAATACTGTCCAATCTCGACCGGTCTCTATTACGAACAATAACTATTCTCCAGTAGATGTTAGGAAGCTAGTAAGTAAGAGTAAGAGAATCAAAGAAAATTTATCCGAAGACTTTGTTATTAGCACAACATTAAACACGACTAATAACGCAACAACCCCTATGATAGATGTGGATGTTTCTGAGTTAAACGTGTACCAATATGATCTAACTCAAGATGACACTACTTCGTCAAACTGGATAACTAAAGAAGTTATTCTGGATAAGGATTTGCCTGCAGTAGGACTTCATGCTGTTGTAGATGCATATAGACCACCAGGTACTAACTTCTCTGTTTATGGTAGATTTACTTATGTGGATAATCCAGACTTGAAAACTGATTGGGTGAAACTAATTCACCATCCAGAAAATGAAAGACTCTTTTCAAGTTCTGATAATATCAGTGATTTTAAGACGTACAAGTTTGATCTATCTGAAGTGCCTACAAGTGAAAATACATTCTTGGGCGAAGAGTTTGCGACATTCCAGATTAGGCTTACGCTTAGACATATGACTGATGCTAACATTGACAGTGTTCCCGAAATGGAAATCACCGATGTTGATCGTCAAATTAATACATTCATACACTTTAATAAGTTAACGGCTGTGGCAGTCACATAATGAATGATAATACTTTCGTAAGAACTAGTGATGGAAAGAGTTTGATAAACACTGATGTTTCTGCATACAGAAGCGCATTGGCGAAAAGAAAACAAGATAAATATATCAAGGGATTGGAAAGCAGGATACAAAGACTAGAATCCTCTATGGAATTATTACAAAATATAATTAAAGAGATATAAAAAATGACACAAAGAACCAAACAAGATATTTCTCAAGATAAAGTATTCGGGAGTAATACGTTCGAAGAATGGAGAGAGTTGACAAACAATATTGTTGACATTCTTGAGGACACTGTTACCGTAGGAACTGGCTCTGGTAGCACAACTGGAGATATCACTGTCACTGGAACCCTATCACTAATAGGCGAAGATTTGGCAGGAAATCCGACCAACTTTTTAAAGACTGATAGGATTAGAGCGGCGGCAGAGGCAACCCCATTTGTTCTTATCGAAAATTCTACAGAGGTTTCTGGTGAGTATCTAAAATTATCTTCACCTAGTAGTGATGCGGCCGATGCTTCTATTAAGTTACAGTTTTCTAACCCCGCAAACACTGGTTCTGAAGACACTTGGTTCTTGTCTGCTAATTCTGATCACTCACAACTGACTATTGGTGATGGTACTCATAATCTTATGTTGCACACCAATAACACGATAACTTCTCAGAATTTGATTATCGACAATTCCATGTTAGGTCCTGACATTAGTGGTGTTACAATTGGTGCTAATTCGCAAACTACTGGTAACTTTACTACATTAAACGGTACAACTATCACGGCAAGCACTGCATTCATGGGTAATATACAGGGTAATGTCACTGGTAATGTATCCGGTGACATCTACGCCAGTAATGGTACTTTCAAAGTACTTGAAAATGGCACAGAGAATAATGATTCGTCATTTATAGGTAAAATACTAGCCGAGGGTGGTCAAACCATTTTGAACAACGGCACAGATGGTAGTAATGCAACATTCAGTGGTAATGTTACTGGATCACTATTTGGTAATGCTGATACTGCCACACTTGCCGGTGATGCAAACACACTCGCAACTCCTAGAAATATCGGTGGTGTTGAATTTGATGGCTCTCAAGATATTAGCTTGCCCGGTGTTAGCGAAGATGGTAATCAAAACACATCTGGTATTGCTGACTACGCTAAACAAGTCATGGTAAAAGATACTGAAAAGCAGTTGACGGGCAGCCAATATAGTGTTGTATTAACTGATCATGATAATTCAAGTGATAGATATAGAACACTTGAAGCTGATTTGGGAATGGAGTTCAATGCAAGTAATAATACATTAACTGTAGATCATATTGTACTTCGAAGTGGTGGAGATATAAAAATCAGAGGCACTTCATGGACTTCTAATAATCCAGTATTTGATGGAGAACTGTCTGGTAATGCCGCTTCTGCAAACAAACTGAAAAGTGCAGTTAATATTGGTGGAGTATCTTTCGATGGTTCTGGGCCTATTAGCTTGCCGGGCGTTAACGAAGGTGGTAATCAAAACACATCTGGTAAGGCGGCTACTGCGGGTCATGCAGACAAAGCGGCGGCTCTTTCTGTCTCAGGTTTAAAGGTTGGTGGTGTAGCTTTTGATGGTACAAAATCTATTAGCTTGCCAGGCGTTGACTCCGCCGGTAATCAAAATACATCTGGTAATGCCGATAAAGCAACTCATGCTACTAAAGCAACTAAAGCTACTAAAGCAGACTTAGCAACCGCGGCAACTTCAGCAGGTACAGCAGGTACAGCCGGAAGCGCAGGCCATGCCGGAAGGTGGACAACAGCAAGAACTTTGAGCCTGACAGGAGATGTTACGGGGTCGGTCAACATTCGAGGTGATGCCGCGGCGAGTCTATCATGTAAAGTTCAAAATAATTCGCATACGCACACACTCAGTGATATCTCGAATCTTGAAGCGGAACTTAAAGGATTTGTTCATATAGACAATATGTGGCCTGAAGGCTCAGTAATCTGTATGGCTAATGATAATGATCCAAATACCTATCTGTCTGCGGGTACATGGCACAGATTTGGTAAGGGTAAAACACTTGTAGGTGGTGACGGGTCTAAATCATCTGGTTTTAGTCCATACAGAAAAGAAATCAACTTTGGCGGCAGTAAGTTTACTGGAGTTAAAGGTGGCGCTGATAAAGTTACTTTAGGTGCTAGTCAATTACCCGCTCACAGTCATACATATAGAATTAGAGCAGGTCGTAGTTTTAAGAAAAGTGGTAAATCTGCGGCTAATGGAGTTACTCAGGGTAGTAATGGGGTTACACTAAATTATTCAGATCAAACAACCTCAACGTCCGGTTCAGGTAAGTCGTTCAGCATATTGCAGTCATATGTCGTTGTCGCATATTGGGTACGAGTATCGTAACGAGTATAGGATTAATTAAAGGATATAAAATAAATGGCTAACAAAAAATTTACAGAATTACCGGTTACTTCATTACTTTCAGATAATGATATATTTGCTATCGTTGATGATCTCAATGCTCAACAAAATAGTAAACAGATAACTGCGGAAAACATATCACGGTATATGTATTCTTTCGATGCATCTGGTACGGGTACTAGTGTTCTGTCTGGAGATAATTTAACAAATCTAAAGGCAGCAATTAATGGTGCCGCCAATGTATCTAACGGTGTTCGTGCCGCAACTTTATTCTTAAATGGAAGTTATCAAACACCAGAACAACTTTTAGATTACTCTAATATTGGGGGTAATAAGCCTATAGCTATTACTCAGAATAGTCAGATAGCTAACAGTGAAGGTTATATAAAGAAAATCAATTTTGGTAGCGCAAATGGTTTAGAACTTGGTATCGGAAACCCACAAGATCAATCAGGCGCACCAAATCAAGGCGTAATTACTACAGATGATATTAGAGAGGGTAGTACAAATCTGTACTTTAGTGCAGAATCTGTAGAATTAGCACTTCAAGATCAGTTTAGAGACTTGTTTAACACATATAGTGACATCTTTGATGATGGTAACACCTCTCCTAGTTTAACAAATGTAAGCGCAACTTGGCGACAAGAAAATCTCGCCGGAACATATCCAAACCAGAATTGTACTGTTTTACAAGTCCCTAGTTCTGCTCAAGGTGGGCCCGATTCAACATCATTTAGTCCGGGTCAAGTTATCAGAATTTATGGTGGTTCTAGTAGTTCGTTATTAAACTCACCCAGTAAAATTACATCGGCAAGTTTAATAAGTGATCTAGGTGGTTTCAACACTGGCGAGACTGATGATATTGGTGTTACTCTCACATATGTACTTGCTAAGTTTAATCTAACTACCGGCGAAGTAGGTCCTAGAAGTGAGCCATACACAGCGACCATAAGTGTTAATGGTAATGCCGATGCGAATGACATTTATGAATCATTCAGTAGAGATAACTATATTAGTTTCAACCTTGCTGGCGTTGTTAGTGATACCGAGGGAGTCTTAGTGTATAGAAAAACTTCTACTCAGGCTGACGAAAGTGTATATAAGTTAGCTTCTGTTGTTAGTGGTATTGACTTACCTCTATGGAAAGACTATTATACTTTTGACTATGCGGCATGGTCTGATAAGATTGAAGCAGATAATACATATCCAGTAGATAAGACTATCCATTTCCCCGCCGAATTGCCAGTAACACCATCTGACGTTGGTGAGGTGACCGGTCAAAATGAAACATTCAGGGGTTGGATAGATGCTGAAATAACAAGTGTTGAGGTAAATGAGGCAGACCCAACACAGTTCTTTACAATAGTGTTAAATCCAAATAACCCAATTTTCGTCAATAACGTGGGTGGTCAATTTGGACACACTGTTAGTATTGCTCATAATGATACAAGCAAAATTAATACTGGAATAAGTACAAAAATTAGCAACAAAATTAAAAGTCTAAGTATTAATGCAAAAACATATAATGTCACTAAGATTAATTTACCATCTGAGTTTGGTCTAATCGGTGTTTTGGGTATGACGAAAGTCACTAAACTGCCTTGGAGTGGGTATCCAGACGGAATAAATGCTACGAATAGTGTGATAGATATACCTGGTGATAATGCTAAAAATGTTACACTGGATAGTGTAGATTTTGACGGAAACTCGTTAAATCAATACCATCTTGGTGAATCTAGAAATAGATTCATTGACTTTGGTAACACATCCACAGACATTACAGTAAATAATTGTAAGGTTAAAAACATTATTGGTGATGGAATATTTGCAAGTATTCCGCTAAGATTCAAAATGAGTCTTTCCGAAATCTCTAATAGTGGTTTGACAGATAGACACGACTTCTTCCCATTGATCGTAGACTCTGGTGAGAACACAATGCTAACAGGAAATGTAATACAAAACTTTACTACAAATGTTGATGCAACTGTTAGTAAAGAGTCTGTTTTTGCGAATAATGTTATTAAGAATGTTGGTACTGGTTTAGATATCTATGGCTCTAGATTTATCGTTAGTAGCCCGAATGTTCTTATGGGCCCAGCAAACGAGTTTTTATCTACGCCAGATATATTGAATAGCGAGTTCGATTTAATTAATCTACTTAGACAGACAATAGTAAAAAGTTCTCCGTTCACTAGTGATCCATTGGTGTATCAAGAAGGTCCTACTCCATCTGTATTCGATTTAACCCAAAACTCTATCAGCAATCTTACTGACAACATTGAAGATACTCCTGGCGAACTAATTTATAGAGTAGATGCAGTTAATGTTGATACTGATGGAGATCATAATGTATATGGTAGGGGCATAGGTCCTGGAATTACTGATGCAAACAATACAGCATTTACATACCAGAATCTAAGAACAGATAGATTGTATGAAATATCTCAAGTTGGAGATGTTGACTGGACAGAGTGGGGAGCCTGTGTAAATAAAATAGGCGCAAAGTTTGTATATAATGGAACTTCTCAGTCGTTCGGTTCAGCTACTTCTGGTGCGATTCATGCAAGAGAATTTACAGGCTACACCACAGATGGCGGTACTCGCAAGTCTCCATTAGCATTTACTGATCTTAGTGGTACTGATAAAACTAATGGTGAATTCCAGTTTAGAATAGAAGATGGTACAGATCATACTACTTATACTGATCTTACAGATGACTCAACTGGAGCCTATACTTCAACTGCACTTAAAAATATGTATGCGAGTCATGTAAAGCAGTCTCTTTCTGATGTTACAGCAGGTAGAATACATAACTTCGGGACTAAGCACTTTGCTCTTCAATGGTCTGCTAGTTATAGATATTATTCAATAGCGGGCGAAAAGCAGGGCGACAGTTTCATTGGTGGTATTGCTACCGATAATGGGTCTTTTAAACATGGTCAACTAGATACCAACGGAAGGACTCCTGCTCAATATTCAGATGCCTCTAATATTCCGAATGCCGGTAATAATGTAAACGGGCAAGCAATCAACGATCCAATGAATGCGAATAGACATTTTGTTGACTTCACTGTATTAATAGACAAGATTGATCATATTCAAGAAGGTGATCATGTCGTGTTTAAAAGAGGAACAGCATTTAATCCATATGTCACAGGTAGTAACGTAACATACAATCCATATAATGGGTTCATGTGGAAAATGACTCCAGTCTTAGGTCAAACAACAACACTTTGTGTAATCAGATACTATGGTGCTGATTCAGGCAATGCAATCGATTCAAGTGTATTAGTAACTGGAACTACCGCCGAAAATGGATATATACATATAATGGATGATTTTGTATTAGCATCAGGGCTTATTAAATAGGAAAAATAAATGTCAAGTATAACAAATTCTAACATAAATTCAGCAGTAGTAAATGTAGGCAGAACGACTCCAGTTTCTCCTGGCGCACAACCTGCATCTAAGTCTATTCCTGTCGTAATGGCATCAGACCAGACTTCTATCCCTGTTGTCGAACAGAATAAGATTCAGTCTGAAGTTGCTCTATCGCTTCTGGGTATACCCAGAGCAGAGATTGCACTCGGTATCTTCGCTGATGTAAACACTTATGATGTTAACCCATCAGAGTGGTCAATGAAACCTGCATATCATATTTCGGGCGATGGTGTAGCGCATCTTCCAACTGAAGCCGGTGCGCTTGTGGAAGCATCTCGAAATAAAACAGCAGTACTGACCTCTAAGCGTTTCTTCAGATATCAACCTGGTCGTGTATCTGCGGCTACGTTTGGTATTAAGAGTTCTGTGTCTATTGCAGACTTTGCTCAAAATCCAGTTATTCGTAAGTACGGCATTTACGATAAGTATGATGGTTACTACTGGGAAACTAGAAACAGTGGTAAGGAAGATAACTTCTCTGTGGTAAGAAGAACACAGTCATTACAGTATGGTGCTGTTAGTCCATATGGTATTAGTCAGCAGACTAAATTAAGAGGTGAATCCAACACAGCATCTGCTACTCCGACCAAGCTATCTAACACTCAGTTAGATGACTATAGAATTGTTGGTTATGGTAAAAGTGAGTCAGAAGATTATACAGGCGTATTAGAAACAGATAGAAAAATACTTACTGAAAAAAGATTTGAAATTGTTGATAGTGTACTAGCAGGTGTTGTTGGAAATCATGCCGCACACTGTAGTGCTTTGTTAAGTACTCCACAGACATTGACTGGTATTAAAAAGGGTTGGACTTCTGGTACTACTAGTGCATCTATTCTAGCAACTAACACATCTTATTATGCCGATTTGGCAACAGCATTCAATCAGTCTGTTGGATATCCAAACCTATTAGATGCCGCAAAGATGGAAGCAAAATGTAAACGTGATCTAGACTACTGGATAGATAACTTCTTACTAGATTTAGAGTTTGGTGGTAATGCACACACTGCATGGAATACCACAAACTTTGCCTTGGCAGATTCGCAGGTTGGAAACGAATGGGAAACCCCTTTGCATAATGTTGGAGTATTCCCAAAAATTAGTATATTTGAAGCACCTGTCCATAAGGCATTATTAGATTACTTCACGAGTATTCATACTACTGATGGTCTAAGCACTTCGGCAAAAGATAGATTGGTTGCTTTGCAAACAATAGTCGCAAATTCATTTGGTAACTCTGATGATGCTTCTGCCTCAAATTATTCAGATACCTTTGTACCCGCTAATGTTAATTCCACAGCAGTACCTTCGGCAGTCTCTGGCGTTACTTTTTATGCCATTGATTACGGAACTAAAGATAAGTTGGAAACATTCTTTGAAGTTAAAAGAAACTTCTGGTCTTACTTCGTAACCACTAAAAAAGCCCCTGTTGCATTGGCAAACGGCATGGTTCTTTCTAGTGATAAAAAGTATACTATCAAAAGTGTCGGTACTAGTATGAGTAACACTTGGAACTCTCTATCAATTAGTGATCCTTATGTGGGTAGAGTATTCAGCGGTAACAATTCACCTTTAAGCGTTACTGGTGCGAGTGCAGAGATTTATGAAAACATAGTCTACACCCAGCCTAACTTTGGTACTAGTAGTGCTGATTCTGCTACTCAATTATTCCAGTTTAGGAATCTAGGTGCCGCAGGCGATGATAGAATAAAACAACTAATCGCAGATAAATGTCAGCGTGATGTTGGTTACATAATTGATGGTTATAAAAACGATATTCTAGGTGGTGGCAATGCTGAAACCACATACAATGCTTCTATGTTCACGAGAGGTACTGGACTTTCAGTATATTCGCAAAAAGAAGACTTCAACGGTGATGGTACAGCAACTCTTTCCGAAATCAAGAGACATGAATATCTAAAAACTCTAATGTCCAGAGAACTCAAGGCATTCGATAGTGCGGATAACGGGGTTCAGACAAACTACGAATCAGTTCATGGTGGTTCTGGTGACGGCGGATCGTTTAATGAACTTTCCGAGCTGATTGTTACAAACTTTAATAATGAAAACACCAATACTCTTATAAATGGCTCTAAACCTTTTCCAGGCAACTTGGTCGTATTAAGAGATGGGTTGATTCATACTCATGCGGCTATCTATGACCCCTCTTTACTGAAAGATGCTGAGAAGATTAAAGCAGTAGCAACTGGTGGCGTACAAACTACTAATGTAGCAAACCAAGTAGGTACTGTATTTAAGCTAACTAAAGGTAATGTAACTTTTGGTCAGCACGTTAAGATACACTGGACTGGTGATAGTCCTAGTATTACCATAGTGGACAACGGCGCAACTACAGAAGAAATATATAACGGAGAAGTTCTAAGAGTAAGAAGAGTTATAGGACCTAAGGGTAACGAGTTCACGCTTCAAAAAGCAAACAAGGTAGTCAATCAAGATAATAACTATGAGTATCAATTAGTATCAATAGAACAAGCTGATATAGATGATGCCTCGGGTACTGGTACATTCTTCTTTGAAACAGTTGTACCATTCATTTTCCCTAAAGATTATGATCTCGATACAATTAATCCTGGTCAAGGATCATTGGCAAATGTTGTTCATGTATCAGAAATAGATACCACTTATGCTACATTGACTAACGATGCGAGTGATAGTGGAGATCAAGGCGATCAAAGACAGTTTAGAACTTTCGGAACAGAGTTTAATACTGGGGCTACTCCAGTTGGCGCCATGTTCCCATATATGTACAGCGTGACAGACGATCTACTTGATGCTAATATGGGTACAGGTACTATCAATCAAAACGTAGGCGACTATGTTGGATTCATTAATACCTCTCTTGATCCAAATGCTTCTGACGGTGGTCTTAATATTGATAGAATTAGATCACAGATTGATAACGTAAACTTCTATCCAGAATATGTAAACTGGGTTAAGAATAATGTTAAGCCAGAATACTGGGGTGTTTACGAGTATCGTATTCCTCGCTCAAGATTCAGTCATGATGCTCTTGATGGCATTAAATCAAATGCGGCCGCTAAGAGTGCAGGTAATCCTGGTGCTAGAAAGCGTGTCTATAGTGATATTGTAACTGGCTTGAACTCAGCAGGCACTAATACTATTGTCAGACCAGGTCAGAATTTCTTCGAAACATTAGGTATCGCAGAGTTCCAGAACAGTGAATATGATTTTGATTTTACAAAAGTAACGATGCTTAAAGTTGAGTTCTCGTGGTATGGTGCGGTAGGTGCATTGTTCTTAGCATACATTCCTGTTGGTAACGGTGAAGCACGATGGGTAAGAGTACATCACTTACGAGCATCGAATCAGTTGAAGATTGCATCTCTTGGTAACGCAACATTGCCTATTACATACACAACTTATGGCGGTGGATCAGCGTATTGTTTAGGTGATGGGGAAGATGTGCCTGCTGTGGCAGTTGAACAGGGCTATGGTTCAACCTCACACCACATTGTTAAATATGGTGCTTCATACTACATCGATGGTGGTGACCGAGGTACTGTTCGTCTGTACTCTCATAACAATGATTCTGTTATTGATGCTCTTGGAAAGCAGTTCCCATCAACATCTGTTAACACCACCACTCAAGAATCATTTACTGGATCAGGTAGTAGTCTGTACTATATAACTGTTGATGGTTCTACCTATCAAGATGCCGAGTTCTTTATGGGAGCATCGATAAAAACTGGTAACCTATCTGACACTAACATTAAGGTGGTTTGGATTGATGGAAGTAAACTGTATCTCTCTAGTCAAATACAAGGTGCGGCGGCGGATATCAAAATTATTCCAGATAGAGCGACAACAATTTACGGAATCGAAACCAAGAAAACTATTCTAAGTACTCGTGAGCAAAACGCAGTTAGAAATAGAGTTCAGGTATATCCAACTAAACTTTCTTCTGCCAATATTGGTAGCAACCCAGTGAGATTGATATTTAAGAAAACTCCTTTATTCCAGACTGATGTTACTCCTACTGGTTCATTCGAATTAAATACAGAGTATACAGTGGATAATACAAATACTCCACTAACAGTAACAGCCGGAAGTGCTAACTATTTGGCTAATGGTCAAGAAACCTATGGTTGGTTCAGAGCGAGAATTAGTGCTGAGTTCTTGACTGTATTTGGTAGACTATATAAAGATACTGATCAGTATTATTTTGAACTTTTAGAAAGTTATGAGGGAGCCGTTGTTCTAGCTTCTGGTGGAAGTTTCTTAGCAGATAAAAAATTCTTAGCTAGTGGTGTTGAAGCAACATCGAGCGACACTAAGTTTTCTTATGAAAAAGAAGGATTAAGTTCTGTTAAGATAGCAACCAATCCAGTAGTACCAATTCCAAATACTGGAATTAATGTTGCTACTACATATTTAAGGGCGGGAACAGAGCAGTTTGATCTAGCAACTTACTTTGACTATAACAAAGAATATCTGTCGTTTCCTCTTACTGATATAGCAGATACTCTATACTTTGCCGTTGATTCAGATACTAACATTGCGGCTAGCGGAGATGGAATAAGTTTGGGTGTGACATGGGAAGAGCAGTAATCTATGAGCAGAAAGATAAAGATTGGTCTGGACAAAACTCCGGCACCAGTCACAAAGCAGTTTCAGCAACTGGTAGATATCGAGGGAACGCTACTCTTTGATGATGCGGGCAACCCTCTTGTAACCGAAGAAAGTGCGGCTTTAACGAGCCTCACTTTATCGCAAAATTCGTTATCGGTTCACGTTAACAATGACGGCAGCCAACCTGCAGAAGTTGGTGGCGGCGCCATTCCAATCGTAGAGCAATTTAAAGAAGTTTCTGAAGTCAGTAGTTCTCTTTTAGGTGTTGCTAGAGCAGAAGAGCAATTAAGTTTATTTTCTGATGTTGCGACTTATGGTTTAGACATAGATAATTGGGATGCTTCTGATATCTACAGTAGTCATAGAAATGATCCACCAGAATGGTATACGAAAAAGCACCCAGTCTTTGGTAGAAGATCAAACGTAAAGTTTTACGAGGGGTCCGATCAACAAGCATTATACCTAAAAGCATTTCCTAGTCAATGGTCTTTTCCTTACGGAACAGTTTTCGAAAAAAGAAGTGAGCCTACTGCAAAGTTTAAACGCTATATGCGATTTATAGCACTTGGAATACATTTATATAGACTGTTCTCTGCTCAAGGTCCCGATGGTAGAAGATTTGCAAAAAACAATTTTTTACGAATAGAAGATGTTCGTATCGTAAATCAATTTGGTGATGCATTAACACTGGGCGCCTACGATCTTATTATCAACGATGGTCCCTTACAATTTAGAATGGAAGTTATGGCAGACGGCTTTTTCGATGTCGAGTATGTCAACGATGATATTCAAGGCGTTTTTGACTCTATAGAAAGATGGACAGCTTTTTGGGATAAAATTCGGTCTGCTACAGACAGCTATCCAACAATGACGAATTTTAGCAACGAGAATACCTTTCAGGTTCAAGAAAATGGCTACAAGGGATTTCGGGAATATAATAAAATTGTTGATATGATTCAAACAAAAGAAGCATTACCAGGTAAAGATACTGATGAAAATTACACTGGTGATGAATATTATGGAATCCTTCAAAGTAAAAGAACATTTAGATATCAGCCAGGTCGAGCAAGTGGTTTCACATTTGGTTCGAGAATGATTGCAGGTGGTCAAGGAGCGATTGCTGAGTGGGGTTGCTCAAATGACACTGATGAATATATGTTCCAACTTCAAGGCGAAAGACTCAGTTTGGTACGAAGAAGTACCATTAAGATGCCCGATGAACTACTTCAGCGACAAGGGATATCTCCACTCAAGCAAACAAAATCGTATATGCCTGGGATCAAAAGTGAAGAAACGAGAGAAATATGGGAAACCATTATAGAAAGAACTGACTTTACTGGCGACCCATTAGACGGAACTGGTGATACTAGATACGCATTGTCATTTGAAGATGTTACGATGTACAAGATCGAGTTCTCTTGGTATGGTGCTATTGGAGCAAAGTTTTACGCATATATTCCTGTTGGTAATGGAGATTGTCGATGGGTGCTTATGCACACATTTGTCATTGAGAATGGTCTTGGTCAACCGGTTCTAGAGAATCCAGATTTTAGATTTAAATATTTACTATACACCAACTTTACAGAAGATATTAAGCAACCAATATATCTTTATAAGTTTGGTAGTAGTTGCTATATTGATGGTGGTGACGAGGGAACTATTAGACTAAATTCTGAATCATCACCACAAAAACCATTTCAATCACGAACATCTATGATTGGTATTATGCCCAAAGAAGTGCTGAAAAATAGTAAGGGCGTACCTAAACTAAACTTTAAAAAGATTTATCCATCAAGTCTTTCTGTTTCTTCTGACACTGCGGCTAAATTAACATTCGAAGAGATTGCGGGTACATCTCAGGGCGTTCATTTTCACTACTCTCCATCTATTCATATGGATGGAGTGCATCCGAAAAATAGAACAGTGGCACTGAGTTATAGACTAGACGAATCTGATTCCAGTGTAGCTAATGGCGTAAATATGGTATCAGCCACAAATTCGAGACAGTTAATTCGGTTCGATGACTATCAAGGCAATCCAATAGCACCAACAGCACTAAAGTTTGGTGTAACTGCGACCAATGGTTCTGATTCAATTACTCATCCACAATCAAGTACCGCTGGCTTTGGTAATAACTATAAAGGACTTCAAGTAGGAGATAGTTTAAGTATAGGTGGAAACGAGTATGTAATTAAGTCATTTAAAAATGGAAGTACAGTAGTTTATGTCAGTTCTAGTGATACTGACGGTCTGGTTTTAGAGACTCCATTTTCTGGCGTTACTAATAGTTACGAGGCGACTCTAGTCTACAGATTCCAACCTAGTGATCATATGGCTCACATAATAGCAGATGGGGTTTATGGATCATATGTCGATACTCTAGAAAATCTAGGCGATTTGTATGGAAGAGGGGACGACCCCGATTACTCCAAGCCCGAGTATTCTATAATACCAAGAACAGCAACAAACTCTGAGAAAGTTGACGAATCGGTATTCAGCTATACTCAACTAGCCGGAACAGCACCTGAATCGTTCCTAGCAAGATTAAATAGTTACAGAACAGTTGTCGCATCAAAGACTCCAGTGTATGCAAATAAATTCAAGATACATTTTCTGAATCCACAGATAAAGGACAAAGGCTTAGACTATGACGTTTCTGGTAATGATAGCGATCTTTGGTACAAGCATTTTGGAGAGTTCTCTGTTGGCGTGACACCGTATTTGCCAACAGAAACTGGAGATGCTACCAATAGACCTGCGAATAAAGTCGATGATCACGAGGTTCTATTTAAAGTTGGTGCGAGTAGCAGTTATGATTGCGTAGAATATGATAGAACTCGGTTTCCGTCTATAGAGTACTCTCATGCAACACGAGACTATGATCAAAATAAGAAACTTGAGATCAAAGAAAATGACACTCTTTATGGAAACAGATTACAAATAGATCCCAGATTAGATAGAAGAGAGAATAGAATACAGGGTTCTGATAGAGGTATAGCCTCTACTGTATCTTGCGAAGTCACTGTAAATGATTATAGGTATGATTCAGTAACAGGACCGGTTATAGTTGATGGTCGTCAAGTTAGTGTGGTTAAATTCAGTAGTGACCCATCTAATAGTCCACCACCCGCAGGGGTTATTGAGCCAGGCATCTCTGAAGTTGGATTTCAATTCGTGGGAAGGTCACTAGTTTACAGGTCTGATTTGATAGAGTATGCCGCAGAAGATCAAGAAGTATTGAACCAAGGCAGTGATGCAGAAGTAAGAATAGTTGCCGCTATACTCATAGACTACGACCCAACTTTTCAGTCTCAAATAGCTAATATGACCCCTGAAAATAGAAACATACAGTCAAAAACCATTACAATTACAGACGACTGGAAGCCTTTCGCTGTAGACTCTAGCGGTAGACGATTGTTTGACGATCAAAGATTTACAGTCTCTAGGGCTGTTTCATTTAATGATGCCCAACCACTATATCCAGTTTTTGCTTTAGGTGACTATGCTCATGTTAATGGTGTAGTAGTAGAAGAGATACTTGAGCAAGGGGTCGTTAGAACTCATACACCAGAGTTCGTAATAGAATCCAGTTCATTAAACCCGAATGTCTCTATTGCTAATAGTGGTGGATCAAACTCTCTTAATAGTTCTTCTGCTTTCAATGATAATGCTGATATGGCTTCTTCCAGATATGATATTACTAATTCTAACCCACTTAGACCGGGAGTAGAATTATACTCTTGCTATGTGGGAGAAAACGAAACCGTTACTGTTGATTTAGAAAATATATTTTCTAGGGATAGAAAAGGTATTACCAGAGGTTCGCTAAATAATAGGGCAGTATACTTAACCGCATCGTCTTTGGATGGTAGTATTGGAAGTATGCAACTATCTGTTACTAGTAAGGAGCAATAATGGCTAACGCTTTTGGTGATAATGTTTATAGGGGCTTGAATGTAGCTAAGTCTCTAAGCGATATAAGTGATCGAGATATCGCACTAAGCAACTTGGGTCTGAGAAGGGATAACTTAAACTTAATAAAAGGTTTAGGTGGGCTAATAACGACTCAAGAGTTTCATAACATATCCGGTCTTGTTGACGATCAAAAAAGAGTTCTAGATTCTTTAGAGGCCTCTTCTGTTGCCGCAGGTGAAATAAGTGACAACATAAGAAGTGTTGCTAATGATCAAAGATACAACTTTGCAATAAACAGCAAACTTATAGCAGGTACAATAAAGTACAACTATGTAAATTTTGATGGAAATGACGGTAGTGGTAATTCGCAATGGAATCTGAAAAGTGCTGACATCTCTACATCTAGAGTATCTTCTTGGTCTCCTTTCGGACCTGAAGACAATCCAGATCAACTTATCACATATAACTCAGAAGTTATTAATAGTGGCGAATTTCTTGCTCTCACAGAATTAGCATTAACAACACAACCTCAGCAAAAAGCAAAACGATCTCAGGTACCTACAGATAAACTAACATTAAACATTAATGGAACAGATGTTCAGTTTCCAGTAATGAGAGGTATACCATTTAGATTTACGGCAGGCGGAGCCACTCTTGAATTTGATGCACATCTAATCGAGTCTGGTGGTGATCTTATTGAAGATTTTCTGGGCTACATACCAGTTGAGTTTGAGAAAACTAACCTGGATGGTGTAACAACTATCCCTATTAGTAACAACAATACTTCTGAGTTTGTACCAAATAAGAGTGCGAATGGAACTAGTGAATATCATGTTCAAGCCAGTATAGACAATGCGAGTGTCAGTGGTAATGTATATTTGGATGTTTTCTATAACCCCTCTTTGATTAGTAAATTGAGGTTGAGAAATAATAATCTGACTTCTTTTGCCGAAACTGTTTTTACTGGCTTAGAAGATTTAGACATATCAAACAATAAGTTCGAGAATATTCCAAACTTCAATTTTATTGCACCTAATCTCAAACACATTGATTTATCCAATAACAAATTAGGCCTAGCGCCTAATAGCGCCGAAGTTGCTGAACTTCAGTTTGTCACTGGATATACAGGAACACCTAACGAGCAACTAGCGAGATTGCCACTTTCAATGGAGTCAATTAATGATCTAGGGTCTTGGGAAGATTTGCCGGGTAATCTCGATATAAGCTATGAAAGATTTCCAGATTTGGTTAATCTTGACTTTGGTGAGACTTCATTCCCTGGGTCAACGACTAACTTACAGACTGGTGGTGACGGTGTAGCACCCGCCGTTTATGATCCTAATTATAAGTTAAAATTTGACCCAACTGACTCGAATGTTTTAGACCCAAGCACAGGAGAATTTACTCTTGTTGCTCACAGGTTCGTGAGTGGTGACAAAGTTCGATATAAAAATAGGGTAGCACCAGATAATCCAAATTTTGTAATGGGTGGTGGTAATGTCGGTACTGGTGGTCAAGACAGTACTATGCTTGCAGGAACCTTGTGTGAAGAACTATCTCCTCTTAGCAGAAATGATATTTTGCAGGTTGAAGTAGTAGATTTGAATACTATTAAACTGAGACAAAGCCCGTATGGAGCAGGTAATGTTATATCATCATATACATTAGCGGCTGATACAGGCACTTTTCACACATTTGAAAAGTGGGATGATGTTAACAATAAACTGCACATCGAGGCAGGTAGAGGCGTTGAAATCTATAATCCAGACTATGTAGATTATAGATTCGTTCCTGTTGCATATTTAAACAGTACTAACCTAATTCAGTGGGGTCCTACTGGTTCGACATCGAATAGATCATTCAGAACAGACTGTGTTGCTGATTATAGGTTTGTCGATACTACAAACGCTACTACTATGGACATCAGTAATGAAGATAGAAAGTTCAAATTTGAAAATAAAGCGAATCTTGAATCATTGGGCTTGAGTGGTTGCAAAACCCATGTTCCTAACATTCATGATATGCCCAACTTAAAATATCTTAGTTTTGGGGCTAATACTAGCATAGGTTTTGGTTATAGGCTTGAAGATAGGGAGTTGTCTCAGCAAAATATGTTTGGTGGTCTAAACACTACTACTAAACTTGAAACTATGATTGTACATATGTCATCTAGTAATAATGCAAGCGCAAGTGCCAATGGAAGATCAACTGATCTAGATAAAACTATGTGGGGAGATGCGACCACTTTACTACATGGTCAGACAGAGTTACAAACATTAGACTTCGGTCCTGCCGCATATGCTCAACTTACTCTTGATGGCAACTTTTTAAAAGATTGTTCTAAGCTAAGAAAGTTCGACTTCTATGATGTCCAAAGCACCGGCACCTCTCGCTCAGTTTATTTATATAGAGAGGCCCTTAATTATGATCAGTTTGCAGTTGATGGAAGCACCAGTGCAAGACAGGGAAATATTTTACCAGATCAAACAGGATCAGACCCTCGACTATGTGTTGTAATATTGACTGGGTCTGCGGGGTCTGGATACTTAATCAACGAAACCGTACAACCACCGATAAATGCTCTTAAATTTGAAACATGGAACCCTAATCCTACTGGTACACAGAGTACTGATTGCACGATAACCGTAAGTGGTTGTCATGTGCATGGTAGGTTCCCCAATTTATCTGGGTGCGAGAAAATGTCAAAGGTAACGATAAGTAGTCTTCGGAGATTAGTCGATCCAAATCAGTCAATTACTCCTGGTAAGAATTATCAGGTGGCAGAAAATATGGACATTGCTGTTCCGAGATCAGATTTTATTCAGGGATGGAGACCTACTGGGTTTATTTCTTCCAAGAGAAACCATTCTATGTCGTTTCAAGAGTATGAAGATATGGGGTGGAGCGGTTCTGACGTAAATTCTGATTTTGTAAGTTGGGGAGATAATACATCTAGAGGTACTTTGGTTGCAGGCGGAAGCACAGGAAAACCAAAGGAAGAAGATTGGTTCGAATATCAAGACCCAGATATAAACACTTGTATACACGATCAAGAGTATGTAATTGTTGACCCATCAGGCTCGACAAAGGCACAATGGGAAGCCATGGGTTGGGTAGCCAACTACATCCCAAATGGAGGGGCTAGTGAGTGGGGTCATTATGTAACAGGAAATAACCCAGCAAAGGGCGACACGTTTAAAGCCAGTTCTGCCGCAAATAGAATCTTTCTGACAGGGTGTGTAGCCGGAGGCAACTATCTCTTTATAAGAAGTGGTACATCATCAAATCTTTCTGTCATTCAGGGAATGGATTCTACTATTAGCGGAGTAGACGATACCGATTGGAAACAAGAATTCAATCCAACCAGTACTACCAGTAGTTTCACAACTACTAATAATGGAACAGTCGTAATGAAAAGAACTGGGGTTGCAGGTAATACTGATCCTGCTGTTGATTACGGCACTGGTAAGGTGGTGAGAGATAGATGTATGCAGCCGTTGATTTCTCAAGGATTGAGTGAATTTATCACAGATACCAATAATGAAATAAAGGATATGGAAAAACTAAGAAATGTTAGTGTTAGGATTACTAACATGGAAGGTGACTTTCCTGTATTCAGTCAAAGTAGTGATGAATTTGCGACACTTAATGTGACAGATAATAAGTTCAGCGGGCCTCTTCCTGATATCAGTGGCGTGAATTCATGTGAGTCTTACACAGTTAATAATAATCTATTTGATGGCTATACAAGTGGGAGTTTGTCTACTGCTGTATATTGTAAGAAATTCTATATGAATGATAATAAATTAAATGACTACCACTTAGGTCCTATAATTAATGATCTATACTTAAACTCAAATGCTAGAAGTAGTAATAGCAATATTACTGTCAGACTTTATAACCAGACTCCAGATAGCGGAAACAGACTTAATCTATCGTGGCTTCAACAAGCCGGTAATTCGGCGATTAATGATAAGTATACTGTTCTTGTCCAACGTGGTTGGTCATTCCAATTAGATCAATTGCCGTAAAGAGGAAATGAAATGGCTCAAGGTTTCGTAACAAGTTTAAATTTAAGAGAAAGCGCATCACCAGATTCAGATAGGCTAATCTTAACGAATCTCGTGCAAGATGGGGGAGTCTCTGGCGATTTACAACTTTTTAGTGGAAATACCCAGCACAGGTCTAGGCTCATTAATGATCCTTTTGCTGAAGGACAGCTTGTTCAGTTCGGAAGTTTCGAGCAAGATAAAAATTATAAAATATTTGACTCTGGAAGCGATAGAGGTTGGACTTCTATAGGTGCAAGTACTGGTGACGTAAATGAAATCTTTACTGCTACAGGTGAGGGAGATATTTCGACAGGTAGTGGTGGACTTGCAATAGAGATATCCCCAAAAAGAGAATTTGATGCAGTATTTGATTCATTAGATGGTTGGACATTAGTAGTAAGACCTAGAATAGCTAGAATCGCATTTACTGAAGGTACACTACTGTCTATTGATGGTGGATCAAATTATGATTACATCGTAGTAAATAGTGATGCAGTATCTAGATTTCAACTTGCGCCTATTTCCGACCCAACAGGACCAGCTTTTAACTTTGCCACAAGTGCTAATGGGAATACTCCGGGTAATGTTGACACACTTACGTTGACCAGAGATGATACAATTACCATAGAAAACTTAAAAAATGCTCACGTTGAGTCATTGGGGCAACAAGATCAGCTATTCGGTGGCTTCAGCGAAATTAATGAAGAGACTATAGTCCTAATCTCTCCCGACCCTTGGGACACTGACCCCGCCAGTGGTGGTGTTGGGCAACTAGCGATACTTGATCAAAATATTTCAGGTGTCGAAGTTAAGAAGTCTAATGTGATTGTCGGATACTCTCCTAATATATTTAAATTAGACTCTGGTGTAAGATTTGACGGTGGAGTTAGAGTAGTAAACAATCAAAACGCCGCAGGTAAAGTCAGAAAGATCGGCGTTGAAACTAATTTCGGAGACCTTGTTGCAGGTGAGATATATAAAGTTGTAAAACTTGGAACTTCTTCTTGGGAGAGTGTAGGTTCTATAACAAAGTATGAATCTCCAGAAATTACTGGTGGAAATATTATACCAGGAGAAGTATATGAAATAATAAATTTGGGATACAGAACTGGTATTGGTGTTGAAGGAGTTTTATCATTTTCATTTGATGATGTCGATGACGTAAATGACACGATAACATTTGACAGTCCACATGGTCTTTCTGATAGTGACGAAGTGTTCTATACTAGAATTAGTGGTGAAAGTATAGGAGACAATGGCGTTACAGGAGACATGGTAGAAACAATATACTATGTTAAAGTGGTAAACAGTACTCAGATAAAGCTGTCTAAAAATTCTAGTGATGTAGATCAAGATCAAGTAGACATGGCCATGAGTGTGTCAAATCAAGTTGGAGAATATAGACTTGATACTAATCCTCAAGCCAATTGGAATGCAATAGTAGGTTCAACTGGTGTTACATATGTTGCAAGATCGCAAGGTATTCCTGTAGTAAGAGGTACCTACTTTACTGCTCAGACTCATGGTGGCTCACTATCTAACGCTATAGTGAAACATATAGTGTTCAAAGCAACAACAGCAGGTGGTAGTGTAGATACTGGCTCTACAGCACTAATTGTAGATAGTGTTGGATTATATATTAGAAACCCAGCTAATGGTGAAGCAAAAAGAGCATTTACTGGTACAGACAATCCTTGGCAGAAAGTTGAAGAAGCCACTGGCTCACTATCTAACAATCTTGATATTCCCGGCTCAGTAGAAACAAACTACACGCTAGATGGTACGCTTGGTGGTACTAATAAGCCTGGTGTAGTTGGCACTTCTGGAAGTAGAACACTGAATGTTCCTGCCCTAAAGACAACTTCTGATACTGCTCAGGCGGGCGACTTTATTTTCGACAGAAAAGATGTCACTACTTGGGGCAACTTTGTTGTAAGTGAAAGCTACATTATTACCGATGTTGGAGACAACAATACTGACTGGAATGACGTATCTGGAACAACTGGAGTATCCTATCTTGTCGGTGATAGTTTCCGAGCAACACATAGTGGTAATGGATTGAGTGGTACTGGTGGCGAAGCTGTAGGTGAACCAAAACTTTTATTTACTAATGCTAATCAAGATTCCATAAACGGAAATGGATTACAGAATCTTTATCAGACTAGCATTGTAGATGGAGCAGATATTGTTACAAACAATGCTCAATTCCTAACCAACAACTTTACCCATATGATACCCATAACAGTAAATGGTGAATCTTATCAGTTGCTTGCGTATGCAGACGAAGCAGATGTAAGAGACGGGATATATAAAGTTCTCGTGATGTGATTAAGTTGGTGGAGTATACTTCACCTTCATGAATTGTGTTCTGTTACTAGCATCTTCGACATAAGATTCTACATTAACTGTAGGAACAGTGAAAGATAGTTTGACAAATCTAAGTTCTTTTGCCTGAACGCTCAAAGGTTTATTGGTAACATCTCCAACTGGACTTCTTAGGCCTAGAGTAGTACCTTCCCAAGGCGGCGCAGTATTCAAAGGAATGATGCAGTATTCTTTATTCAGCTTATCCCATCCATTAGCATCAGGTCCTGCATCTGCAGGCGCAAATACGACAGTGCCACCTGCTCCTAAAGTTCCACTTAAAGATACTGCTGTACCATTATAGTCAACCAATGTTATCGTGTTGTTCCCACTATTTACTGTACCTACTTGAACCATATTATCGATGTTATATGGAATTTTTCCCTCAAAAAACGCAAAGTCTCCAGTAGTATGTAAGTTAAATGTTAACCCGGCAGAGTCTCCACTAGTTGTTACTAATACATCTCCGTTAAGTTCAGATAATTTAATTGCGCTAATATTTGGCGAATTACCTGTGACTATTTCGTCAACAAGATATGTCGTAGAGTTTGTATATCCAGTAATATCGCCTGTACCAGTTGGTGTACCAGAAACTACAATATGATCTCCATGCTTCATATCCATTTGATCAAATGATATATTACCATCTGTACCTATAACCACATTTGTTATTGCAGTTGCAGAACTTCTTGGAGTAATACCTGTTACGTTGTTGAGTTCTATTGCAGTTGTACCAGTAACATTATTCGTAACTTCTTTACCGTAAACATCTACGCACTCTTGAAGGGTTGATCTGTCTATCAATCCTCTTGATGCATAAGCAAAAGCCACACCCTGATTAGTAGATAATGTATACCCTGAAGAGTCACTAGGATTGGACTCTACATCAAATATAGCTTCTACTGGTGTAGCAGAGTCATTATGGTCTATTTCGGTGAGTTTCATACCATATCTGTGAGTATTATTTGAAACCACTGCATCAGCCAAAGTGTTTGATGGATTTGCTGGGACAAAATCTACTTTGTATATAATATCTTCTGCTCTGATACTATAGGGTCTAGATGGAGAATCTAAAGAAGTATAGTCTAGTATTTTGATTTTCTTTACACTATTTGCATCAGCATCTGTGCCCTGAAACGAATTGTAGATAGCAATTAATCCTTGATTCTTTGCTAAAAGAACATGATGTAAAGTATCAGCGGCTATGCCTGTTTGCTGTAAATATTGCGGAGATACATACGCTTTTGTCTTAGTACTATCTCCCGATATCTCATCATCTTCGCCAATCTTTTCAATTATTTGATATGCGTAATATCTTTGTGTTCCATCATTTCTTGATGATACCACCCAATCACCAACTTCAAAATCCTGAAATACTTCGATGCTTGATTCTATTGTGCCATCGTCAGATACTTTTACAGGAATTGATTCTACAGTTGCTCCACTACCTGTACTTCTTGGAAAAATGTTTGGGCTTTCTAATATAGAAAGATTAGTCGGAACCTGTGGATTTAGATATCTATTTAAGAAAGTGTGTTGCACTTCTACTTTTGTGTTGCCTGTTTGATTTAACTCATATATTCTATTATCCCTAAAATATGGAAAGCTAAATTTTCTACTATAGAAAAGTAAATCTCTTTGTTCTTTGTAAAAGTTTAGTTTATTGAAAGGATCTGATCCACTATCTCCAGAGTCCCTAAAGATTTTGGAGTAGTTCTCTCCATATCCACTAGGCCACCAAACGCTATATCTTACCTGTCTTCGAGTATCTCCTGGGGGTCTAGTGAAGTCAAACGAATTAAACTCTACAACAGCACTTTCATTATAAGAAAATTCTATATCAGCATTAGAGTCAGTTATCTGAAGATCACTTCCAAGAGAAATTGTTCCTGCACTAGATTCGGAGATTACTGTATCTCCTTGTCCATTTATGGTGCAACTCATATATCTGGCGACCCTTCTCCAGTCGTCTTTATTGGAGAAAGTGATTACAGTTCTTTCATTTACTGTCGCAACAGTAGTGCTGTATACTGGCTTAAAGTTATAGGTATTTGTACCTTTTACTAATCTCCAACCGTCACTTTGTTCAGTCACATTTTCTTCAACTAAAAGTAGGCCGTTTGTTTCGATCTGTGGGTTGAATCCACCAACCTGAAATGCATTAAACTGAACCAACCCACCCTGTGCTATGAATGTTCTATTGATAGGACCGTCCCATTCAAAATTTCCGTTTTCCCAGTCGTTTTCAGAAATAACTGATGGTGGATAATTACTAGCAGAGGTTTTAGTAAATAAGAATTTTGCGGGAAGCGTGTCTGCTTTTTGACCAGATATAGAAGTAGCAAAGTTACCTGACGGAGTTGTCACATCTCTAACAATCGCTGTTGTGTCGTGCCCAACTTGAGTTGAGGCGTTGTTTACGCAAACGAAAACATCGCCTACGCCATAGGTTACACTAGTAGTGTCCGCTATATCATTCCACTCATCGTTAGTAATGTCGCCAAGATTGACTATTTTATATGTGTCGCCTATAACTAAATCTCTATTTTCAGTTTGATCTGTTCCGTTAGCAATATCACTCGCTTGTGTGAAAGGCTTAATGTTGATTAATAGATCATCATAAGCACCAGTGAATTGTGTTAGTCTAATCGGGTGTACATATTCAACATAAGGTCCTGAGCCACCGCTGATGAATGGTGGATCACCTAGAACAGATTTAAACCTGTTTATTCTGTCTTGAAGCGTTACTTGTGGCTGTACTACCAACTGACCAACAACATCGATAAGGTCTGAATCTAATTCTGCTGAAGAGATTGTTTTTACAGAACCACTCAAATTTCTTAGAATTTGTGGTAAGTTATCTGTCGGATTAAGAATTGCACCTAAGTCTGTTGATGAAAGAGTTCTTAATGGTGCTAAATCTACAGAAGTGAATCGATATGGATTTCCAAAAATGTCTGAGCCTACAGCCAAGCCGTCTATTAGATTATCTACTGCTTCTGCGGTATTACCGAGATCGATTAGATTTTTATCTGCTCTAAGACCAAATTTTATATATCTTCTGTTAGCCATGTTTTTTCCAATTAGTTCAAATAGGGTTATTCTGTTATTTATAAATAACTGTAGTATCTATTGGAGACAAATTCATGGCAATTAAAGCAAACTTAACAATCGATCAGGGTTCAGATTTTTCAGCAACAGTTGATGTTCTAGACTCTAGTGATCAACCATTCAATCTTGGTGGATACACCACTAGGGGTCAGATGCGTAAAAATTATGCAACAGCGACAGTTACTGCACAGTTTATCACTACTCATAATAGTGAAGGCGGTGTCATTACTTTGTCACTACCCAATTCGGATGTTGTTGACGGAACTACAGTAACTCAGGTTGGAACAAATTCTATAGAACCCGGCAGATATCTTTATGACGTTGAGATAGTGTCTGGTAACAATACTGTAACTCGTGTCGTTCAGGGTACAGTTACTGTTACTGGTGGAGTAACTAGATAACTTTATCGTTATAAATATATAATATCAATAAAATTTAGGATATAAACATGGCACAGCCAACAACTAAAGCAGAGTTCAAAGAGTTTTGTCTCAGAAAACTGGGCAAACCAGTTATAGAAATCAATGTTGACCCAGATCAAATTGATGACCGTGTTGATGAAGCATTGTCGTATTATAACGACTACCACTTTGATGGCGTAGAAAAGACTTATTTTAAGCACAAAGTATCTAATTCAATACTCAAACTAACTACAAGTACAGCAGAAAACTTCACTGTGGGTGAAGTGATTACAGGTGCAGGTGGGGCTAAAGCAGTAATTCTAGCGACATCTGGCGCAGAGATTACATATAGAAAGCCAACCACTGATACAGAATTTCTGCCTAGTGAAGCTATAACTGGAGAAGACTCTACCACAACAGCAACAATTGAATCTTCAGCGAACTTAGGTGTTACAAAAGGAATCTTTGAACTTGGTTATATCGAGATTCCAGATAATATCATAGGCGCTGTGAATCTATTTACACCAGAGTCTAATGCATCTCTTGGTTCTGGAATCTTTAACGCAAAGTATCAATTTGTCTTACATAATCTACACGATATGTTGCATTATAACATAACTCACTTCTATATGTCAATGGCGCACCTAAGTCTTATGGAAGACCTTCTTGTTGGACCAGTTCCGCTTAGATATAATAGACACACGAACAAATTATTCCTAGATACTAACTTAGCTGATTTGACTGTAGGTAATCACGTTGTAATCGAAGCGTATCAGGTCGTTGATGGTACTACATATCCAGACTTGTGGAAAGATCGTTTCTTACAAAACTATGCAACAGCAAAAATCAAATATCAGTGGGGTTCAAATCTTACCAAGTTCAACGGCATGACATTGCCCGGTGGCGTTCAGTTCAATGGAGAACAAATTTTAAGCGATGCACGAGAAGAGATTCAAAGACTTGAAGAAGAAATGGCTTCAAGTTATTCTTTGCCCGCAGTCGATATG
>Ga0187219_1000050_pt1 | contig 42551 bp, 67 predicted proteins | sample 13SPOviralmetaG_FD_130162 | JGI IMG/M metagenome (GOLD analysis project Ga0187219, IMG submission 130162) | Marine viral communities from the oligotrophic San Pedro Time Series (SPOT) site, San Pedro Channel, CA, USA - 13 SPOT_SRF_2010-07-21... | ecosystem: Environmental > Aquatic > Marine >... | reverse complement strand
GGTGTGTATCCTAAGATTCGAACTGATGTTTCGCAGGCTGATGCCTATAAGGTGAAATTCAGCTGGCCTATTGCATTCTCATCAGCGCCACCGCTAACTGACTCACTTGCGTTTGATGGTGAAATTACAGTTGCAGCTGTTGGTGTTTCCGGCATGAGTGCATATGAAGCTGCGAAGGTAGAATATAATAACCACACAGAATACACTATGACATTGGCCGGGAGTACCTGGTTTATTGTTGAGTCAACTGTTGAGTATGGATCTACAAAGTCTTTACCTGGTGGTGACTATTCTGCAGTAGTTGTAGTAACGTGTATACCTAAATAATGTTACGTTTACTTTGGATTTTAATGTTGGTATCAGGAATGGCGTCTGCTCATGATCTGGTACCAACTTATCCTGAAGTAAAGGAATCACACATTGATAACATATTTGTGGTAAAACTTGAAACATGGAATCGCAGAGAAGGAATTGAATATTTCGAAATAGGAGTGTTTGACAAAGATTTTAATAAAGTACGATTTGCTTCAACTGAAAAAATATTTCAGTTAAGGTATCTTGCCAAAAAGAAGTTTAAGGTTTATATCAAAGAATCGGATCTTAAAACTGCAATGTATATTTGTACAACATCTAAAAACAAAAAGAAACTAGGAGTAACTCGTACTGTAGTATCATCAAAGGTGTGTTCAAAAATAGGAAAGTAATTTAATATGAAGTTTATTTATGGAATTGTGTTGATTGTTATACTCAATTGGATATGGATTATAACTGCCAATGCGGATAGTGGCTCTATAAGTTTAGCGCTGCCATCGGTACCAGGCAATTATCAATCAGACAAATTTCGAGATGGGGATTTAGATTGTATGAATGCAATCGGATCTGCTACTAATCTTGAGTTCGGAGTTACCGGACTTATTGACAGAAACAATGGAGTTATTGATACGAATCGAGAGGTTGATGTGGGTGTATATGCACGGATCATTATTCCACTTGGTAAAAGAGTTAAGAATCGAATCAATTGTAATAGATTATTTGAATTGGCGATTCGTGAAAAAATGTTAGAGGTACAACGCTTAGAGACCGAATTGAAAAGATTACAAACGTTACAATTTGAAGACTAATTATGCTAACCCCTTCTGGGGCATGAACGATTATCATGACAACCAAAGAAGGGTTAGCTATGGCTATAGAACTATGCCATCATATGGCGCAGATGGCAGAGACTGCTTATCTGAACGAACAAAACGGTAAACGCAAATACCGATTAGAATTAGGCTATGACTGGCATCGATTTATCGACGTCAGAGGAGCACAGTGTCACATTTTACGAGACGGCAAAAACATAGTCGTTGCATTTCGTGGTACTGAACCAAAAGAATTATCGGACTTAACCGCAGACTTAAACGCGTTTCCTGATAGAGCGCAAGTCGGAGGTTTTGTTCATAATGGATTTCAAAATGAATTAGAAAAAGTATGGGACCCATTAGTAGCCATACTTAACCAATTCCAAGAACACCGCAGTTTATATATTTGTGGTCATTCTCTTGGCGGTGCAATGGCAACAATCTGCGCAAGCCGATTAGATCCTGCCGCACTTTATACTTATGGATCACCTCGTGCCGGCACACGTAAGTTTATTAAAAGCATTACTTGCCCGCACTATCGTCACGTAAACAATAATGACATAGTACCTAAAGTACCATTTGCATTCATGGGCTATAAGCACCAGGGATCACTTCGTTATATCAACTTCTATGGCAACATTCGAAAGATGAGTAAATGGCAACGCTTCAAAGATGGATGGCGTGGCCGAGTTGCTGCATGGAAAAACAAAGCACCATTTGACGGGGCTAGAGATCACGGCATGGCGAACTATGTAAAATACTTAGGAAAAACAAATGCAAACTAATTTATACGACGCCAAGCTAGTAAAAGTTGTGGACGGTGATACCGTAGACGTAGATATAGATCTCGGCTTTGGTATCAAATTAACAAACGAACGTGTCCGCATTATGGGCATTGATACACCAGAATCAAGAACATCAAACAAGGTTGAAAAGGTATTCGGCCTTGCTGCTAAAAATAGACTAGCAGCATTACTTGCAGAAGACTGTATTCTTATCACTACTGAAAACAAAAAGGGTGAAGATGAAGTCGGTAAGTTTGGTCGAGTGCTTGGTGATTTCCAGATAGGAGATAAGAGTGTAACTCAGATCATGATCGAAGAAGGTCATGCAGCTGATTACTATGGTGGATCAAAAGAAGAATTACTTGAGCAACATATGATTAACCGGGCAAGATTAATTGCTGAAGGTGTTGTTGCACAAGCTGACGTGGACAAAGCAGAAGAGCTAATGAAATGATGGAAATGTTAGATAGAATGTTCGGTGATACGCTGTGGATTTGGACGGCTATTGCAGGCGCTTTACTCGGTGCGGCTTTTCTCGCATGGTTTAAAGAAACACGAGCTGGCATTTGGGGTTATTCCAAGTTCGACCAGTTACTAGATCATCTTGTTAACAAGTGGGGGTGGACTTGGTTACAAGAACCACCTGATGCTTGGCGGAAAAAATATCCAAAAATAACCAGAAAAATAGATGAACTGGAGGACAGAATCAATGAACTGGCTAAAAAGTAGAGCAGGGGAAAGAACTTCCCTAGACGGCGCGGCATTAATTGCGTGCGGTCTTGTAGTATTATTTCTAGGACCATTCGCTAGTTGGGCAGCTTATGCTGCTGTGGCTTACGGCGCATGGACAATGTGGAAATCTGAATAATGGCAGCTGCGGATAGCGAGCTAGCTAAAACTCAACCCGCTGTAACAGTCGACGAGAAGGTTGCAGCCTCAATGGACCTGAATGGTGATGGTCACATCACTGCTGAAGAGTATGAAATGAATATGGAATTCAAGCGCAAGGAGCTTGAAGACGCAGATGCAATGCGAGATGCCCAACGTAATATGGCATGGTTCGCATTGTTTGGTATGCTACTATACCCGTTTGCGGTTGTGATATCCGTATGGATTGGACTGGATCAAGCCAGTAAAGTCCTCGGTAGCATGGCACCGACATACTTTGTCTCAGTTGCTGCGATAGTTGCAGCATTCTTTGGCGGTCAGGCTTACGCGAAAAAGAAGTAGATAAATAGCTCGGTGGGGCACATGCTCCGCCGGGTTTAACAATAGGGATTTAAAAGATGGCAGAGATTGAATATGAAGGAATCAAAGTAGGCGGTTCGAAACTACTTCTTCTTATTCCATTACTTGGTACTCTAGGTGGCGGACTATGGGGCGGCTTTGAATTTTATAAAGACTATATGGATATGAAAGAAATTATAGCCAATATAGACACTCAGGCAATTGCGGCACGTAATGACGTAATTGAAACTAAGCTCGGCGAGGCAATCGACTACACAAGAGATATCAAGAACGATCTTCGTACTGATGTAATGGCAATGGAAGACCTAGTAGATCGTATTGAATTAAAAACAGAAGAGGCTGTAACTCGTGTTGAAGTAAGAATGGACACAGCCGAAGATCGAATTAAAAATGCAAATGCTGCTATTGAGGAAACACTCGAAGGTGTGCGCAACGAGATGAATACGTTACAAAAAGATGTAACTGCATCTATACGAGAAATTGAAGCTAGCGGTAGAGCAAACGAGAAAGATGTTCGTGATACTATGAGAGCAACTGAAACTCGTCTCGATGAAAAAATGAGATTGCTTGAAAGAGATCTTAAAGAAATTTTACAAGAAGCATTGGATAATCCTTTAGCTAATAACTAACTGTTTACAATTACTATATAATGTGTTATAATATTTTCAAAGGATGTGAATGAATGTCGGATTTAATTGAGATGGAAAACGTTGATTCCAAACATAAGTGGATTGATGATCCTTTGTTTGGCCCCATCGAATTAAAACAGTATGATATAGCTGATACTTGTAAATTTGATAAAACCAAATTTATTTGTAACCTACCCTTTACAAACGTAGAAATTAAGAAATCAGGAGAAGTATTTGTATGCTGTCCTGAATGGAATCCTTTTCCTATCGGTAATTTACTAGAAGATAATCTTCGAACTATTTGGAACGGAGATAAAATAAATGCATTACGAGATTCAATGCATGATACATCTTTTCGATATTGTAATCACAAAGCATGTCCAAGTATGTTAACTGACAATCCTCTTAACTACATTGTACCGCGAACAAAATTCATAGATCCTAAACTTAACTATCCAAATCGAATGTCATTTTCGATTGATGATACCTGTAACCTGGAATGTCCATCGTGTCGGTTAGTTGCTATTAAACGTAATTCACCTGAATGGGATCGCAAGGCACATCAAGTAATGAATAATGTATTTGATACAGTCTTTGAAGAACCACATGATAATGAAGTTATTTTTACAATGGACGGATCAGGTGAAATATTTCATAGTCAAGTGTATCGCAAAGTGTTTGAAGATCCTCGCCTACAAGACTTTGATAAGTGGCCGAATATTCAATTCTGTCTTTGTACAAACGGTACAATGATGACGCCTAAAATTCAAAATAAATACGATCATATAATGAAGCGGGCTGAATCATTCCGGTTTTCAATTGATGCAGGCGATCGAAAAACATATGAGAAAGTTCGTAAAGGTGGTGACTGGAATATGCTCTGGGACAATATTGAATACTGCTATGAGAAATATATTATGAAAATGGATACAACCTGGAATTCTCGATGGGCATTTAATCTTATATTACAAGATGATAACTTTGAATCATTACTTAACCTTGTAGCAATTGCAGAAACCTTTGTTAAGCCACCTGAAATTTATGTAACTAATATGTTACACTGGTCTGAAGATATTATGTCAAATGAAACCTTTGAAAAAATGGCAGTATGGCAAGAATCTCATCCGAGGCACGAAGCTATGAAAGCAGCTTTGAGTCACCCAAAAATTAAAAACTATGTAAATATATCGGCACCATTCTAATGAAAATACTAGGTACTAGTCACGGCTTCCATGATGCCGCTGTTTGTTTAATTGAAGATGGCAATATACTTTATGCATCTCATAGCGAACGATATTCTGGATTAAAAAACGATAAGCATCTTCATTCTAAACAAATAGTAAAGCATGACGTAAGAGTAAGTCATGAAAAAGTTTGGTTAAAGAATACTCGCAGATTATTACACGGTCAATCGTGGATACCAATTGAGAAGGACAAAAGCTTTTATCATCATCAGTCTCATGCTGCAGCCGGCTATTATACTGCTCCATTTGATGATTGTAATATATTAGTAGTCGATGCTATTGGTGAATGGGATACCGTATCAGTCTGGGATAATATGAAAAAGATTAAGAGTTGGAAGTATCCATACTCGCTTGGCCTTTTGTATTCAGCAGTCACTCAACGTTGTGGTTTGAAACCAAATGAAGATGAATACATTCTTATGGGCATGGCAGCCTATGGTGAACCAAGATACGATATGTCTGAATTACTATATCGCAATAATCACAAAGGTATTGGTAACTATTTGCCTGGCGCTCGAGAAGAAGACCTGGCTGCAAGTGTTCAGGCATTGTATGAAAAAGAACTACTTAAACTTGTAGATAAATATTGCAAGAAACCAAATCTAATACTCATGGGTGGATGTGCACTTAACTGTACTGCAAATAGTAAAATAAAAAATAAGAACATATGGATTATGCCAAATCCTGGTGACGCTGGTTCAGCACTTGGTGCCGCAGCATTAGCTTACGGTAAAAAACTGAATTGGAAGGAACCTTACCTTGGATACGAAATCAAGAAAAAAGTTAATCCGAAAAGTATTGCTCAGTATATTATTGATTTTCATATTTGCGGCATTGCTAATGGCCGTAGTGAGTATGGGCCTCGCGCTTTTGGTAATCGAAGCTTATTGGCAGATCCTCGTATAGATATTAAAGATACAGTCAATACTATTAAGCGCAGACAAAAGTTTAGACCATTCGCACCAGCTATACTTGAAGAATTTGCAGATGAATATTTTGAAGGGCCAATGAATGAATACATGCAGTTTGTTGCTCAAGCAAAGCATGATTATACGTCAGTCACACATGTTGATGGATCAGCTCGAGTGCAAATAGTAAAGAAGAATTGTAGCTCAATCCTAAGACCAGTCTTAGAAGAGTTTTATGAATTAACTGGTGTACCAATGCTATTGAATACAAGTCTCAATATTAAAGGTAAGCCAATGGTAAATGACGAGTTTGACGTAAGTGAATTCCAAAACAAATATAAAGTGAAAGTGTTTTAATGGTTGCTAAGAAGATTATGATTGCTGGCGGTTGTTCATATACAGATCCAGATTACATAACATCAAATAAAGACAAAGATCAAACTCCAGGGGCTTGGCCTATGTGGCCCGAACATCTTGGCAAGAAACTTGACCTTGAGGTAATTAATACTGGAAAATGCGGTGCAGGTAATGAAGAAATTGTTCATCGTACAATGGAAAATATACTTATTTACGGTGATCGAGTTGATACTGTTGTAGTTCTTTTTAGTGAGTTCGATCGATTACGATGGCATGGTATTACTAATATTGCAATGATGGCTGAAGTGTTGATTTCAGAAGGTCATAATCCTGTATTTCAAAGTAAAAAATCTATGGACTGGCGAGCAGACATGGGTCTTGGAGATTTAGCACATAACTTTTTTACAAGTAAACAATTTCCTACATTGCGTTACACTTATATTAAATACTGTCTTGAAGATAATATGCGAAGGATTATGATGCTTGCAGAATATTGTAAAGCAAAAAATATTAAGTTCATTTGTGGACAGGGTTGTACTCATTTTCAATTTCAATTCTTAAATCGATTAAGTGAGGCAGGATTCTTCAAAGCAAAATCTCATACTCAACACGCTGAATATGTAAAACTATGGACACAAAATCCATGGTTTGGTAAACTTGAATCAGAGTGGAAAGATAATATTATTGGTTGGCCATTTGAATCATTATTAAGTGGATATACATTTGATGCTCTTCGTTATATGGGAAAGAAACCATTTCATTGGCGTGATGATAAATGGAATGTAGATGAAATTGATTTACATCCAAATGCCGAAGCACAAACTATATTTGGTAATATATTTTATGAACAATATCAAAAGGTGTACGGATGATACTAGCAGCAGGTTGCTCATGGACTGATTCAAACTTTATTAGTTCTGATAAAACGGTAAAGCAAGAATCATGGCCTATGTGGCCCGAAATCATGGGTAAAGAACTTAACTTAAAAGTAAAGAATGTTGGTTTATCCGGTTGTGATAATAAATACATATTTGATGCATGCATAGATGAAGTTTGGAAACACACAAAAATTGATTTATGTGTAGTTATGTGGACAGGATGGGATAGGTTTCGATATCTTAATATTCAAAAATATCCTATGGCAACTTATCAAACAGCGAATACTAAAACCTACGCTGACCAGCTTATTGCTGATGGAAAGAAAACTGAAGAAGAAGTTAATGAATTTCTTAGTCAATATTTTTTAGAAAAAGATTTAGATGAATTTACTTCTTTTTACAATCAGCCAAATGATGTTCTTAAACGATATTCTGAAGATGTTATTGATACGACATTTAGATATATGCACTTATTAGCAATTACATTAGAGAATAATAACATTCCTTATATTTTTGTTCAGGCTCCACCTGCTTTCCCTCTTGGTTGGATGTGTAGTAATTATTCAGACGAGGAAGTATTAAAAGATATAATGCGTTGTGTTTATATGCCATATCTTAAAAAGAATAAGAATATTATAGGTTTTCCGTTTCAACGCTCTTTTGGTGGTACAACTATGTTCAATGTAGTAAATGCTGCTGGGCCAAACTATGAAGTATCTGAATTAGACCGCCATCCAAATGGCAAAGGGCAAAACTTAATGGCAGAAAAATTAATGAGGCATTATGACTTACTTTATCGTTAGCTTAATATGGTGGTTCTTTCTATCCTCCTGTATTATATCAGCAGGATATCACCGTTACTTTGCACACAATACTTTTAAAGCACCAGTCTGGTATGAATACCTTGTACTAATATTAGGACCACTTTCTGGTGCTGGTAATATTTTGGGTTGGGCAGGCGTGCATCGTTTGCATCATAACTATTCAGACACAAGGCATGATCCGCATTCACCACACTTTACTCCGGTCTGGCAAGTAATTACATCTACATTCAAAGTGCCGCCAATTAAACGAATGCACTTAAAAGATTTAATGCGTAATAAAAGAATTATGTGGTTCTATAAGAATCATCATTACGTTTGGTACACTTATTTCTTTATGCTTGCATTCATACCATTTACCTGGTGGGTTGTATTCTTTATTACTCCAATGATATATGGTTATATAGGATATGGCTTTTTGAATTGGTGGTGTCATTCAGGTGAAGAAGTAAAGAATAGTGCGCTTGCTAATATACTTACTGGTGGTGAAGGTTGGCATATGAATCACCACAAGAGACCACATAGTTGGCGTATCGGTTTAGAATGGTGGCAATGGGATCCAGCAGCATGGTTTATAGTATTAATCAAAAAGTAATTACTCTTGAAGAATATGGCTTTGTAAAGTTTCAAGAAGAATTACGACGATTAGGTGAAAGCACAAACCCAGGAGATAAACGTAATCTTGACTGGTTTGAAGAATTACCTTTTACCTTTATGTTTTACGAAGAATGGTTCTTTCTCTTTGACGGAGATAAGCCTGTGGCATTCGCTGCCGTTCAGGACTTCGGTGATAATCAATATAGGTTACTTACAAGAACATACATCTACAGAGACTACCGTCGCATATTCAATCCAAAGAAAGATCACTTTGAAAGTCCTACAATGCGGATATTACCTTATCAGCTAGAGCATGTTGGTAATTATAAATCCGCATTTGTATCAATGCAATCGCTTTCTCGCAGACCAGCTATTGAAAGGTTTGCTTATAAAATGAAATACAGAACCGGCAAAGACTGGACTCTTGCACCAAATATGATGCTAACAACTGAACAAGACTGGGGTAAGGATTGTTGGCAGAGTATTATATATAATGGTGAGCGCCCTAATTTACCAGAAATGACTATTGAAGAATGGAAAGCCAAATGGCAGAAAAGTGTTTAATTGAACAGACTAAACGTACTCGAGTAAAGGGTACTGGGCCTCGTCGTAATAAACTTAAGACTTTTTATAAGATTGGAACTGCATCTAAAAATGTAGTAAGTGAACTGAATTATATACTTGACACTCATCAACGCAATGATATTGGCGGAGACAATTATGGTATTTCTAAAAATTGTAACTACGAAGAAGTATTCAATGTAGGCAATAGCTATCGACAAGTTTTAATGCAAACTAAACCAGAAGGAAATGAATCTCAGGTAGATGAATATGCCTATACCGAATGGGATAGAGAACATTTGCTTCGTTATACAGAGCCAACTCTTTCCTCATTGTTTCATAAAACATATCGATTTCGATTGAGTGAAATGACAGGTGGGCATGAACTAAATTGGCACATTGATGCAGACACATCTGTCATTTGTCGTGCACAAATATGTTTAAATGAAAATGATTCAAGCTTTGAATTTAAAGATAAAGAAGGAATTAAATCACTCGATATGAAACCTGGTGATGTTTACTTTATAAACACAGGTTGGAACCATCGAGTAGTAAGTGGCGATATAACAAGACGCACTGCTATTATTGGATTTCATTTTGATGATCTTAAAAATAATGGTGTACTTTACCTATAGATTGCGTTATAATAAAAGAAATATGGGAGAAGTGAATGTCTAAAATTGCTATTGTCGGTTATGGATTTGTTGGTAAAGCTGTTGAGTTTGGCTTTCGCAATGTTCAAAATGAAATACTAATTATTGATCCGGCACTTGGATATGATAATATCGATAAGATTGAGGAATTTTATCCCGACTTTACATTTGTTTGTGTGCCAACACCGATGGGTAATGATGGTTCAATTAATGCATCAATCTTGAAAGATATTATACAAGATTTAAATGATAAGCCATCAGGTGTAGTTGTAATTAAATCAACAGTAACTCCTGATATTATTACAAAGATGTGTCGATGGGGTCGGTTTATATACAATCCTGAATTCTTAACAGAACGAAATGCATTTGACGAATTTATTAATCCTAAGTTTCATGTGATTGGTGGTGATGAAGAATTCACATCACGACTAAAAACGCTATATGAATATCAATCAAATTGTAATCCTGCTCCAATTTACTTTATGACAATACAAGAAGCAAGCCTCGTTAAATATGGCATTAACTCTTTTCTTGCTATGAAAGTAGTATGGTTTAATCAATGGAAAGATATGTGTGAGAAAACTGGTGCACGTTATAATGTGGTTTCAAATGCAATTGGCAATGATAATCGTATTGGTCATTCACATATGACAGTTCCTGGATTTGATGGCAAGAAAGGTTTTGGCGGTAGCTGCTTTCCAAAAGACACATCCGCAATTTATAACTATGATATAAATCTTACAGTTTTAAAAGCAGTAATTGATGCGAATAATATCTATCGCAGTGAATACCCACTTGGTGTTCGAGAAATAGCACAAGGAATTAGATACGAATGAAAGCACTTATCTTTACAGATATGGCTGGCTACTATGGATGGGGTCGGGCTGCTGGTGCTTATCGTATTGCCAGTGAATTTCGTACACGTGGTGACGAAGTAAAAGTAGTTGATTGCTTTTGCTCATATACACTTGATCAGATCAAACAAATTATCTTAGACAATCGAACATCTCAAACTGAATGGATTGGGTTTAGTACAACCTTTTTAGTTAATCTTGAAAAGAATTATGTTCTTGATTATGACAATAATGAAATGGGTCATCGTCTTCATGCAGCAGAGAAAAAAGATGAAGCAACTGCGACCTCACTAAGTCAAATGGATCAATGGGATCTATTTGCTTGGCTGAAAAGCATAGGCTTACGTGTTGTACTTGGTGGCTATCGAATCAATGGTGAAGGTGCTGCCAATGCTATTGATGACGATAACGTAACAAGTATGTGGGGAATTGCAGAGCCTCGTTTCTTTGGTGAGGATTTTAACTTCACTAAATCGCAAATTCACTTTACTGATGATGATCATATTCAAGAGAATGAAGATCTACCAATAGAAATTGCTCGTGGATGCATATTTAAATGCAAGTTTTGTTTTTATCCATTGAACGGTAAAAAGCTTTGGGAGTTTGTTAAATCACCTGAAACAATTCGTGAAGAAATGATGCGAAACTATATTAATTATGGTACTACCGGATATATGGTTTCAGATGATACTTATAATGATTCACCTGAAAAGATATCTGAGCTATTAAAGATGTATCGTACATTGCCATTTGAAAATAGGTTTTCAACTTATGCTCGGTTAGATCTTATGATAGCAAAACCAGAAACACAAGATATGCTATATGAATCTGGCATGCGATCGGTATTCTTTGGTGTTGAAACATTTAAGCATTCAGCCGGTAAGATTATTGGCAAAGGTATGGATCCTGAAAAAGTAAAGCATGGATTACTTGAGTTTCGTAAAAAGTATCCTGATGTATTAGTTTATATTAGTATGATTGGTGGTTTACCAAGTGAATCTCTTGCAGAAATGGAAGAGTCATTTCAGTTTCTTACAAAAGAAGCAAAGGTTCATAATGTTACATGGAGTCCATTGTTTATTAATAGCGGTTCTGATATGTCACTTCATGCTGATAAGTATGGATATAAAAAAAGTGATAATGATAAAAGAACTTGGACAAGAGCTGATGGATTAAGCTCTATTGATGTACGTGATTGGTGTATAGCAAAGAAGAAAGAATTCCAGGGACATCCTGGTGGTTGGACTTTCTATAATAGATTACGCAACATTGGTTATGATGGACAAGAGCTAATGAATCTTAATTTTGCAGAACATACAAAACATATTGTACACAAAACAGATGCAGCTCGTTCAGAGTATATTGCTAACTGGGTGTAACATATACATCACAATTCAAATTAAATGAAAATAACTGTTTACAACTGTTTGAACACATGCTATAATTAATGCATGAAACAAACTAAGGAGAGAATATATGTCTCATGAAGTTGAAACAATGGCTTACGCGGATGCGCTTCCGTGGCATGGTCTTGGTGTAAAAGTACACAACGATTTGTCACCGCAGCAAATGATGCAAAAAGCTGGTGTGGACTGGAAAGTTCACGAGGTTGAATCATTCGTTGAATTCAACGGCACTAAAATGCCAACAGGTCAGAAATCACTTATTCGTGAAACTGACGGTAAAATCCTTACAAACGTTGGTGAGAACTGGCATCCTTGTCAGAACGAAACCGCATTTGAATTCTTTCAAGACTATGTAGCAGCAGGTGACATGGAAATGCACACAGCTGGTTCATTGAAAGGTGGACAATACGTATGGGCTTTGGCCAAAGTTAAAGAGTCATTTGACCTCTTTGGTGGCGATCAAGTTGATTCGTATATGTTGTTTTCAAATCCACATGTGTATGGCAAATCAATTGATGTGCGTTTTACACCAATTCGTGTTGTTTGTAACAATACACTTACTTTTGCATTAAACGGTGAAGTTAACCGTGCTGTAAAAATCAATCACAAATCAGAGTTCAATACTGATATGGTGAAAGATCAACTTGGCATTGCACACGAAAAGTTTGCAAAGTACAAAGAAATGGCTGAGTTTCTTGGTAGCCGACCATTCTCTGTTGAGAATATGTTGAACTACTATAACGAAGTATTTCCTCTTACTTCTGGTTCAAACGAAGATGAAGTTGTTTATGAAACTTTGTCAGGTCAAGCAAAGAACTGTGTTGACAATCTTCAAACCCAGCCTGGTGCAGAATATGCCGAAGGTTCTTGGTGGCAAGTATTCAATGCGGCTACTTATGTGACTGATCACATTCATGGTCGTAATGCTGACAACCGTTTGCATAGCCAATGGTATGGTCAAAACCAGCTTCGCAAAATTAAAGCAGCTGAAAAAGCGGTTGAATACGCTAATGCTGCTTAATATCGTAATGGCATAAATAAGGTTTATCACAGCTAAGGATAAACCTTATGGAGCCTGGGGCTAAGCTAGCACTTTTCTTTTTACTTTGTTACACTCCGTGGATATGGTATGTTATTACCTTACTTGTTAAGCGTATTCGTATCAAACGCGGCTGGCTCCGCAAGTTTAGAAGATCAAAACCTATACAATGGGAGGATCCCGAATCGTGATATACGTTCATCAAAATCATAAGCACATTTATAAAGTAAACAATACTATGTATTGTCATGAGGCTCAAGTATTTCATGGGCCTGAGCAATCACCTGGTTCAAAGCTTGAAATGACTCGTGATCAATATTCAAACTTTTTAACAATCATGCACAATAACGGTTGGACTGAACAACCCGATTTCTAGGAGATATATTATGAGTAATCAACGTCGTGGCAATTGGACTACAGCATCTGCAAGTAGTGCAACAACTGATATGCAAGCAATGAAGTTACGAAACTTCTTTCGAGATGCAAAAGAGTTATTGGAAAATAATGGCAACGAAGATGCTGCATATTACTTTGAACAAGTAATGGAAGAGCTAAATAATGGTGGTACTTTACCTGTAGACAAGTCTAATGTTTCAAAATTGTTAGGATTATAACATGGATAAGATCCAGAAGTTTCTTTTAAAGTTATTCAAGATAAAGCAAAAAGAAGAAATAAAATACCTTTCTGGTGCAAAAAAAGTAAAATAGGGGGTTTACAACCTCCTTTTTTTATGTTATAATACATGTATAAAATAAGGAAATCATATGGAACTATCCAATTTAACTGAAGAGATGATTCAACAAATGTATGATTCTCTCAGAACTAATCCTACTATTGAAGCTTGGGATAAAGAAGAAACACTTGTATGGGTTAACCTGCAATTGAAAGAACAAAAAACCGGTGGCGCATGGAAGCGTCGCATTCGTGAACAAGGACATGTAATATGATTATTAATGCCAACCGCTCAGAAACTTATGTAGGTACTGTTAACCTTAACGATCCCGAAGATCAAGCATGGATTCAAACAATCCGCACTTTTGTAAGTGAAGCAAATGCACAATTTCCAAAACAACGATATGTAAAACTTCAAGGACGTGGCCCTCGTGCACATAACGGACGCCGTTATCATCAAGGCCTTCCCCTTAAGTATGCCAAAATGGCAGACGTATATGTTTACCCACGTGACCCTTACGCCACGTGACTTAGTGTAGCTTAGTCTGGTAAAGCGCCTGGTTTGGGACCAGGAGACCGTAGGTTCGAATCCTTCCACTAAGACCAATAATTTCTGTTGTCTCCAACTCGGCTGAGCGTAAAACCTCAGCCATTTTTTTATATAAATAGTAGCGTATCTATACTCAGGGATCAATACATGTTACGATTTATTACATATTTGCGGGAGGCGAAACAAATGAAGAACCCGTTTAATCCATTAAAAATCTCAGACTTGCGCAAAGACGAAAATCGAGTGCTTACTTTTATTAAGAAAGTAGAACAGGGTGAACCATTTATAACTGTTAAAAGAGGGGATTTTATTATTCCTAGAAAGTTTGCTGACGAAGTTAAATCGTTTATGACTGCAGGTGAAAAAGGTAGGTTTCCTGTTAAAGGTTCATCTATGATGGTTGCAGGATTAAAGATTCCAGGTGACTTTCTTAAGACCGGCGAATTTGGTGGACGAGGACAAGGGTCTGGCACTAATGCCGAAGTTCAGGCAATGAATTACTTTAATGATAATTTGAATAAGATTTTAAAACGAGAAAAAGTACCGTATATTACATTAAAGATTAATGGTCGTAAAGTAGAATGCATGACAATGGTGCAAAGTACAGGCAAATATAAAGGTGCCGAACCTAAATCAGATTTTTCAATCCTTGATCATAAAATGAATCCGGTTGCGTTTATATCACATAAAGCTGGCACATCAGCTAAAAGCTATCAACAATATGGTGGTGTATCAAAGCAAGCATTGCCAAGCAAATATGAAAACCATCGTGAGATTAAAAAATTTATGCAAGATGTTAAAAAGCTACAACCAAAAGGTCTTGAACCTGGACAAAGCTTTTATAGAAGTATAAAAGATAACAACTTAATTGGCCTAATGAAGTACGGTCCGGAATATGGATCAGGGACCAGTATACATAATGTTGATGAATTTCATTTAGGCAATATGAATTTAATTGGTCGAGGACAAGGACCTTACACAATTAAAGCAGTTGAAAGTGGCACAAACGGCAAAATGCCAAAGGGTCAATCAGAAGCAGTGTTATTCATTCGATATCAAGCACGGCGAGGAGATGCAAGAGCAGCAGGTGAAGTTGTTCCAAATGCACGAGTCGGTGTTTTCCCCTTAGCTAAAACCTCACGAACTTCAAAGAGAGTATAATGATATTACAAGTAACTGATAATGCAAAAGAGTATCTTAAAAAAGTAGGTAAGCCAAATGTATCACTTGCGGTAAAAGGCGGCGGCTGTTCCGGATTTCAATACGAATGGGGAACAACAGATAAAAAAGCTACGATTGAAAACTTATGGTTAGATCCCATGGCAGAGATGTTTGTTTTTGGTTGTACAGTTGATTATGTCGAAGAGCTTGGGGGATCATACCTTAAAGTGTTAAATCCAAACGCAGTCGCACAATGCGGATGCGGAGAAAGTTTTGGAGTTTAGAATGGAACAATTTAATTCATTTATAACAGAACAAAAGAATTTACATATGACACACATCGAAGATAAAGTTATCTACGGTGGAGTAAATGGCACACGCCAAGCAATTAATGCATTGCGTGAGTTAAGAAATATGTTAAAAGGGGAACACGATGGATCTGTATCTGTTAAATGGGATGGTGCTCCTGCTATTTTTGCTGGCATCGACCCTAGTGACGGAAAGTTTTTTGTTGCCAAAAAAGGTATCTTTAACAAGAACCCGAAGGTTTATAAGACTGACGCAGATGTTGATGCTGACACTAGCGGCGATTTGGCTACTAAGTTAAAGCAAGCATTGCAATATCTTCCTGCGCTTGGCATTAAGAATGTAATTCAGGGTGACTTTTTATATGGCCCTGGAGATCTAAAAACGAAAAAGATTAAAGGAGAAAGATATCTTACATTTCATCCGAATACTATTATGTACGCTGTCCCCGCAGGCACGCCAGCTGCGAAAGATATCGCATCAGCGAAATTGGGGATTGTCTGGCACACATCCTACTCAGGATCCACCTTCGAATCAATGAAGGGCACATTTGGTGTAGATGTATCAAAGCTTAAGAAATCAAAAGCAGTATGGTCACAAGACGCGATGCTTCGTGACTTAACTAAATATACAATGACAGGAAAAGAAACCGATGAAGTTAACAGATATCTTTCGGATGCGGGGAAAATATTCAATAAAATCTCAGGATCCACATTGCGACAGTTGGAATCAAATCAACAGCTGGCCCAGCATATCGAAACTTACAATAACACATACGTACGAGCAGGAACAGTTATTACAAATACAAAACGACATGTATCCGGTCTTATTAAATGGATTGCAACAAAGTATAAAAAAGAAATAGACAAGCGCAAAACCGATAAAGGTAAAGCTGCTCAACAGAAAAAGCTCGATGATTTATTAGCCTTTTTCTCACAAAAGAATCAAAATAGTTTAAAATTAATGTTCGATTTGCAGAAATATATCGTTTTAGCCAAATTAAAACTTATAAATATATTAAATAAATTAAGTAATATTAATACCTTTGTAAAGACTCGTACAGGTTATAAGACTACTGGTCCAGAAGGTTATGTAGCAATTGACAAACTTGGTGGTGACGCGGTGAAGATCGTTGATCGTATGGAATTTTCATACAACAACTTCTCGCCAGATATATTAAAGGGATGGGATAAACCGGGAAAGAACTAATGGCAGAACAACTTAGCTTTAAGCATTTTTATACAGTTGAATATCGTCCAGGTGAGGACGAACAGATTAATTACAGAGCATACAAGCGACGTAGGCACATGTACGAGGGCGAAAGCGCTGAGTGTGAATGTGTTGATTGCAATTGCGATCCATGTGAGTGTAGCGATTGGCGTGCGGACATGGGTCCAGACGGCGGTGGTTATTCTACAAGTGATGCAGAATCTCTTGGTGAAAAGCTTTCAATTTCATCAAGACTAAAACTTTCCAGATCAATTCGAAGAAACAAAGCAAAGATTGCAATGGGCCGCAAACGTGCTGCTCGACGCTTTGCAAGTAAAGACGTTTTAGATAGGCGTGCTCGTAAGGCCGCTTATAAAATGTTCTATAATAAAATTACAAAAGGTATTCCAAAAGATAAACTCAGCCCACAGCGTAAACAATCCATTGAAGATCGTTTGAAGAAGCCCGCATTCCAGGGCCGCATAAATAAAATTAGCCGCAAATTGGTGAAAGACGTTCGTAAAAAAGAAATGGCAAGAAAGCGCGCATAATGAGTATATCGTTTAAGCAATATTTAGTTGAAGAAGAGAAGACTGTATTCTTTTCGTTTGGGCGTATGAATCCGCCTACTATTGGTCATGGCAAATTGCTTGATGCAATGGCAAAGGCAGCAGGTAGAAATCCTTATCGTATGTACCTGTCTCAATCAGCCGAACCAAAAAAGAATCCTCTTTCATATAAAGAAAAGATTAAAACTGTTCGTAAGATGTTTCCACGTCATGCTCGTAACGTTTTAATGGCCGCAAAGATAAAAAATGTATTTCAAGTAGTTCAACAACTATATGACGATGGCTTCCGTAAGATTATTATGGTTGTAGGCTCAGATCGTATTCGTGAATTTAATGCATTGATTAAAAAATACAATGGTAAAAAAGGAACACATGGTTTTTATAATTTTAGCGATATTAAAGTAATATCAGCAGGAGATCGTGATCCAGATGCTGAAGGAGCTAGTGGCATGTCTGCATCTAAAATGCGTGCAGCAGCTTCAAGCAATGACTTTACAGCATTCTCACAAGGATTGCCAAAACAATTCTCAAATGCAGAAGCAAAGAAACTATTTAATAATGTACGCAAAGGCATGGGCCTAAAAGAAGCAATTGAGTTTCATAAGCACATACAGCTTGCTCCTGTATCTGAAACTCGTGAAGCATTTATTGATGGCAACCTTTTCAATGTTGGTGATGAAGTTGCTATTAAAGAATCAGGTCAGCTTGGTATTGTGACTCGATTAGGATCTAACTATGTTATTATTGAATCAGACAATAAACAATATCGTAAATGGCTAGAGGCTGTTGAAAAGATTGAAGAAGCCTGTTGGGATTCACATAAACAAGTTGGCACTAAAAAAGGCAAAGACGGTAAGCAAGTACCAAACTGTGTACCAAAAGAAGAATATAAAGATCCTGCAGTTCTTGGTGATTACGGAACTCCTAAATCTGTTAAAAAAATGAAAGCAATAACTCCAGGTCAATCAGAAAACAAAAACTATTTTAAAGGTTTGAAAAAAGGTACAGCTGATAAACGTGCCGCACACTTTAATAAGAATGCTAAGAAGTCAGATAACGATGCATCTGCTTATAAACCAGCTCCTGGTGATGCAACCGGGAAAACTAAACCCTCGAAGTATACAAAATCATTTAAAGCAATGTTTGATGAAAATGATGCTGTTGATATGGCTAAAGCCAGAATCGATAGAGAGAAAACCCGAGATGATAGAAAGCACGATCGCATGTTAGATCGGGCAAGATTAAGAGACACATTTAAAAAGAATCGGACAACGAAAAGATGATTAAGTTTTCAACATATATTAATGAAGGGGCATTGGCTGATAAGGCTAAAAAATCCGGTATATCTGTTGGCACACTTCGAAAAGTTTATAATCGAGGTATGGCCGCATGGAAGACTGGTCACCGTCCTGGAACAACACCGCAGCAATGGGGTTATGCAAGAGTTAATGCATTCATAGTAAAAAAGAAAAAAGGTGGGTTGAACCACGATAAGGATCTAGCATGAAGAATTTTAAAACCCTCCGCGAAGGAAAAGCCTCAGTAACAGAAATGCATTGCAAAGATTGCGGTTGTGAACGAGGCAATATTAATCCAGATTGCGATTGTCCTAATGATGGAAGCGCTCCAATAACAGCAAGTCATTGGAAAGAGCAAGCAAATGAAAGCATTAATAAAATGAGGCTAATCAATATAATGAAAAAAGCCTCTCCTGCTGCAAAGAAAGCTTTAGATGCACCATCACGTGTTGATAATAAAGATGATAAAAAAGTTAATGAGCTAACTATTGCTGATGTAAACAAAGCCACTGAAAAAGCAAAGAAGCGCCAAGCAAAAGAAAGAGAAACTACTGGAAAGAGTAGTGTATCTAGTACAGATCTTGCGGCTCGGATGCCTCGTAAAGAAAACGTTCGGTCTGCCGATAAGAAAGCCGAAACATATAGAAAACCAGATGGTAAAATGGGTACTCGAATGGTACCAATGGATAAAACTGTTATGACATCTGAGCTTAACAAATCAACTATGGGTTCATATGTAAAGAAAGCTACGGATCAACTTGAAAAGGGTAAAATAAAGAACCACAACAAAATAGGTAACAGAGCTGTTGGTATTGATACAGCTACTGATAAAATGCGTAAACGTAAACAATTACCAAAAGTTACTAACACTATTAAAGCAGGTAAAGACCAAGAGGTTGAAACTCAAACACAAGAATCAAACCTTAATGAGCTTTCGCCAAAAACAATGGGAAGATATGTTGGAGCAGCATCTACTTCTTTAAAAACTGCTGCACAGAAAAGCGGTTCTGGAAGCTATGCAACACAAGCAGCAAGGAAAGATCGATATAAAGATCTTAAGACTGCTACTAAAAGAAAACAAGGCATTGACATGGCTGCTAAGAAATTGAGTAAAGAGTCTGTGAACGAAGCAAGTAAAGAAGGCGCTATTAAAATTATCAAAAATAAAGATAATATGGCTCAAGTGCAACGTATGACTAAAGGAAAGTTTGTAAACCACGGTAAACCCTACAAGTCAGCAAAAGATGCAGAAAAGGTTAGAAGCAGTGGACAACATTCTATGCAGTTTTCACATACCGAAGGTGCTATGAAACGTATGGCTTCTGGCGATGGTATGGCTACATTCAAGAAGAAACCACCAGAGAAAGAAGAAGCATTCGACGCTAGAGCAATTATGAAAAAAGCAAAAGCGCAAGGCGCCAAACCCGATCAAACAAGCGGAATATTAAGGAGAAATAGTCCTGCACATAAAGCTGCTGTCAAAAAACACATTGCCAGAATGAAGAGCAATAGACCAGCAAGTAGACCAACAACAGAAGAAACAAAACTAAATGAACTTGCACCATTAGTTGCTCTAGGCGCAAGAATGGCTGCAAGTGCCGCTGTGAAAAAAGCAGTCTCCCCACCGCCTCCACCACCTCAGCAAAAAGAAGTGGCAATGGGTAGAGTAAAAAAGAAACCGTTAGCACCTATTCCTGCTTTAAAAAAAGCAAATATAAAACACACTCATAATCAATCATCGTTTAAAAAGAATAAAACAATGGTTGGAGTGTCAGATAAAGATTATAATAAAGCAAAAAAAATAGTAGGTAATATGCCTAATGTTATGCTCCATACAGAAATGTCTGATATGGAAAAAACACGTGCTATGGCAACAAGCGCTGGTCTTAAAACTAAAACAGCTGATCAAAAGAAAAGAGAACGCGACCAGCAAAAGAAGAATGCTGCTAATAGACCAAATCCTGAAATGTTAGGTGCCGGTAAAACCTTTGATGCAATACGTAATACCGCTAAGAAAGTTGGTAAAGCAGCAGTAGTAGGTGCAGTTGCTGGTGCAGCGGCTTCTAAATTAGCAGGGTTCTAAAATGCAATCATTTAGAATATTCAGCGAAAAGAAAAGCGAAACCTGGGAACAGGGTTACGAGCGCAGGGTTGTAAAAACAACTGATCCGGAACATAAAGATGATGGATACAACTGGCGTATTAAAGGTAAAGAGCGAGATAATATTTCTATTAAATTATATAAAGAAAAACCATCAAAGAAAGAATTTGACAACCAGATGCGTAGAGTTGCTGGTCACGAGTTCGGGAGTCAATAATGGAATCGTTTAAAGAATATAAAGACCTCAATGCCATGACGCTAAGTAAAGCGATGGTAAGCAAGTCAGGTATTAATCCTGTAATTAAAAAAGACATGCCTAAGCTAAAAACTGATTTGGCTGCTTTACGTGCTCGCTTAGATGGAAAAAAACCAGATGAGAAAGTACAAAAAGAAGAGAAGGATTCCCGTCTTGCGAAAGCAGGTGTATCAGGGTTTAATAAAGCAAAGAAGACACCAGGCCATAAAACTAAGTCGCATATTGTTGTGGCTAAGCAAGGTGATAAGGTTAAAACTATTCGCTTTGGTCAGCAAGGTGTTAAGGGTGCAGGAAGTGCACCTAAATCAGATAAAGATAAAGCGCGTAAGAAAAGTTATTACGCACGTCATAACGCACAAGACTCCTCGCCGGATAAAATGTCTGCTCGTTACTGGTCACACAAAGTTAAGTGGTAAGGACATAAATATGCCTGATACCGCTCGCCTAAATAGAATTGAAGAGAAGATTGACAAAATGTCAGAAGCCATTATTCAAATGGCGCGCATGGAGGCAAAGATCGATAATTATGAAAAATACAGAGATGAATCATGGAAACGTATGAATCGTTTCTCAGAGAAACTCGATCAGATTGAAAAGAAAGTAGATGATAACCATAGAACAGTATCGACCATAAATCGATTGTTCTGGGTAGTATTAATAGCATCGGCCGGTGCTATCGCAACAAACTTATGGATGTAAGGAACACCAAATGAAAACCGAAGACATAAAAAATATGGCACTGGCTTGGGCGAAAGTACAAGAGGGTGCTGCAGAAGAAGCTGCTAAACCAGTAGAAGAAGGCAAAATACCGCCTGCACTTCAAGCCTATATGGACAAAAAGAATGGCAAGAAATCCGATGATAAAGAGGATGACGGCGAAAAGAAAAAAGGTAAAATGGATGCTGTTGGTAAAGAAGACGGCGACATTGATAACGATGGCGACAAAGATGATACAGATTCATATTTGGCAAATCGTCGGAAAGCTATCAAAAAGAATATGAAGAAAGAATCAGTTGAAGTTGATGAAGCTGCAACCGCAACTCAGAAACCAAACAACGGTCAAGCAATGGACCAAGGTCTTTCTCCAAATGCTAAAAAAGAAATGGCTAACAAAACACCAATGCCTGACATGGTTGATGCACCTTCTGTTAATAAGAAATCCTTTGATGCAATGCGTAACTCTGGAAAGACTGCTCCAAAGCGTAGCGCAGACAATGCTGCCGGTGATAAAGCAATTAAACCATCTGCTACTCCAGTTAAAATGGAAGTTAAAACTGAAGAGACAGAAGTCAAAGAGCTTTCAAAAAAAACTATGGGTTCATATATAAAGAGAGCTACAAGTGATAACGCTGTTAATAATATGGCAAAAGGTATGGCCATCACAACTAATGATAAAAAAATGGGTGACCAGGCGACAAAATTAGCTAGAAAAAGAAAAGCTGGAATTGCAACAGCGGCAGATAAACTATCAGCTAGCTACAAATACTAACTGGAAAGTTATTACTTGAATGGATAATGATTTACTAGAAGAAGATCTAGTAAAGTTTGCAGCGAAACATTACTACTCTCCAAAGGGTAGAATAGATCCTGAAGAATTTTATGATGATTTGAAACGGTTTAGATATATTAAGCGTTTGGTTAATCGATACCTGGAAACAGGAAATCTATCTGAACGCTTAATTCTTAATCACCTCATTGTTATATTTAATGTATTAGGAAATTATGCTGCTCTTAGAATTATGGGTATGAAGCTTGAAGACGAACACTGGAAGGTAATCAAACCTTTCTTAAAATACTTATCGTATATAAGGTCTGATCAATTGAAAGATGTTAAACCAGATCCAGAAGTTACAAAAAGATTAAAGAGGATATAATGGGAATTCTTAAAAGAGCAGGTGATCTACTTTATACGTTCAGATTTCTGACGCTATTAGTAACACCTTTTGATAAAACAAAAGCTTTTGAAGAAGGCATCATTGATGCAGACGGTAAGCGTATTAAGACATACAAAAAAGGTACTGAAGCGTATAAAGAATATTATACACCCTTCCACCGGCTGGTGTTTAATGTAAAACGACTTATGTCAAAGGTTCCTGGTGGCGGCAGTCGTCTTGCTTCATATGCAGCAGCACTTTATCTTATTAAAGAAAACTATTCAATTTCCGAAAAGAAACTATTAAAAGACTTACAAGAAGCAGGTATTGATTCAACTGATTTACTTGCCGAAGAAAACAATTGGTTTGTACATGAGAATAATGATTTAGCTAAAGGTTTGTATAAACTTAAATTTGAAAAAATTGCACATCCATTTGATATGCCGGTTATGCCTGGTGATAAAGTAAGAGTTGAAGAAGATATACAACCTTGCGGTGAAATGTTTGGTATCAATATATACGAAGCAAAACACGTAAGATCAAATACAAAAGTATATGTAACATCAATGGAACTCCTGAGGTGAGACTTTATTTTAATGGGTGCTCGCATACTGTAGGAGTATGTTCTGGCATGTATGATATAGAACAAACTTATCCTTCCAAACTATCACGCAAATTTAACGCTGCTTTTATTAATTCAGCTTCTCCTCGATCATCTAATGACAGAATACTTCGAACTACAGTAGAAGATATATGCTCTTTAGGTTATTCGCCAGACGTTGCAATTATTCAATGGAGTTATTACGATCGATTTGAAACTCCTTTAATGCTAAATGAATATGCTGAAAACGTTAAAGGCTGGAAAAATAATAGATTACGAGAACTTGAATGGAAACAGTATGGGCCGTGGATACAACTTTACCGTGGAGAAGAAAACGAAATATTCCACGAGTTTGTTGATAAGAACAAAACAAACGCAATTAACTCTTTCTTATCTAAAGTTATATTGCTCGACACATTTCTATTGTCTCACAATATAAGACCGGTACATATGTTCTTTCCTGCAACAAAGATAATGAAGAACAACCCGATCATTCAATCTTTGCTAGCACAGTGTGATACTGATAACTTTTTTAATAGTCCGTTTTTAGGCGTAGAAAGTTGTTTAGATGAAAACGAATTTGCCCGAGGTGAGGATAATCATTTCTTAGAAGAAGCACATACATTCCTAGCTGATTCTCTTGAAAACTTTATATTAAATAACATTCCTTTACAGTTTAATAAACAAAATAATATAAATAGAGAAGAGCGCATGTATGTGTATCCGGGATGAATAGGAGCTACTCAAATGATTAACGAAGGCCGGAATGATCCGTCAATATTCAAAGCAGTCTTCTTGGCTGGTGGACCTGGCTCCGGTAAATCATTTATCGTAGGTAAAACATCACTCATTCCACTTGGATTTAAACTTGTAAACTCTGATCCTTTTTTTGAACGTGGTTTAAAGAAGGCTGGATTAACAATGGATCCGAAAGCAATTTATTCACCAAAAGGACAAGAGGTACGCACTAAAGCGAAAGTTGCTACAAAGAAACAACTATCAGGCTATATTGATGGTCGTCTTGGTTTAGTTATCGATGGTACAGGCAAAGACTTCAAAAAGATTAAAGCGCAGGCAGATCAATTGCTGCGACTTGGATATGATGTTGCTATGATCTTTGTTAATACAAATGAAACTACTGCACTGAAAAGAAATCAAGACCGAGACCGCTCGCTTCCTGATAAGCAAGTATCAGCTATGTGGAAAGAAGTACAGAACAATTTAGGTATGTTCCAGGGGTATTTCCAGCCACAGTTTTTTGTTATAGATAATTCAGTAGGAAGTAATTACCAAAAACAATCTATGACTACATATAAAAGAATAATGACATGGGCAAAGAAACTACCAACAAATCAAAAAGTAAAAACATGGATGGCATCAACAGCACCAAGTGCTAAATTAAAAGAAGATGCACCAGCGGTAAATACTGGCTCTATTCCGAATCCTGCTGTTACTGCAATGGGACCGAGAAAGAAAAAGAAGAAAAATGGGTACGAAGCAATTCAAGTATCCGACCGAAGATATAAAGCTGGTAAGACTGTTTTATTGTCTCGGTTTAAAAGATATATGGCGGACAACTAATGGCTAAACTATATTTAATGTTCATCGTCCTGGGATTACTTGGCGGTGTGGGTTACGGCGCATATTCGTATTATATAACAACTCAGGCAACAATTGCTACATTAAGAACTAATAATGCAAAACTTGAAGTTGCACTTGAAACTGCTACAGAGAGCCTTGAAACTATGCAAGCAACTGTAGAGAAAACAAACAAACTAAATAAAGAACTCCAGAGTGATCTGCAAGCAGCGGAGGCTTATAGTGATGAACTACGATCTAAATTTTCAAGATTGAATCTGGTTCAAGAAGCACTCAGAGACAGTGAGATATTGGAAGGAAAGATGAATGGAGCAACAGCAAATCTATGGCGTGAAATCATGGGGGAAAGCGGTAGTAGTGATGGTGCTAGCCGGCCTCTTCCTGGGTGGCTGCAGTCTAAGGGGGACGCCGGAAGCGGAGATCAAAGTAGTAACGAAGATAGTTCCGACGACGATACCGACAGTAGCGCAGCCAAAACCGATACAGCTGAATGACACCCGCGTATGGGTAGTTACTGCTGAAAAGTTAGATCAGTTCATTGCTGACTTTAAAGAGCAGTATGGCGAGGTAGCATTCGTTGCTCTGTCTATGCGTGACTATGAAAACCTAGCATTAAATATAGGTGATCTGAAACGCTACATCAATCAACAAAAAGAAATCATAGTGTACTATGAAAAAGCTGTAACTGATGATAAAGTCACACCTGAAAAATAAACACCAAATACAGTAAAAAAAACTTCAATAATATCGAAATAAGCTGTTTACAAGGTTTCCGTTTTGATATATAATATTAATAATCAAAATACACAGAAGCCTACAGTTTAGCCTGAATAGCCTTATCCAGGTGGCACTGTTTTATACGCCGGAGAACCCATATGCTATTTGAAGAACAAATTTCACGCAAGCCAGACCTTTACCCTTGGACAAAGAATTTCATAGATACAATATGGAGCGGGTTTTGGACACCTGACGAGTTTAATTTTACTTCAGATTATAGCCAGTTTAAAACAGATATGACAGACCAAGAGCGCGAAGTTCTTGTACGTGCACTCTCTGCAATCGGTCAGATAGAAGTAGCTGTTAAAACATTTTGGGCAAACCTCGGTGATAACCTTCCGCACCCATCTTTACGTGATCTTGGCTATGCTATGGGTAATTCAGAAGTTATTCACAATATGGCATATGAAAAGCTATTAGATGTATTAGGTCTTACAGATATCTTTGAACGTAATCTTGAAAATCCTATTATTGCCGGTCGTGTTGATTATCTGCGTAAGTACAGTAAGAAAGCATTCAAAGATGAGCGTAAGCAATACATCTATGCTATAACTCTATTTACGTTGTTTGTAGAAAACGTATCATTGTTTAGTCAGTTCTATATTATTTTGCATATGAATAAGAACAAAGCTATTCTGAAAGACACTGCACAGCAAGTTAAATATACACGTAATGAAGAAATGTTGCATGCACAGTGCGGCATTAAAATCATTAATACAATGCGCGAAGAATACCCTGAACTATTTGATGCAGAGTTAGAAGAACGCATTGCAGAAGAAATAGAAATGGCAATCGGTTATGAGTCTAATGTTATTCGTTGGATCATGGGTGATTATGAAGAGCTCGGACTATCAAGCGATATTCTTATTGAATTCATTAAGAAGCGTATGGTAGATAGCCTGCAGCAGATTGGTTTTAGTCATAGTATTACGTATGATGCTGAAACAATTAAATTAACTAAGTGGTTCGATGAAGGACTTTATGGCGCTAACATGGTAGATTTCTTCCATGGCAGACCTGTTGATTATGCTCGAGGTCAGGGTGTATCAGCAGACGATTTATTTTAAGGAGTTTATATTATGGCATTTGATTGGCTCAATGAAGATTCACGCACATTTTTGTCTCGTGGTTATCTTGAAGAAGGCGTATCCGCAGAGGAACGCATAGAAGAAATAGCAGAAGCAGCAGAGAAAATTCTCAATAAACCTGGCTTCGCACGTAAATTCGAAAAGTATATGCTTGCAGGTTATTATAGCCTGTCTTCACCGGTATGGTCAAACTTTGGAGCAGACCGAGGTTTACCTATTTCCTGTAATGGTGTGAAGGTAGAAGACTCAATTGAAGAGATTCTACAAAAAATGTCAGAGGTTGGTGTACAGACTAAAATGGGCGCTGGTACATCTGGTTACTTTGGAGATCTACGACCACGAGGAAGTAAAATTAAAGGCGGAGGAAAAGCCGATGGCCCTGTTCATTATATGCGTTTGTTCGATACTAGCACCGATGTTATTTCTCAAGGCTCCGTACGACGTGGTGCTTTCGCTGCTTATCTTAACATCGATCATCCTGACATTAGCGAGTTTCTTGACATAAGAGAACCAGGTGCACCAATACAAAACATATCAATTGGTGTAACAATACCTGATGAATGGATGAAAGACATGATTACCGGTGACGGCGATAAACGTATTATATGGGCAAAGGTACTACGCAAACGTAAAGAGACTGGTTATCCATACCTGTTCTTCTCTGATACAGTAAACAATAATAAACCTCAAGCATTAAAAGATCATAACTTTCCAATACATGCATCTAATCTGTGCTCAGAGATTGCATTACCATCGAGTAAAGACTGGACGTTTGTTTGTAACCTATCATCTATGAATCTTGTTACATGGGATGAATGGAAAGAAACAGATGCAGTAGAAACTATGACATACTTCCTTGACGCTGTTATGGAAGAATATATTAAGAAGACCAAAGGTGTACGGTTTATGGAAACTGCACATAACTTTGCAAAGCACTGGCGTGCACTTGGCATCGGCCAACTTGGCTGGCATTCATTATTACATTCAAAAATGACGCCATTCGAGTCGTTTGAGGCTCTTGAATTGGGTGAAGAAATTAGTCAATTTATCGACGAGCGATCACTCGCAGCCTCTGAAGAAATGGCGGAAATCTATGGAACTCCTGAAGGCCTTAACGGTTATAACTGTCGCAATCTCACTCGCTGTGCTATTGCACCCACTACTTCATCATCGTTCATACTTGGTCAAGTCAGCCCAAGCATCGAACCACTTGCCTCCAACTATTTCGTTAAAGATTTAGCTAAAGGTGTATTTACATATAGGAACCCGTGGCTTGTAGAAGTATTAGATTCACATGATAAAAATGATGATGAAACATGGGAATCAATTCTTATTCATAAAGGTTCAGTACAACATCTTGATTTCTTAACTGAAAATGAAAAGAATGTATTCAAAACCTTCTCTGAAATCTCACCATTAAATGTTGTTCAGCAAGCAGCTGCACGGCAGGCATATATAGATCAAAGCCAGAGTTTGAATCTTATGATTCCACACGATGCTCCGGTCAAAGATATTAATGCTCTGATTATTGAAGGGTGGAGGCTAGGAGTAAAAACATTTTATTATCAACGTTCATCCAATCCAGCACAGGAGTTAGTTCGCGATATTATGACTTGCGTATCCTGCGAGGCATAAGTATTTGAGACATTCAGAGTACGAGTTTAATTGTGATCATTGTAGTGCACACATATATATTACAGTAGTTGATGAACAAGATGAACCAGAGTATTGCCCAATGTGTGGAGAAGTAGGCAATCCTATTTTTATTGATGCAGAATTGGATAGTGATGACGTTTAAAATATTAGAAAACTTCCCAGATAAACTATTAAAAGATATACAAAAACAATGGTACGGATTCCCACAACATTCATCAGGTGATGCTTATCACAAGCGTTATGCTGCTGATGAATACCAAGATTATATCTTTATAAACAAACCCCACCCATTATATGACATATTGTTTGAATACTTTAATTGTGATATGTATTTAACCTATTTGCGTAATAGACCTCGTTCTGGTAATGGTCCAGTTCATACTGATTCAAAACGAGAAGCATGTATTAATATTCCTATTGAAGTAGATTTATTGAATAGCAGTTTTTATATGGCAAGAATGCATTATAAAGAACCGACCGTACGAAAGCCAAATAAAGATGAACCGGTTAACGAAGGTGCATTGCGGTTTGAATGGGAACCAGAAAAATACCTCTTTTATAATTTAAGAAAACCAATCTTATTTTCAACAAAGCAGGCACATGGTGCTTATAACTATTCTGATAATGAAAGAGTATTGTTAAGTGTTACATTTAAAAATGAAGTACGCGACTTTCAATCTGTAATGAATATAATACCGAAAGACTGGTTTTAATGTGGTATTATCAGAATGAACTTTTCAATGCTGAACTCATATCAGAATACCAAGGTTTTGTGTACGTCATTACAGATCTTACCCATAGTAAAAAGTACGTCGGCAAAAAAGGATTCTGGTCAAAGAAAACATTACCGCCGCTTAAAGGCAAAACCCGCAAAAGAAGAAGCATTGTTGAATCCAACTGGCAAGTGTATTACGGCTCATCTGAAACAGTACAACAGCTACTCGAAGAACATGGACCACCCGGCTTTGATCGTAAGATATTACACCTCTGTAAAACAAAGGGTGAAATGTCATACCTTGAAGCAAAAGAACAATTTGATAGACGTGTGCTGTTAGACGATTCATATTACAATGGTATTATCAATTGTAAAATACACAGAACACATGTAAAGAATTTAAAATAAAAGAGTTTACAAACGATTGAAAACGTGTTATAATTGATTTAACATAAGGAGTTATTATGATAATAGTTGATTATAGCGGTATTGCTATTGCACCTGTAGCAATGGGTAAAGTGAATGCGGCAGATGAAAATCTATTGCGGCATTTAATCTTAAACTCATTACGCATGTATAAACAAAAGTTTAAAAGCTATGGCGAGATGGTCGTTGTAGCAGACGCGGGTGGTAACTGGCGTAAAGACGTTTATCCTGAATATAAGGGTAAGCGTAAGAAAACGCGTGATGAATCAAAAGTTGATTGGGATGCAGCGTTTAAAACAATTAATCTTGTACTCGAAGAAATCAAAGAAAACCTACCTTGGAAAGTTATTCATCAGTGGGGTTGTGAAGCTGATGATTCGATTGCAGAGATTGTTAAGTGGACACAAGACTTTGGCAACTATGAAGATGTTATGATCGTATCAAGTGATCATGATTTCATTCAGTTACAAAAGTATAAAAACGTTTCACAGTTTTCACCTACAACAAAAAAGCCTGTAAAAGATGATAATCCTTATTTATTTCAAGCTGATCATATCTTACGTGGTTGTACTGGTGATGGAGTACCTAATGTATTATCAGATGATGATACCTTTATTACTGATGGTAAACGTCAGAATGTGCTTTCAAAGAAGAAGAAAGAAACACTTATGGCTGATCCTAAAGCATTAGGTGAACAGGTTTATCGTAACTATTTACGCAATAAAAAGATGATTATTTTGACAGAAGAGTCAGAATGTCCTGATGTTGTGAAGAAAGATATTATAAATAAATTTGAAGAACAAGATCCCTGGTCAAAACGAGGTAAGGTTTTTCCTTATCTTGTGAGTAAACAATGTAGGCTCTTGCTTGATGTGGTAGAGGAATTTTTATAGATGGTTAAACAAGTACATGAAGTTTTTGCTTTATTTGAAGAAGCAAAGACACGAGAAGAAAAAATTCAAGTTCTCAAGAACAATGAAACTTGGGCACTCAAAGATATAATCAAAGGTTCGATGGATGATAAGATCCAATGGCTATTGCCAAAAGGAGAGGTTCCATACACGAAATGTGAAGAATGGAATCATCCAACAACCTTACTTAAAAAAAATAAAGATTTCAAATACGTTGTTAAAGGTGGGCCTGGCATGTCTATGCCTACCTATAAACGTGAAAAAATATTCTTAGGGATTCTAGAGTCAATACATCCCTCTGATGCGGATCTGGTTTGTAAAATGATTAATAAGGAAAAGCCAGTGAAGGGCATAACAGCGAAACTAGTAGAGGAGGCATTCCCCGGACTATTATGATTAACCAACCCCCCGAACTTAACCAAACAATTAAAAACTTTAAGGTGCACGTTTTTTAGCGATGCACCTTTTTCTTTAGGAGAGAGAACTATATGGTTTCAGTTACTATCGAACGGCTAAAAAAAGATTCAAGACAATTGGGCTGGTTTGCCGACAGGTATAGGAAACAAGGAAAAACAGATCGTCTAAGAAAGGTATTAATAAAGAAACAGTATTTAGACGATAACATCACTGAAATCGAAGAGACATTAGGAAAGGTAGCATAAACGGTGGGGGTGAAAGCCCCCATCTTTTTTTAATAAAATGCATTTTAGGGGTTTACAAATGCAAAGAATCGGTGTATAATAAAGAATAAGTTATTTGATGAGGGGGTAATATACCCATGAATATATTTGTTCTTGATACTGATCCAGTAGAAGCTGCACAGCTCCAATGTGATAAACACGTTGTAAAGATGGTACTTGAGTCTGCACAAATGCTATCAACTGCACATCGTCTAATCGATGGCACTATGTATAAAGCACCATCTAAATCAGGCAAGACTATGGTTAAACACTGGAAGCATGACGATCCAGGTATGGAAAAGCTTTTATATAAAGCTGTACATATGGGTCATCCTTGTACCTTATGGTCTATGGAATCAGATGCTAACTACAATTGGCATTACAAACACTTTATTGCATTATGTGATGAATACACGTATCGCTATGGTAAAACACATCTTACTGATACTAAGCTACGTGAAGCTCTTGAACTTACACCATACAATATACACAAGGGCCCACAAACACCATTTCGTTTAGCTATGTCTGAATTCCCTGAATGCCACTTTCAAGATCCTGTTGTATCTTATCGTGCATTCTACCAAACAAAGCAAAAACGTTTCTCTATGGTATGGTCTAAACGTGATATTCCTTCATGGTTTAATAGTGATTTAAATGTCGCATAAGCAAACTATTTTCAAATTAAATGAAAATAAGTGTTTACAACTGTTAGAAAACAGTGCATAGTAATAATATAAAGTGAATAAAGGAGACAAATATGAGTTTTATATTAGAATTTTCTGGCGATAAAAACGTAGCCATTGAATGCTATGACGTTATGAACGTTGCTGAAGAAGGCCTTGAGGTCGGAATCGAAAAAGCTTTTGATGACACTTGGTATTGGTGTGAGTGGACTAAAGAAAAAGGCTCTACAATACATGAGGGTTTTAAAACTTTAGATGCTGCTGTTCGTGATGCAGAAACAAAAATAGTACACAAAATGTACTTAGGAGAGACAGTATGAGTATGACAAATAATTTTTATCATTCAGCTTCAACTGAATGGCAACTCGAAGATGATTCTTGGATTTCAAAAGTATGTGAAAAGTTTTCTATTCAAGTTCATTCTGCAACACAATATCTTCTTTGGGAAGATACATTTGATGTTGATGGTTGTTATGTAAACCACAAAACATGTGATAGTTTAGAACAAGCAATGATTGAATGCCATGCAATGGCTGAAGAGGAAGTATATAATGGATAGATCACTATTAAACTCATTTGATAAAATGCACGTACCTGATGCTCGTGCACTTGCAATTTCAATGTTAAATACACCTAATCCACGTGCAACTTTACGACAAAAAATGGTTGTAGGTCGTTTGATAAGAGATATTGAAAACACACGTACAAGTGCAGAAGTTACACGTATTATGTGGAATGTTTATATGTCAAAATCAGGATATGGAATACCTAATTCTGCTTGGAAGACTCACTACCGCTCAGCATAAGGAAATGTAATGCACCTCACATTTGTAGGGCATCGGCTTACCCCGAAACAAAAACACTTAATCTCAGAGGCAGCTTCGGCTGCCTTAGACATATTAGTAAGTTATCGAATGAAGAATTCGCTTGATATTACGATTGAAATTACAAAGAATATGTATAAGCAAACTGGTTCACTCGGCAACTGTGGCCTTGAAGATGAATCGCAATCTCCAAAATTCTTTACTGTTGAGTTGAATTATTCCGGTGTAGAATTTTTTGGAATGCTTATAACCGCACTCATTCATGAGCTCGTACATGTGGCTCAATACGCACAAAGACGCCTCCGTGATCTTACAGGTTTATCTCGTATGGCATGGAAAAATAAACATTATAATACAAACGTTACAAGTTACTACGATCGTCCGTGGGAGATCGAAGCACATGAGTTAGAAGAAGACATATATAACAAAGTAAGCGAAGAAAAAAACCTTCGTAGATATTTAAATATGCACAATTGTGACGAGTATCGTGTGCTCGTTGTTAATTAAATGGAAATCAAATGCCACAATATACCTTAATTAATAAAAAAACCAAAGAGCAATGGGATGTCACCTGTTCTTGGGATGAGTTACAAACTCACCTTAATGACGATGTAAAACAAGCGCTGTCAGTACCTAAGATTATTTCAGGTCGTTCAGGGTCCATGAAAGTGCCTGATGGATTCACTGATTTAAAGAAAAGAATCAAAAAAGGTTCAGGTGCAGGTAATACAGTAAATGTCTAGGTCTTATACATCAAACAGTATAAAGCTTGAAAACATCCAATCATTCGAACCAAAAACACAAAATCAAAAGAATGCAGTTGATGCTTGGAAGTCTGGATATAATCTTGTTATGTCTGGTTCAGCTGGTACAGGTAAAACCTTTGTAGGATTAAACCTTGCACTCGAACAAGTGTTAGATAAAGAAACTGATTATGAGCAACTTATAATTGTACGTTCTATTTTACCAACACGAGATATTGGTTTTTTGCCTGGCGATGAAGAAGAAAAGAAACAAGCCTATGCTGCACCATACATTGGTCTGCTAAAAGAAATCCTTGGTGATAACGAAGCATGGACAAAGCTCGTTACAGCAAAGAAACTACGATTTGAATCCACATCTTTTATTCGTGGTACTACGTTTAATAACGCAATTGTACTCGTAGATGAGATGCAAAACTTAAACTTCCATGAGCTTGATTCTGTTATAACGAGACTTGGCAGTGAATGCAGATTTATTATGTCTGGTGATTATTATCAATCTGATTTTCAGAAAGATAATGATAAGAAAGGTATTCTTAATTTTATGAATATTGTAGAGCAATTGAATCAATTTGAAGTTGTTGAGTTTACATGGAAAGACATTGTACGATCTGACTTTGTACGAGACTATATAATGACGAAAGAAATGTTAGGAATAAAATGACAGATATAAAATATGATCCAGTGCGAGTGCATGATCCTTCGGCTAATAAAGGAATCAAAGGACAAAACTTTTTAAAATTTGATATTGATTGTGATTTAGAACGGCTCGATGATGAAATATGTATGGCAATGGCTAAAGATGATTCAGCAAAAGTACCAAGTGGCAGACATCCTACATACGGAACACCAGTGAGTCCAACTGGAATGTATCCTGGTAGACCTGGCATGGATCAAGTCTTTAGTCCAGAACTTGATAAAGCTATACAAGATAAACGAGATGAATTTGATCACCCTGAACGATTCAGAAAATATCTTATGTATAGAGGCTTTCAGAACGCACCCTGGAGTTTAATTGTTAATGTAAAACCAAATATATCACGCAGACCTGAAGGTGATCCTTACGCAGACATTATTAATATTATGCCATATACAAAGCAAGTCTTGGAATCTTTGCCAATGAAACATCTTGGTAGAGTTGTAATACTTGGATCAAATGCTGATACGATTGTCCCTTGCCATCGCGATGAACCACCATCAAATCATGCAAAAAATCATATTAACTTTACACCAAGTGGTGCAAGACCAATTTACCTTTATGATTGTCCAACAGAAACAAAACATTATTTGCCTGAGGATCATATATTCCATGCGTACAATATCAGCGATTATCATGGGGTTGATGCAATGCCTCGATTCAGTTATACTGTACGTGTTGATGGCACATATGAAGATGGCGTCTTATGATTATAGGTCGATATAAAACTCTTGATATGCAAAAGCTGCAACCACTTGTTGAGTTTGTGAAAAGCGGTAAAGGCGAGGGAAAAAAATATCATGGCTCCGGTACTCATCAGCAGATTTCTCTTGGCAATTTAGAAGACTGGAGTCAGAATAACTTTTGGCAAGATCATCAAGAATTATATCAATATATTAAAGAAAATACTTATCCTGAACATGCGCCTATAGAAAATACATGGTTTAAGTTATATACTACAGAAACAAAATTAGGTCCTACAAATCAGGGTCAATTTATTGGTTTGCACCAGGATCGAGAATATCATACTCCACCAGACGATACAATGCTTATACATACAACGTCAATATTGATTGAAAGAAGCGAAGATGCATTAGGCGGATATTCAGTATTAGCTGGTGATCATCAATTGCAAAAACCGAAGGAAAATAGATTTAAAGACACAAGAGATATAATGAGCAGACTAGTAGTCGAAAATTTAACCGAACCAGGTGAAAGCATAACCTGGAATGGTTGGACAATGCACGGCGTATCAGAGATGCAGCAAGGTTCTCGCCTCTCTTTCGTTGTGTTTAAGAAAACACCCTTCAATGAGGACTATTTTAAAAGTGGCTAAATATACACGATACGATAACCGTAATGAGAAAAAAGGTCGTAATAAACAAAACTCACTAGAACGTGATACTAAAATCAAACCACCGGAAACTAAAAAAGTTAAAATAAATGTAAAAACAATGAAAGAAAATGTTTACAATCCTAGCTAATTATGTTATAATGTTAGCATGAAAAGGAATATATTATGAGAATTTTAACTGATGCCGATGGCGTGCTTCTTAACTGGGAGTATGCTTTTAACACGTGGATGGAATGTCACGGCTATAAAATAACAAACGATGCTTCGCCATATGATATGGGCGAGCGATACGGATTAACGCAAGATAAGAAGCGTGAGCTTGTAAGATACTTTAATGAGTCATCTTCAATCGGTTTCTTACCACCTTTACGTGATGCTATTCAGTATGTACGTAAATTGCATGAAGAATTTGGCGCAGTGTTTCACTGTATTACAAGTCTCTCACTTGAGCATACGGCTCAAAAGTTACGTGAGCAAAACATCAATAAGTTGTTTGGCGAAGGCGTATTTGAGAAGTTTGTATTCTGCGATACTGGCGCTGATAAAGATGAGGCACTCGCACCCTATAAGGATTGCGGTGATCTTTGGATAGAAGATAAAGTTGAGAATGCAATACTAGGCAGGTCGCTTGGTCTTGATTCAATACTAATTGAACATGGTCATAACATGTTTGACACAAGTGGTATTCCGCTGCACAAGAATTGGAAAAGCGTATATGAATACGTTAAAGGAGTTTAAATGATTTCACAAGATGACATAGATGCTTTTAAACCAAGTCCGTTTAAGTATGAATTCCCTAATCGGTTGTATGAAGTAGATTACGATCATACAGCTGAACAAATAGAATTAGAAGATTACTTCGACAGTCACATTGATAATCCTTATTATGATGATGTGAATGGCGGAAATGTAGCACTAAGGACATATCATATTGATTATGGTATTCCAAAACAATACGCAGATTTTCAATGGCTAGGCAACTATACCGATAGATTGTTAAAAGCCATGGGTTCGCAAGTAGATATCAACGAGTTTAAACATACTCTGAAGTTCGATTTTATTCGAATGGAACATGGGCATATTTTACCTCCGCATACTGCTTCGTACGTAAGAGCTTGTTGCTCCATCAACGTACCAATCAGAGGTCGATTTAAGATTGATATCTATGAGGATAACGAAGAGAACCCGCACACGTACGGAAAAAAATTAGATAGACTCGAATACACAAGTCCAATACTATTAAATGTGAATCAGTTTCACGGCGTAGTAAACGACGAACCCGAAGAACGTTTGGTACTTAAAATACACTTAATGGTATTACCATACGATCGGCTTGTAAGATCTTTTAGTGAACCAGTCAAATGTTTTGATTGGACCGTACCGTGGAGCAACAAACGTGGAACAAAGCAGAAAATCTAGCATCGGTGAAATACTGTCTTTAAGATCAGCTTGGGAAGACCTTGTATTTGAATATACAATGGATTCTGACCGTAAGGCAGGCACAATTGACAACCTTAAATGGTTTATAGATAATGGTGGGAAAGGGAATAGATTCCGTCCCGGATTTGATCAAGCCAATGTACTGGCTCGAATTATTATTGAAGGTGTATAATGAAAAAATTAATTTACCAAGTTTATACAGGAAAACGTAAAAAGCTTTATGATTTCTGTACTGCTTCAGTGAAAAAATATGCTGATAGAATTGGCGCTGATTACGTTGTACAACGTACGCCTATACTTATGATTAAGCCAGATGTTTTTCAAACAAATAGAAGTGAAGAATCATACATGAAGTATGGTGGGTTTCTTCCTATTTACGAGAAAGAAAATGCATTTGCATATTTTAGATCGTATGATAAGATTGCTTTAATCGATGGCGATATCTTTATCAGAGATTCAGCTCCAGATATCTTTGACGAGATAAATGACGATATTGATTTTGCTGGTGTTGTTGAAAGAGAAATGCCTCTTAATAACAAATATGTTCAGAAGATTACTAATTACTCTCGTATGCAATACGGTAACATTCGAAATGTAGATTGGAAATGGAACAATCGAGGTGCAGAATTCTATAATATGGGAATGATGCTTATGAATAAATCTATGGGCAAATATCTAAACGGAGAAACACCTGCCCAGTTTTTAAACCGACCTCGCTTCAAACCGTTTATTGATGGCATGGGTCCATGGAAATGGTCTACAGACCAGACTCTTCTCAACACTTGGGTTAAAGAAGAAAAGATGCGTACGAAAAATCTAGACTGGAAATGGAACGGATTGTACAATGCTGTTCCTAACGATAAACTTCATGAAGCACACTTTATACATTTCTTCCATAAAACGGTCTTGCCTATGGAAGGCGAGAACATTGAAGAACTAGCAAAGTTAGTAGGTATATAATGAAGTTCTTAGAAATCGCAGCAGGCCGCAAACGCGGTTTAAATTGGGATGCAGTCAGAGATGTTGCGGATCCTGCTAAGGGCGTAGAAAAATATGATATGACAAACCTGCCTATGAAAGGTGTACTGGACAATACTTACAATGGAGTTTACAGCGAACACTTTATTGAACATCTTACAAAAGAAGAAGGCTTGAATTACTTTAAAGAGATGTATCGTGTTATGACACCAGGTGGAATCGTTAGATCTATCTGGCCACCTATGGAATTTGTAGAATGGCTAAGACAAGAAAATGATTTATCTAATCATTCTTGGGTTCAACATTATTATAACTTCTATGTTGTTAAACATAACTTTGCTCCTAAAGATACATGGCGTATGCGTATTCAAGACCAATGCGCTGAAGGTATTATGTGGCAAAATGGCGAACATAAGCATATATGGCGTAAGACAGAACTCATTGAATGCTTAAAAGAATTAGGCTATACAAACGTCAAAGAATACCAATATCAAAAAAGCGGATCACCAGCGTTTAATAATATCGACACGCCAGGCGAAGTAAGAGCATTTCACTCTGCGGTAGTAGAAGCTACAAAGCCGTGGTAAAATATAGAGGAACTAAAATATGAAAAGATTTATAAGTGACAGCTGGGCTACCATTATGATTGTGGATAAATCCCCTCTTGGAAATATTCCAAATCTAATGGTACGCCATATGGCATTTCAAATCCTTGCGTGGATGTGGTGCATTATCTTTAGTTTTATTGTAGGTAGCTTTATTGCATTTGGTGTAAGTGCTATTGCACATACACTTCTTCTTGCAGGTATTTTTATTACTTACAGTACATATCGTACAGCAAATAGTTATGGTGGCAAGACACAATACCGTGGTGATGAGTGAAAACTCTTTTTATCCATGTTCCTAGAACAGGTGGAACGTCTATTCAATCGAGCGGCATCTGTTCTGGCACACGGAATCAAGGATTAAAAGATCCAATTAAAAAACAAATGTCTTTAGATCCAAGAGCTGCTGCTACTATTAATGCGGTTTTTGCCGAAAAGACTCAAAAGCATATACCATATCATTATCTTTCAAATGAATATGTAAATCGATTTGATAGAGTATTTTCAATTGTAAGAAACCCTTGGTCGCGAGTAGTATCGTGCTTTCATTATGGCGATGAGCTTGCACCAGGTTCTTGGTATTATAGACAACCACTTTCCTGGGATGACTTTATAAATGGTATAGATAAGTTTATGATGACGCCAAATTATTATTGGAATCATCCGTATGAACAATGGGCTGCTCAACTTGATTGGCTCGTACCAAAAAGAATAAACATTTTGCGATTTGAATATTTACAAAAAGACTTAGATCAATATTTCAATAAAGATATTCTATTGCAACATAAGAATAAAAGTATATACGAAAAACATTATACAGAGTATTATACACAAGAACAAAAAGATAAGATTGCAAAGTGGTTTAGGCTTGATATAAACCATTTTGGATTTGATTTTGAATCAAGTGCCACACAAAATTATTGGAGGAAATCATGAAAACGGAATGGAATCATTTTTGGTTAGCATTCATAATTATAATTGGTTTAATACTTGGTCCACCGCTCACGGTTCTATATCTTGGAGGTGGCTGGTGAAGGTTTTTATTACAGGCATTGCGGGATTTATTGGATTCCATACCGCTAATCATTATCATTCGAAAGGCTGGGAAGTTACAGGCATTGATAACTTCAATGACTATTATGATCCCAAGCTAAAAAAGGATCGAGCTGATATGCTTGAAAAGCTAGGTATCCGTGTTTACCCAGTTAGTCTTGAGCAAGTACAACTCGGCATGTCTATGTTTGAATCAGTACCAGATCTTGTTATTCATTTAGCAGCAAGCGCAGGTATTCGGCATTCACTTGCAAACCCACTTGAAAGCATTCGAAACAATATTATAGGCACACAGAAGCTAATTAATCATTGTGAGTTACTTGGTGTAAAGAATGTAATCTATGCGTCAACGTCTGCTGTTATGAATGGCAATTCGCTACCATGGAACGAACACGATCCAATTGGTGTGCAAGTAAGTCCGTATGGATATACAAAGCAATGTAATGAAAGTCAGTTCGCTGTAAGTAAGATTAACAATACAGTCGGTCTTCGATTCTTTACAGTGTACGGACCATGGGGCAGACCTGATATGGCACTGTTTGATTTTACAGATAAGATTGTAAAAGGTAAACCAATTACGATATTTAATAACGGTGATATGAAGCGAGACTTTACTTACATTACTGATATTGTACGTGGCATATGGATTGTATCACAAAATATGACAGAGCGTGATATTTACTGTATTGGTAACGGTAAGCAGGTAGAGCTTATGGATTTTGTTACAGAGATTGAACGTAATATTGGTAATGGTAAAGCAGAATATGATTTCCAACCGATGCATCCGGCTGATGCAAAAGAAACCTGGTCTGATACTTCTAAACTAGAGAAACTTGGTTATAGATCAGATACAGATGTTCCGGAAGGTGTAGCTAGTTTCGTAAACTGGTACAAAAATTATTATCATGTCTAATATTATTCTACAACATTTCAACGGTAACCTACGCCCGCTTGATAAAGCATCGATTGCTAATATTAAAGAATATGCAAAGCGCATTGGTGCGGACTATGAACTCGTAACCGGCAGACCTTTCCGTAAACATTTAACTGATCCCTGTCAAAAGGTTTATATGATCGATGAGAAGTGGGATGAGTATGACGATGTATTAATGCTTGACATTGATATGTTTGCAACAAAGAACTGCCCGAATGTATTTGAAGCAATTGGCTGCGGACTATATAATCCTATTCAACAACGATTACACGAAAGATTAGCGCAAACGAGTAAGGGCATAAGAACAGCTCCATATTGGGGTGGTGCAATATATAAGTTTAGTAAGTTTAGACGTCAAACATTACGATATGGATTAGGCGGGAATGAAGACTGGATGGAAAATTTTAATCAACCATATCATTATGAAGATGAAGGCATTATTCATCATCTTGCATCTACAGCAAATTTAATGTTTACAAGAGATGATATTATGGATCCACGTTGGTGCTATGATAATTATTTGCCGAATCCAGCCGGTGCATTCATGATACACGTACGAACTAAAATTGCACCTCAAGGACCAAAGCGCAAAAAGTATGAAAACTATATGGGTCTTGTAAAACAAGGTATACTATGAAAATATTAGTTGTCGGCGCTGGTTTTGCTGGTGCTACTATTGCTCGTGAATTAGCAAATGATGGACATAGAGTTGTTGTTATGGATGAGCGTAATCATATTGGTGGTAATGCTTATGACTATACTAATGAACATGGTATTCGTATTCACAAATATGGCCCTCATCTATTTCATACAAATAATAAAAAAGTTTACGATTGGATTACACAGTACGGCGAATGGGTAGAATACAAACATAAAGTAAAAGCACAACTCGCAGATGGGCAGTATGTGACTTTGCCAGTGAATCGAGAAACAAAAGAGATCGTTGGCGAAAGCAATATTATAAACACGTTCTATAGACCTTACACTAAAAAAATGTGGGGCAAAGAGTTAGAAGAACTAGATCCAAGTATTACTAAAAGAATACCCATCAGAGACGACAACAATGAGTTATACTTTCCCAATGATGAATATCAAGTATTGCCTAAGTATGGATACACAGAGTTATTCAAGGAAATTCTAGATCACAAAAATATTGTTGTACAATTAAACTGGATTTATGGAAAAGATGTAGAACCATTGTTTGATCATGTATTCAACTCAATGCCAATCGATGTTTATTATGATTATAGATTCGGAGACTTGCCATATAGATCTATTAAGTTTCACAATATAGATTTCCCGATGGTAAAAGTTCTACCTACTGCAGTTGTTAATTTTACTAATGACAGTCCGTATACACGTATTACGGAATGGAAAAATATACCAGAGCATGGATCAAATGATAAATTCACTACATTGACATATGAAGAACCGTGTGACTATGTAGAAAATGATTATCAAAGGTATTATCCAGTGAAGGATATTGATGGCAAAAATCAAAGGATATATAAAACATACAAAGATATTGAAAACCCGAAAGTAACATTTATAGGTAGATGTGGAATGTACGTCTATATTAACATGGATCAGGCTATCAATTCATCATTGGCTGTTGTAACAAAATATAAAGAAAGTATAAAATGAGAAATTTGATTTATCAATATTGGC
>Ga0187219_1000048_pt1 | contig 42975 bp, 30 predicted proteins | sample 13SPOviralmetaG_FD_130162 | JGI IMG/M metagenome (GOLD analysis project Ga0187219, IMG submission 130162) | Marine viral communities from the oligotrophic San Pedro Time Series (SPOT) site, San Pedro Channel, CA, USA - 13 SPOT_SRF_2010-07-21... | ecosystem: Environmental > Aquatic > Marine >... | reverse complement strand
CTTATGCGGTAATCGCAAATGATTCAGTGCAGACGCTCGGCACTTGGATGGCATCTAACAATGAGCGTTTCAACTACAAGACGTTATGGGCAGCCGCAAGTGCTGTACTACTAGCAACGCTTTGGTATGGTTGGTCAGTGAATGGCGGTGATATTAGTTACGGTCGATTGAATAAGATTCCCTGGCAAGAAGTTCAGTGGTATCATGCCGCAGCCCCAGCCATTCTTGTTGCACTGACTAGACTTGGTGTGCCCGTATCTACTTCATTCTTGGTCTTATCAGTATTTGCTTCAACTTTCGTGTTGGAGAAAATGCTTATGAAATCGATAATGGGTTACGGTGTAGCCGCAGGTTTTGCTTACGCAGTATGGTTTGCTATTACTAAGTATGCGGGTCACTGGTTCGATGAGACACAGCCCGTAACTGAAGATAACAAAAAGTATTGGCGTATTGCTCAATGGTTTGCAACTGGTGGATTGTGGTGGACTTGGTTATCACATGACATGGCAAACATTGCAGTATTCTTGCCACGTGTAGTTCCCGTAGACTTGATGATCATGGTCTCTGTTGTGTTCGTAGCAGGGCTGTTCTTCATGTTTAGAGAACGTGGTGGTAAGATCCAACAGATCGTACTAGAGAAGCATAACACTCGTTATGTCCGAAGCGCAACGCTGATCGATCTGTTCTACTGGCTATGCCTATACTTCTTCAAAGAACTCAATGACATTCCTATGTCTACTACTTGGGTCTTTGTTGGTTTATTAGCAGGACGTGAACTCGCAATGGCTACGTACTTTGGCAAGAAGAAGTCTAAGTCTGTATTCCCATTAGTTGCTAAAGACTTTGGCAAGATGATGGTTGGACTTGGCGCATCTGTTGCTCTAGTATTGCTAGTGCATTATGTGATAAATCCTGTCTAAAAGTTCTTGACAACCGTGCTTACTTCTGTTATACTTTAGTTCTAAATCATCTAAATAAGGAGTAAGCACGTGTCTGTTATATCATCGTATTTCAAAGAAGGAGCTGACTACAAAGTCAGAGCCGATGTAGTTTTAGAAAGTGACTGTTATGTAATGAAAGTTTACGATAATAATGGTCAGTTTGTTACAGAGAAATCATTTCCTGGCAAGTCTCTACACTATGCAGAATCAGCCGCAGAGAACTGGGCTTTAGGATATCAGGTGCTAAATGACTGAGTTTCCTGGTGTAAGGGGAAACACATTTGGTCTTGACATCCGAGACAATATAGTGTATATTAGTGATAATAAGATAACAAATAGTTCTGCCGAGACGCAACTCTTTCTCTATGCGTATCGTATGGGCAGAGATCACAAAAAAATGGAGATAAGGGACACACTAAACATATGAAAGAAATAAGCACTGAAAATATCGTCAAAGAGATACAGTCATTTATTGATAAGGGTGTTCCATATATTGATGCAGTTGTTGAGTATGCAGAGAAGAACGAAGTTGAGATCGAAGTAATCGGTCAGATGATTAGGTCTTCTCCTATCTTGAAAGCAAAGATACAGTACGAAGCAGAGGAGCTAAATATGATGGACAAGACGGACAGGTTGCCAGTATGAGTTTGTATAGTACACGTGATGCATTTGATACCTATGTGTGCTATCTAGCTATGAAACGGCACTTTACATCCACTTACGACTTCTTCAAATATAACGGCAAGGTGAATGCCAAGTCAGATGCATTTGAGAATCGTAAAGACAAATTTTTCTTCTACAAGTTGTCTAAAAAGAGAGACGCTAAAAACTTTCTATTAGCCAACATCATAGTGAACCCGAATGTCTGGGCGGGTGAACTTGTAGATGATAAAGCAGAAACCATTTATACTGAATGGTCGAAGCGAAAACAGGCACTGACGTATCAGTTCAAATCTGATATAAATGAATTGGAAGATGACTTCAACTCTAACTTTTTAGTCGAGAACGGTCAGCATCCAAGAATGTTGAAACTTTATATGATGAACAGAATTAGCCTCGAGACGCTTGTGATATTGTGCGAACTGACTGGCTGTCTATCACATTGGGAAAAGAGTATCAAAGATACCATAGTTTTTCCTGATATAAATAGATTAGTCAAGAAGTATTCGCCCTTTATTGAATATGAAAAAAGCAAAATGAAGCAAATTCTACTTGACAAATACAACGCAATAGTGTAATATATACAAATAAATCGCAATACAGCGCATACTAGGAGAAAACTTATGACTACATCTTTCGCAGCCCTAAAGCAGGCACGTTCAAATTCCTTTGACAAGTTGAATTCTCAACTTCAAAAATTGAACAATGCATCCCCTTCACAAAACGATGACTACTGGAAACTAGAGGTCGATAAAGCAGGCAATGGCTATGCTATTATTCGGTTTCTACCAGCCCCCAACGGTGAAGACCTGCCCTTTGTTCGTGTCTTTGATCACGGCTTTCAAGGACCAGGTGGTTGGTACATCGAAAACTCATTGACAACAATTGGTCAGGATGACCCTGTCTCTGAGCATAACTCTCAACTGTGGAACTCAGGCTCTGATGCCAACAAAGAGATTGCACGTAAGCAGAAGCGTAGGCTTTCTTACCATGCAAACATCTATGTGGTAAAAGACCCAACGAATCCTCAGAATGAGGGCAAAGTTTTCTTGTACAAATTCGGCAAGAAAATCTTTGACAAGTTGAATGCGGCAATGAACCCAGAGTTCGAGGATGAAACACCCATCAATCCTTTTGACTTTTGGGAAGGCGCTAACTTCAAGCTGAAGTGTCGTAATGGCGACGGTGGGTACCGTACATACGAACCTTCATCTTTTGACGAAGTATCGCCACTTCTAACTGATGACGATGCACTAGAAGGTGTATGGAAGTCTGAGAAGTCGCTTCAAGATATCATCGATCCTAAAAACTTCAAGTCTTATTCAGAACTCAAAGCAAAGCTTTACAAAGTTCTGGCACTTGATGGCGGCTCACACGCACCCACGACTAAAGCCGAGGACGATGATGTGGAGATGAATTTCACTCCTAAGTTTGAGGAGCGTTCAGCTCCCGCTCAGGCAGAGGCTTCATCTCCTACTATGGCAGAAGAGTCGTTCAAAGCTCCATCATCCACGGATGACGATGACGACCTTGATTTCTTCAAGGGTCTAGCTAACGACTAGAACTTCTGTGATAGGGGAAAGGGGAGCCTTCGGGCTCCCTTTTTTTATTTACAATGCAGGGTCTAGAGAGGGAGCAGTACCAGTGCTTGTGTAATAGTTGTTCGTAACATTGCTAACACTATTATCTATGTTTTGTGTTGTAGGTGCTATGAATTGATTTGCACCACCAGATCCACTTGTACCTTGCAATGTACCAGTTTGAACTCCAACACCCATGCCCAAAGCGCCTCTAAGAACTCCTATATTCTTAGCCGCTTGTTCATATTGTGGTTCCATAACAGCGGAACCAAGACCGAATACTTTATTACCGAATATTAGACCCGCTTCTTGTCCCATCAAAGCGCCTTCGATGATAGGCACTGCTTCTTTTAGATCATCAGCAAAACCTCTAATGTTGAACTTACGTCCATCAAAGTCGATTGCTTTGAATTTACCTAGGTTTTCTGCAATGCTACCAAGAGCATTTGCGCCCTTAGATAGATCATCTGCACTTGAAGCAATCTCTCTTACTTTTTCTATCGGGCTATCTGTACCTGTGATAAAGTTTAGAATGTTAGTTCCGATACCAGCAAATGACGCACCAAATTCGCCTGCTGTGAACTTGAGTAGTCCTGTTGCTATGTTGCCCATTGCAGTATTGAATGTGCTACCATCATCTGTTTGGCCATTAGTGATGCTGAGTAGTGTTGAAACTTCATCTTTGATACGTACAGCAAAGCCTTTGTCTTGACCAGTAAAGAAGTCGATCATGCCTTGTACAGCAGTCGCACCGCCTTCTACTAACTTACCAGCACTGAATGCAGTTAGACCTAAAGCAATACCGCCCATCATGCCTACAAACTTAGCAGTGTCACCGCCAGCACCTGGCAGTTGAGTAATCTCTAATAGTGTCTTGACCTCATCTTTGACTCTTTTAGCAAAGCCTTGATTCTCTTCTTGTGTGAAGTATGTCACGCCTTCATTGAGTGCTGTAGCAATACCTTCAGCACCTTTACCGTAAGCAAATGCTAAGAGTCCAGCACCAATACCCGCCATAACAGCGGCAAATTTTACTGTGTCTGCGCCAACACCAGGAAGTGAAGGAATCTCAAGTAAAGTCTTTACGTTTTTCTTGATCTGTTCAGCCCAGTTCTCGCCATCTGTTACTCCAGTAAACTTGTTGATAGCGTCTGTAGCAGTTGAAGGAATAGAACTAAGTCCTACAGCAACTTGACCAGCACTGAATGCGATAAGACCTAATCCCAACGATGCCATTATTGCTGGGAATGCGACTAGATTACCTAACGATGCGTTTTCTAATCCTGGGATTTCAAGTAAAGTCTCTACGTTGTCTCGTATATTCTTTGCCCAGCTTTCACCACCATCAAGTCCACTAAACTTTTCGACAGCATCAGCGGCGACAGTTGGTACTGCCGCTATGCCAGCTGTAGCTTGTCCTACGCTAAATGCAATAAGACCTAATCCTAAAGATGCCATTATTGCTGGGAATGCAACAGTGTTGCCTAATGTTGCGTTAGGTAGACTAGGTATCTCAAGTAGAGTTTCAACATTATCTTTTATATTACCTGACCAGTTATCGTTTCCGATAAACTTGTTGATTGCTGTACCCACACCGCCAACAGTTTGACCTATACCAAATGCGGCAAGTGCAACACCCATAGACGTTAGAGTTGCAGTAAATGCTACTACGTTAGCCCCATCTGCGCCAGGTAAGTCAGGAATAGATAGAAGTGTTTCTACTTCATCTTTTATATTTTGTGTCCAGTCTTTTCCTTGTGTAGCCCAACCTGCGAGTGCGGTTGCTCCTTGACCGACAGCAAATATTGTTAGTCCTGCGCCTATGCCTGCGAGTGCTAACCCTAAAGATCCACCTTCTTTGAGAAATTCAACGTTGCTTTCATAGCCTTCGCCAATAGATAATAGAGTTTCAACGCCTTCTTTGATTCCATCTGGATCGAATTGATCCATTATTGTGCTGAATCCTAATAGGGCAGCACCGATGCCCATTCCGGCAAAACCTATACCTTTACCAACTCCACCGATAAGACCGCCAATACCGCCTAACACATCACCTGTGCCAGACATTATACCACCGCCAGTTTTACTGCCAGATCCTCTAGCACTGCTACTAGACGCAGACCCTTTGGCTAACCTTGCAGCCCTCTGTGCGTCTTTTGCTGATTCTTCCTGCGCCGAAACGAATCCTGTCAAAGCCTCTGTTTGCTTTTTCAGTTCTAATTCGATGCTCTGAAAGATTGGCATCATATCTGCGGTTGTGGCCATTTACTTACCTTTTGCTTCTCGATTTCTCTTTTACGTCTTCGAGATGATCTATTAGCATCTCCATGTATATGTCTCGCTCATATGGTAAAAGCTCTTCTAATTCTGTTAGGCTATAATTGTGGTGTTGCGCCATAGCGAAAATACTTTGGTAATAATTTACCAGTGTATTATGACTCAACATCACATGAAAAAACTTTCTATACCCTCAATAACAAACTTCTTATCTTCGCCAGTTGGTGTCTGATATGGACACTCAATTCTCATTGCTGGCATACTAGTGAAGAATGTTTGAATCTTCTCTAAAGCACTACCAGATAAATCATCAATAAAGCTATCTACTTCTTCTTTGCTGAAATCTTTCATACGAAAAATTTGCTCACCATCAGATGACATGACTTCGTTGATACAACTGATCATGACGTTGAAACTACCTTCACCCTCTTTAGAGTCAACCATAGTATGTAACTCTTTCAGTGTAGGATATCTCATCGTAATAGTCCAATCGTCACTGACAGCAATCTTAGGATCAAAATCTCCTAGTCTTGCTATCTCTACTTTGTTCACATCAAATGAAAGAGAAATCTTACGACCCTCAATCTCTGGATCATTCACTTCGAATTCCACAGTATCATTTACTGCTTTTCCTCGAATGTGCATTAGAATGTACTCGAGGTCAAATGTTGCTAATTCACTTACGTCAATATCGTCCTGAATACAGTTCGTAATGACTTGCTCAATAGATAAAAAGATTTGACTTACATCACCGCTTTCACGGCCAATCAAAAGAATCTTTTCTTCTTTGACTGTAAATGGTCTAATCTTTATCTTCTTTTTTGTTGATGGGATCGTAATCTCAAACAACGGTTGTTGTATTTTTGGTAATGGCATAGTATACTCCTATAATATAATTATCGTAAAGATCCAAGAATTGTATTCACATCTGTTACAGTGTTTACGAGGTCTTGGATATTTCTCGGTCTGTTCAAGTTATTTAGTGCTTGTCCAAATGTATTTAGTGAAGACAGTAGTCCCAATATGCCATTAGCACTATTAGTATCACCTGTTAGTTCACCAGTTGTAGTCGCTTCAACTTTCATACCGTCAAATGCAAACTGCACCGGTAAAGTCATTACTTCACCAGCATTCTCCCAAGCGACTTGCTGAGAGCCTACGTTCACGGGATATGCATTGTAGAACTTGTATGAATATGTTTTATCTGTTTGGTTCTGAGAGAATACAGTGACTTCAATAGTACACGCATAGTCATCTCTATAACCAAACTCGTATGGTCGTTGACCACCATTGATCTCAGATAGGTATCCAGCGTCAATATCGTAGTTTACGATATCTTGCATCCATCTGTGAAAGAACCTCATCACAGCAAAATTACTGTCTACCATAAACACAGTAGGCAATAACGGCAATTCAAAAGCGTTTGGTCGCTTCTCAGATGGACCATAGCCACGAGGCTTGAAGTCTACAGTCTGTACTGCGACTTCTGGTACTTCTGCGCTACGACACAAGAACGTCATGTCTTGCGTAGGTATGTTCTCTTCTAAAAACGTCAAGTTTTCGTTGAGCGTAATCTTTAGAATGAACAGGTTACTCTTAGCTAGACCATGCTTATTCAGTTGTGCATTGAAATCTTTTATGCTGAATGCCATATCTTTATCCTATCATGCGTCTTGAATCTTTGAAGACGGTTGCTTTGCTTGCGCCTTGGAATCTTTCTAGCGGCATAAATAGCGCCATGTCCCATTCTGATGGGTAGATGTAGAGAAATTTACTTCTCAACTGGCTAGTAAGATAGTGCTTTATACAAGGCTTGAAGTAACTGAATTTCGATGAGGAGTTCAGTAACTTGTATGAGAGATTGAGTTTAGTTGTTTCATCATATCGTGAATTAGATGCTACATCATACAGAGCATCCATAAGCTTTGCTCTATACTGTAATGGCAAGTAGTGTAGGTTCAATCCCATAAACCCACCCTTGACTTTCTTATACGGAAATACCAGAGGAAATCTATCAAAGTATGGAAGCGTCTCTTTATGCTTTGCATCGTAATAGTACATATACATTTGACCAACTAGAGGTCTAGCAGTGAGACGATCTTTATCACCTCTCATTAGCTTACCTTCGTTGACACGCTTGTACGTACCAGCGGCATCTCTGTACCAATTACGAGCCTTCTGCTCACGTGCTGGAATCTGACCTGCACGTACACCCTTAGTTAGAATTTCATCAAATACTATTGCCATTAGATTTCCACTACGCCTTCTTCTATAAGTCGTTCACGATTTTTCATGTGTGCTTCGTGGACATCATCTTTAGATTGTCCGTGATAAGCGACAGCATGTCCATCTTCAATCATAATCTCAGTAAGTCTTTTCACCGTATCGCCTTCTTCAATCAAGAAGTCGCCTAGAATACGACCAAACTTACCTTTCTTATCTTCGCCACTCTTATCTACTTCGGTCTTCAATATCTGAGTAGAGCCAAGAGGTAGCATATCTTTGACGTGAGACTTAGCGGCAAGACCAAACTTCTTCTCTACCTTATCTCTCGTTCTGGATTCTGGAGTATCGATACCCATGACACGTACTCGCTCACGGTGAAGCCAGATACCAAAACCTAGATCAATATCTACGTCTACTGTGTCGCCATCGACTACTCTTAGAATTTTACATTTATATTCGTACATCTATTTTTTCTCCATAAAACAGTTGCGCTGGGTTGTTTTATTGATTGCTTGTTGTGCCCAGTCCAACTCCTGGATTATTCTATTATACCATTTAGAGTCCATCTCACTGTTATGTGGGTTATCTCTCTCGACAGATAGTTGCTCCATTCTCATGTTGATGTAGTTCTCTGCCGCTTTAGCTTTTCTTGCTTCAGACCTTTTTACCTGATTATCGATTATATGCTTCTTTGTCGGTGTCAAACATTCGACATTGTTACCTCTATAATTCATATTACTTTACTCCTAGGTGTCCTTCGTGCATTATTTGAAACTTCCACCCACGATCTTTACAAAAGTCTTCAGCGGCTTGCCACTTAGCTTGGTTTATACCCCAAGTCTTCACCTCGTTTATATACCTTCTGCTTAGTTTTCCTGTAGACGTATTCTTCTTTGATATGTCTGGCGGAACAGTCTGCGCTTTTGGCTTTACCTCAATCAGGACAGTTTCTTTTCTCTTATCTCTATTTATCTGTTTTACTAAGAAGTCTGGAAAATATCTATGCATTCTTCCGTCAATAGGTGAGCGATACGGAACTATAAGCTCCTCACTGCCCCACTCTATAACATCTGGGTGTACATCCAGATATCTCATCAATTTGAACTCCCACCCACTTCTATAAATAATGTTAGTGGGGTCTCCCATGTACTTTTTAGGATTCTTCGGTTTGAAGCGTCCTTGATAATATTTTGCCATATCATAACCGATCTTGGTATTACGTATAAATAAGTGATAAAGCTATTTATAAGGGTTAGCAAATGACAGTAGATTCAGATATGGAGAAGGCGAGGTCAACGAATAACTTCACACAGTATTCGTATCCTCTAACTCCTGGTCAACATAACATGGTTTTAGTCTTCAAGGACTATAACTACAAAAGCGCAACAAGCAGTGGATTCGTTCGTGGTGAAGACCGTTCAGTATCAGCGAAGATTGATGCTAGTGTCAGTCTTCCTATCCCCAACAACTTGACAGACACATACAACGTAAAGGTAGGACCGTATGAGTTGGGAGTAACTGGAGCATTAGCACTTGATACTTTAGGCGGAACGGGTCGTGCTGATCTGATGGCAGATGCGAGAAAAGCTTTTTCTGCTGGATCAGAAGGCGGAGTTGATACTGGAGATGCTGTATCAACTGCCGGTAGTACATTCAAAGTTGCTAGTGCATTTATGGGAAGAAACGTATTAGACAAATTACCTGGTGCTGGTGGTATCAACACTGCTATCGATATGAGAACTGGCAATACTGTAAACCCTCACGTAGCATTGAAGTTTGATGGCGTTGACTTGAAGCAACACACATTCAACTGGCAGTTATCGCCCAGAAGCGAAGCAGAAGCAAGACAACTAAAAGACCTTTTACAATTCGTCAAAGCCCGAATGTTACCAGCATATGCACTCAACGGAGAATCTTCAGTTTCAAGAGCCCTTCTCACTTATCCTAATTTGGTTGACATCTTCTTTACAGGCATCGATCAAAACTATTTCTATTACTTCAAGCCTGTTATGATCAACACATTTACTACAGACTTCACGCCACAAGGACTAGCCTTGAACAAAGGTGGTCGACCATCGTTTATCAACTGTACGATGACAGTTACAGAAGCACAGATTCACACTAGAAGTGATATCGAAGGTCTGAGTCAAGCGGCTGGAGACGGAGGAGAATAATGCCTAGATATTTCAGATATTTTCCAACGACTAAGCATCAAGGTCAATTACTACTTGACATTACAAAACGTGCTAAGTTCAAAAGTACGATTGCAGAGAACCCACGTGTATATCTACCATACACAGTAAAGAATGATGAGTCGGCAGAAGAAGTGGCACATCTATACTACGGTGATGTAAATTTAGTTTGGCTTGTTTATCTCGCAAACGATATCATTGACCCATATAAAGATTGGCCAATGGAACAAGAAAACTTCTACGATTACGTTGCTGACAAATACAAAGAAGAATATAAAGAAAGTACTGGCTCTGCTACAGCACCTAGACAATTGGTTCTTGATTGGTCAATGAACGAGACCATTGATGATAATGTTTTATACTATGAGAATGATGACGGTGATCAAATCAGTCTTGAGACATTCACATTGGGTGCAACATTCGATCCAGATTTTGATGCAGATGAGTGGTCAAAGATGACTGTATTCAGAGTAGAGAATATAGAGAATGAAAATAAGCGCCAGATACAAGTAATAAACAAAATCTATGCAGAGCAAGTGGATAAAGAATTCAAGAGATTGATGAATGACTGAAGCGGCTAATCAATCACCAGCAGGTACTTATGTACTGAATGGCTTTTATTTGATGCCTTCTACGGCTGATTCTAAAAGGCAAGCTGTTGGTGCTACCGAAAATCCTGATGCAGTATTGAGTGAAGATGATATTCTAGACATAAAGATGATCGTTCACACATGGAGTATCAAAGAAAGTTTTACTAAGGGTCACATTAGTGGCTCTGCTAAGGTATATGACTCAGAAGGAGTCTTCTATTCGTTTCCTTTGCGTGGGCAAGAAAGAGTAAGAATCGTCTACACAGACTTTGTTGGCGTAGAGCGCCAAGAAGATATGTTCTTATATGCAGTGACAGATGTTGCTACACCCAAAGCAAGTGACGATAGCGTACTAGAGTATAACATACACTTCGCTTCTTACGGTAAGTTCTGGTCAGATAGGTTTTCTGTATCACGCTGTATTGCAGAGGGTAGCGGTTCTACTAGAAAATACATTCCTATTAGTGAACAAGTAGAGACTATATTCGAAGATTATTATAAGACATCAGATAGTGGTACAGATAAAGAAATCTTAGTACATGAAACAGAAGGCAATCAAAAGATTGTCATTCCTAATATGCGACCTGAGTCTGCAATGCATCTCATGTCACGTAAGTCTTACACATCATCTTTTCCATCGTCTCACTATAGGTTCTTTGAAACTAGAGAGAAGTATAACTTTATCAATCTAGAGGAAACATTCTCGACAGGTGAAAGTAAGGGTAAGTATACTTATGTATCTGGTCCACAAGATGAGACGCCTCAGGGTGAATTGAATAAAATGTCTGGTATCATTAGCATAGACTTTCATAAGCCTGTAGATACGTTTGACGCCATGAAGAATGGCGCTTACTATAGAAAAGTAGAAGAAGTAGATATCACTAATAGAATGGTGAAGTCACACGAATACACACACGAAGATGAATATAAGGATTACAAATATCCAGGCGCATCAGATCCCAAAGATTCTAAACGTGTACTAAGACATACATCCGACTTTATCAAAACTCACATGAACGATTGGTCATCTACATATGTTATAAAAGATTACCCAGATGCAGATATGCCTAATGCGTATGGTGTACGACCAAAGCCATATTATGGTGAGATAATCAATAATAAAAATGCTCATATTTATGACTATAGAGCGACTAGACTTACGATATCAATATATGGTAATAATGAATTGTTCCCTGGTGATCTAATTGAGTTAGAGATTCCTTACTTCAATGTGTACGGAAGTATCGATGAAGAGCGATCAGGAATCTATTTGATAGAAAGTATAGATAACATATTCTACGAGAATTCTTACATGCAAAAGTTGCAAGTATCACGTGGACCAATGAATGAGGTGAAAGAGTAATGTTCAACAGTAAAGATGGAATAAACCCATATTGGTTTATTGGCGAAGTTGTCGATAAGAATGATCCAACTAATAGTGGTCGTGTACGTGTTCGTGCAATAGGCATACACCCAGCAAGCGGATCTGAAATCAAAACTGACAAGACAGAACTTGACTACGTAGAGGATCAAGACTTACCGTGGGCATTCTGTATCAACGGGACATATGGCAAGATGCAAGCAATACCTGATGAGAGTGATTGGGTGTTTGGATTCTTTGCTGACGGAAGAGACGCACAACACCCTTTCATCTTAGGAACAATGTTTGGTCAGAACATCGATGACAATGGATTCGCAGATCCACCGGCAGGGGCAGAATAATGGCAAAAGTATCAAAAGATTTTATTGACAGCTACGGTAATGCCCCTCTATCGCCATGGATGAGTGGAGAGCAAGGCAAACGTACTGCTTCAGTTGTGCAGGGTGCAAGCCGTAAAGAAGAAAACAAAATCGGACTATCAGAAGATCAAACGTGGTCAGAGCCTGATGTAATCGCACCATCTAGAAGTATGAACACTGTAGTCTTTCAAGCAAAGAATGGTGGTAATACTGTTGTAGTCAATGACGAAGGCTCAGATGGCACGGGTTACATCATGATTACTCATAACACAGGTTCTGTTGTACAGATAGATCAGAATGGTAACGTGCTTATCAAATCATTTGGTGATACTCATAACACAAGTGAAGGTGTACAGCATCAGAGATCAGAGGGTAATTACAATCTGAACGTAGGTGATGATTGGAACGTAAGAGTAGAGGGCGGTTCTAACAACGTGTATGTTCAAGGCGATGTAAACATTCAGTGTGAGAACTTCAATGTAGAAGCACGTGGTAAAGCAACAATCAATGCCGCAGAAGCGTTAGAGTTACGTGGTGCTAAAGTAAGTATCGAAGCAAGTGCTACTGATATCGATATGGCATCATTCTCAAATATTAGAGCGAGTGCCTTGACTGGCGGTATTAGTATGGGTTCTACTCTTGGCATGTCACTGAACAGTCTCACGTCTTTGAACTTAGGTTCTGGTGTAGCAACTAATATTGGATCTCTCGGGCTTGTCAACACTAAAGTTGGCGGTGCGTATATCGTACAAGCAGGTGGACTTGTAGACATCAAAGCAACTGGTCTAGCGTATTTTGACGGTCTTCTAGTAAGACTTGGTGAATCAATCAGTCCTCCTATACCGTTGCCTGCTAAACCAGACAATGCAGAGTTGCCTAAGCTAAAGACTCCAGAAGCAAGACGCCCAGCAACAAATAGCCAAGACAATATAAATACTGTTATGCCATCTCCTGAAGGTATATCAGATCGGGCTGGAGACGATACAAAACAATGACATGTAGACCAACAACAATAGCAAGTAGATATTCGGAATCTGTTATCCAAACAGGGTTTGCTCCTGCGTTCAGTGTAGTTGATATATTGAACAAAGAAGCTAATCCAGCGGATAGCTATGACGCTACTACATTGCTTAGATTATCACAGAACTTGAATAAGACAGTAATCAGTTCAGATACCTCTGCGTTTCCTCTCCTGAATCAAAGATATCAACAATCACCTATTCTTTTTAGTGAGGTTGCTGACTTCTTAGATCAGAGTGGTTTGAATATCAATACAGTTGATACGCACCTCGCTGACTATCAAAATACTATAACGCCAAATCAGTACGTACCCGCTGACTCTATTCCGTCAGACATACGTGATATCTATTCTCAGTTAGAGTTTTACTATAGCGAGAATATGGCTAATTCTATTTCTGGTGGTCTGTGTAGCGCAATCGCAAATCCATTTGATAAACTTATTCCGCTGTTAGATGTGTTGACATTTGCTGGTAGTATTCTTGATACTATTCTCAGTTTCGATTTAGCATCTCTCGCAAATCCTCTAGAAGCACTCAAATCTAAATTAGAAGAGTTAGTAGACGAACTTGCAGAGACACTAAAGAAGCAACTAGAAGGTATTGTAGAATCTGCTACTCAGTTTGTGACAAACATCAAAGCTGGCGCAGAGAAAATGATCAAGAAGATCAAGCGTATGATAAACAACGTGAAGAACTTCTTACAGAATACTACTGTTGACAGTATCAAAGCTGACATCAAAAAGTTTATCGATAAGTCTGTAGAGCAATTCAAAAGTCTTACACCTAACGCTATCGCACTGTTGCTTTTCCGCTTCTGTCAATTTACAGAAATGGTACAAGCGTTTATGATGGGACCTATCGATGCACTTAGACAGTTCGCAGTAAACCTAACTTTACAAGAGCAACTAGTAGATAAGATCGGTGAGTATAGAACTAAAGATGCAGTGAACGCTGGTGCAGTAAGAGTTGATGAAGAGGGTGTAGACAAAGCTAAGAAACGGCTAGTCGAAGGACAGAATAGGGCCGCTAAGAAACAAGACGAAGAACGTTTCGTTTTCGAACGACCTTCTTCAGAGTTCTATGTATCCGCAAATAATCTAACTGACAAAGAGCGTGAAGGCTTGCTAAATCTAGGTGATGAAGGACTAGAAGGCAGATTCAAGTTCAATAGTTCTGTTTTGAATATGGGCAAATTTGTAAGTGACGCTGTAGAGGGCGACGGATACAGAAACGTTCAGCCAGAAGTATGGACAAAGTTGACAATTGTTGCCAGACGAATGAGTAAGACTTTTACGATCAACAGTGGATATAGATCACCTCAGTATAATGATCAAGTCGGTGGTGCTAAGAACTCATCACACAAAAGTGGACTTGCTATTGATGTGAGTATGTCTGGTATGTCAGATGAAGACATCCGCAAATTTATTCGTACAGCAAGTCAAGAAGGCTTTATGGGTGTTGCTTATTACTCAGGTAGTAATTTCGTACACTTAGACATGGGAGCAAGAAGATCGTGGCTTAGAGGTCACAGATTTGACAATTATATCGCTATGCACTTAGATGATGGATTTAGAACAGGATCTTCTAGTCAAATTAGCTACCCACAGACCCAAGTGTCATAAATATCAATAAAGGACCTATAGATGGCAATCAAGACACCACTCAACGCTAAGAAGTCTCTCTACTCAGACTTTCACATGGATCTATTTAGGAATCCCGTGAGTTTGGACTTAGCCGTAAATAGGGATGAAGAAGCAGTAAAACAATCAATAAAAAATCTGTTGTTGACTGACAGAGGTGAAAGACCGTTTCAGCCTGATCTGGGCAGCGACATTCGTAAGATGCTTTTCGAAAATCTTACACCTAATACTTCTCTTGTTATGAGAGAGATGATTCGTGAAACCGTAGAGCAATATGAGCCTCGTGCAAATCTTATTGGAGTGGATATAATCGCCACGCCAGATAATAATGCTGTACGTGTGGTGGTTGTATTCAACGTCATAAATAGTGAAGAAGAAGTAACATTAGTCACAACACTAACTAGGGTAAGGTAATGGCAAATCAGGCACCATTTACAGAATTAGATTTCACACAGATCAAAAGTAATCTGAAGACCTTCTTGAAATCTCAAGAGAACTTCAGAGACTATGATTTTGAAGGATCTAACATGAACGTCTTGCTAGACATTCTGGCAAAGAATACGTTCCAAAACAATTTCTATAACAACATGGCATTCTCAGAAATGTTCCTTGACTCGGCGCAGTTGAGAGAGAACGCTATGTCTCACGCAAAGGAATTAGGATATACTACTGGCTCACGTAACAGTTCAAGATCGAATCTTGCCCTTACGTTCAACGCAGATGATAATCCAGCTTTCGTAACAATTCCTAAGGGCACAAAATTCAATGCCCAATGTGGTACAAAGACTTATACATTCTTGACTGATGCTGTACGAGTAGTAAAGCCTGATGCTACTGGTGCATATACTATCGATGATCTAAAAGTTTTTGAAGGAAAGTACATAAAAGAGTATTATACTGTTGACAACACGAAGAAACAAGAGTATATTATAAACAATGAGAACGTTGACTCTGAAAGTATCAGGGTAAATATATACGATTCATCTGCCGCTAATGCTAACTCAACGGAATATGTAAGAACAAATACTATCTTCGGTGTTGAGCCAGATGATAACGTTTTCTATGTAGACACTCATTTCGACAATCTATACAAAGTAGAGTTTGGTCGTGATCGTTTTGGTAATGAGCCAGAGAATGCTACAGTAATTGAAATTGAATATCGTGTGACGAAAGGTGAAGAAGCAAATGGCGCTGGTAACTTTAGCACTATTGGTAACATTGGCGGGTACTCTGCTACTGTCACAAACAACGCTACAAACAATGCCACTCAGGGTTCAGAACGAGAGTCACTTGATGACATCAAATTCTTTGCACCCAAGTCTATCCAAGTACAGGAACGTGCAGTAACAAAGAAAGACTACGAAGTTCTACTGTCACAGCAGTTCCCAAATATTCAGACTATTTCTGTTTATGGGGGTGACGAAGTTGATCCTCCTCAGTTTGGTAAAGCAATTATTTCTGTTGACGTGTTCAATGCAGACGGTGCTAGTGAGAATGACATCAAAGCATTCAGAGATTACATTCGCACAAAGACGCCTCTGACTATTGAGCCTGTGTTCTTACCTGCTAAGTTTATGTATATTGATCTTGCTATCAATACTGCATTCGACACAAAAACAACATCTAAGGGAGCGGCACTGCTTGAATCGTTGATCGAAGAAGCAATCATTACATACAATGATACATCACTCAATAAGTTCAACTTTACACTTAGACAGTCCAGACTCTCAAATATTATTGACACTAGTGATCCTTCTATAGTATCTACCGATATCGTTGCACGTCCGATAATCGAATACAAACCTGTTCTCGGTGATTTGGCAAACCCATCATTCGATTTTAGTGCTGAACTTGTTGTCCCTTATACGTTCAATGAAGTCATTGGATTCAATGCGTATAAGCCAGCTATCTCAACTTCAAGGTTTACACTGAACGGATCATTAGTGTCTCTTCAAGATGATGGTCAAGGTAACATTATCGCAATCACTGCCGACACTGCAACGCCTAGCGTATTCAAGAAGTCAATCGGTACTGTAGACTATACAACTGGTATTGTAAGACTGACTAACTTTGAAGTAGATAACTATGTTGGAAAAGCAATCAAGTTTTATGCAAACACCATAAAGAAAGACATTAGTTCAACTAAAGACAGAATATTAGTAATTCGCCGTGAAGATATAAACATAACTATGACTACAGTATAGAGAGAGTATCATGGCCGTTAGAGACAACGTAAGCAGATCAAGAGAGAATATCTACACAGATATTCCTAGTCAATTTCCTAGTATCTATAGGGAAGAGGGTCAGCTATTCGTAGAATTTGTCCAAGCATATTATGAGTATGTAGATACAACTTTACCAAAGTTTCGTGATGCGTTCTATGCACGTAATGTCGATACCACTGATTTTGACAAGTTTCTATTGTACTTCAAAAATAAGTACATGGACAATCTGCCGTTTGATTCGTCAACCGATTTACGATTTGTTATCAAACATATTACAGACTTCTATAGACGTAAGGGCACCGAGGAATCGTTGCGTCTTTTCTTTCGTATGTTTTTCAACGAAGAAGTCGAAGTATTCTATCCTAGTTCATCTATTCTAAAGCTATCTGATTCTATTTATGGATCAAGCCAGTACTTAGAAATGAAACCAGTTTCTAGTATTAGAGATTATCCTATTATTCGTGGCGCAAAGATTGTGGGCGATACGTCAAAAGCAGAAGCGTTTATAGATGAAGTGATATTCAAAAACTTCAATGGTTCTATTACACCAATCGCTTTCATATCAAATGTCAATGGTAAGTTTATATCGGATGACGTGTTGACTTCTACTTTAGGTGATATCGTAAATAATGTAGGTAAACTTATCAAGGGCAGTATTAGTAATGCAACAGTACAGAATGAAGCAAGACTTCCTGGTAACAACATCGGCGATGATCTAAAACTTATTTCTACTGACAACGGTGTCTACGGCAAAGCAGTAGTAGATACAGTTCGTGAAACTACGACAGGCGTTATTGAGTTTGAAGTAGAAGATGGTGGCTATGGATATGCCGTGCAACAAGACGGTGTAAACAACGCAACTCTAAATGACTATTTGATCACTAATCAAGTTTTAGTTGTCGATACTAATAGTGGATATGACGTAAAGCCATTCGATACTATTACATTTACTTCCGCAGAAGTTAGATATATCAGTAATGATCAGCAAGTACCTGGGTTTAGTGCAGTAAGCATAACTGTTACAGTGGTAAAATTCGAAGGCTCTGTAATCTATTGTGTTGTGCCGAGTAACGATCTGCCTGTATTACCAGATAACTCGTACCTAGAAGGGACGAATGATAGAACTAGTGCAACTATTCGTACTACTAAAACATCTGCTTACTTACCTCAAGCACAGTATCGTGTTAGCACAATCAAGGATGCCGAAACTGTTACGTTGATTCCAGATATATTATCTGATTTCTTGAACGTAACGCTAAACTCAAGTGACTATGGCATGTCTGGCTCTGGTGCTGAAACTGTCAACACAACTATTCGTGATGCATTTACTCCTGTCACATATCAGATTGGACAAATTGACACTATCAATGTATTAGACTCCGGACAAGGATATCAAAACGATCTTCCATCAATTGTTAGAATGCCTGAGATCAATAACTTCTTACACAAAGATATCGGACTCACTTTCAACAACACTGAGTTTCTACTTCTAGTCGGAGATGTGATTACTCAGGTAAGACAGATTGAAGACTTGAGCGATTGGACTACCTCTAATACTACAACGTATGTGAACTATACTGTAAAGCTGAAGTTCTTACGTAGAGACGGTGATATATTTTACTTCAAGCCTCTGTCATTCTATCAAATAGACCCAGAAGTTCAGATAAACATCAAGGGCAATATGTACGATATCGTTGATTCTTTCGAAGATGTCAATTCATTGCCTATGGGACGAAATGCAAATATAACTGGCACAGCATTTTTTGCTTCTGGTCAAATAGATACTATTACCGTCACTGACACAGGATATAAATATAACAATGGTGAAAGACTTTCTATAGTAAATAATAATCCCGATAGCGATCTATACGGTACTGCGGTAGCAACAGTTGAAGTTGAGACACGTGGTAGTGGATTTACTGAAGGAAAGTGGCAGACAACTACATCATTTTTGAATGAAAAGACTAAGGTTATTAGAGATAATGATTACTATCAAGAGTACTCGTATGACATATCCTCTATTGTAAATCCAGATAAGTATGAAAGTTTAGTAAAAGAAGAAGTTTCTGTAGCAGGCACAAAACTGTTCAGTTCTCCTCTCATAAATAGTGTAAACAAGTTTGAAACAGACGTGAATATTGATTTTGAAGTATTCACATTAGACGAAGAATTGAACGTTGCAAATAACTTTGTGGAAGTTGGTCCTCTATACAGAAGACAATTCTTTGCTCCACCAGTTGTTGGCACAGACGAATTGGTTGCAACAGTGGCGAACATCGTATCAGATGTCACGCTAAGAGTTCAATCAGATATAAACAGCTAAAGGCATATAGATGGCTAAGATTATTACAGAAAATTTTAGAGTGCAAACCACGAACGAACTATATCGTTCGTTTACCGAGGGCAATCAAACTATCGTTACAGACTTTACTGCCGACATGAATACTTATGTCGATAGTGGTGCTATTAGCCTTTCGAACTCAGACAAGACTACACTCTTCAATTACTTTCCAGCATCTCTATTAGAGATTATGAATGCGTCTCAACCAGACAGTACGTATTACGTAATGGCGTCCTCGATTACTAAAGGCGCTACAATTGAAAACACACAGTTTCAAAAGCGAGAGTTTCAACGCAGGGTTATCTTTGGCAATAAAGTTACGCAATCAGACATTCGATATATGTTTGACATCAATGCTTGGAATAGTGGCACTGTCTATGACGCTTATGATGATAGAGAAGACATCTCTACCCTCAATATGTATGTAACAGTTCTTGATGGCACAATAAACGAAGGTTCCTATAAAGTGTATAAGTGCTTAGGAAACAACGGTGGTACTGCGTCAGTAGCCGCACCATCGACTAGTGACGTAGATGCAGTGTATGAGATACAATCAGACGATGGATATGTTTGGAAATATATGTTCTCGGTACCGCCAGCTGAATACATTACTTATGCCACAGCAACATCTTTGCCTTACTACGCTGATGCTACAGTAGTATCTGCGGCAGTTGAATCTATCTCTGACATTATAATTACAAAAACAAAGAATCAATTGTTCGGTGCAAACACTGGTGCATACAATTTAGGAAATCTAACTATACAAGCTGTGAACTTGGTCGATAGTGTTTCGAATAGATGGGAAATTGAAGTAAAAACAGATTCTTCTGCTAGTACTCCAACACATGAACCTAACGCATACACTAACATGTATATTAGAACAGACAATGGCGCACTTTATGACATCGATGCTTCTGACTCACCAGCTGGCGCTGATGCATCAACTAAAACATTCTTTGTTTATATAACTTCAGTTGGTGCACCTTCACTGAGTTCCGATCAAGCCGCATTCATTGTACCGAAAGTAGAAGTAAGTGCTTCAGGCGGTACAAGAGCGTTAGCATACGGAGAGTTGAATGCAAGTGGTACACTTATAGATGTAAAGATTGATACTAAAGGTACACATTATAAGTATGCAACATCGACATTGAAATTGCCACCAGCACTACAAGATCAATCAGCAACAACAGAACTTAGAGCAATCATGTCACCTCGTGGAGGGCATGGCTCTGATCCAATTTCAGAACTGTATATGTCAAAGTTAGCAGTTATCACAAACTTCTTTACGAGTAGTTTGAATAACATTCCTGACAGTAACACATATACACGTGTAGGTCTAGTGAAGAATCCAGTATTCGCAGACGCCACTTCACCTACATCTTTAGATAATAGAATGGAAGTTCGTGTATCGGGAGACATTAGTTCTGCCGTAAATGCAAATCAAGTCATCGTTCAAACAGTCGGAAGCGAGACTTTTTCTGCCAAAATACATGAAGTAAAGTACACAACTGGGAGCCCTGGCTATACGTCATTGTTCCTAGTAGACTACGTAGGCGACCATAACGCTACATTTGCTACAGGCAGTATTGACATAAAAGATTCGGTAACTTCGGATGTTACTGGTACGTATAGCATAAATAATGTTGTGAACACAGGTAAATACGTAGACTACAGCGGCGATCTTCTTCACTTTGTGGATTTCGATGCAATTGCAAGAGAACCAGAAAGACGTGAGAAAATCAAATTCGTTTTCGACTTCTAGGAAAGAGACTTATACATGGGCATTAATAAAGACCTAAACATTGATCCTTACTATGAGAATTTTTATGATTCTGCTAACCCTCAGTATAAGCAGTACAATAAAGTTCTCTTTAGACCAGCACGTGCTGTACAAGCCCGTGAACTGACTCAATTGCAAACAATCCTGCAGGAGCAGGTTGAACGCTTTGGTTCAAATGTCTATCAAGAAGGAACAGTAATTACTGGTATCAACGTCACTGAGCGTACAGATATCTTCTACGTAAAAGTGAATGACACAGCGTCTTTGCCAGACCCTACTCTATATGAGCCATCAACTTCAGTTGACGTAAATACTGGAGAAGAAGTCACAACAGAATACACGCTGAGAACTTTAGTCGGTACCCAATATCTTACTGCTAAAATTCTAAAAGCCTCTAACGGCTTCCAAACACGTGACCCTAATCTCAAAACATTTTTCGTCAACTATCTAACTACAGTTCAGGCAGCCGACGGAACAGACATCAAGCAATTTTCTCCTGGTGATGTGCTAGAAGTTCTTGATAGCGATGGTAATCCAGTTAGCGGTGTATCTGCTACTGTTGCATCAGTGAACAATCCAGTTGGACACGCTTTTGGTGCCTCTGTAGATGAAGGTGTTATCTTTCAGAAGGGACACTTCGTATTCGTAGAAGATCAATTGATCATCATCGAAAAGTATTCTTTGACTCCTAGAGATGTTGCTCTTGGTTTCAACATTCAAGAAAATATTATCACATCTGGTCAAGACTCGACACTGCTTGACAACGCACAGGGATACAATAATGATAATGCCCCTGGTGCGGACAGATTACAACTCAAGCCAATTCTTACAGCATATGAAGCGGCAGATGAGCCAGACGATTTCTTTGCTCTAGTTCGCTTTGAAAATGGCGAAGCAGTTACTATTCGTAACGTAACACAGTTCAACTCTATTGCACAAACAATGGCACGTAGAACGTTTGAGGAATCAGGCGACTATGTAACACGTGGCATGAACTTGTCGCTAGAAGATGACGGCACTAATATTCAAGCCGTAGTATCTCCTGGTAAAGCATACGTGAACGGTTATGAAGTAGAGTCAGTCGGTAAGAGATACTTAGACGTTGCACCTTTAGGATCTAGTGACACGATCACTAGAAATAATGAAGGTACAGGCGCACATTTTGGTCAATACTTAGAGTTCAGTTGGCAAGCGCCCACAGGTACTACTAATAGTGCAATTAGACTAAACCCATTTGAGATGGACGGTACTCGTTACCCCATGTATGATAATGGTAACAATCAGATAGGTACATGTTCTATAGGTAGCGTCTCACAAGGAACATCAATAAATGGAACTCAGCAAGGTAGACTGTATATCTATGCAGTAGATAAAGATCCTCTGTATATCAATACTGACATATACAGAATAGGCGGTAACTCTGATAACACTGTACCTGGAACTATTATAACTGCCGGTCTGTTTGATGTCAATAATTCTGCTCTAGTATTTCCTCTCGGAAGTAATCACGTAAAACAGATTAGTGATCTTGTGTTTGTTAGACGTGTACGTGAGACAATAAGTACAGCAACAGGTGCATTCGTACTTGAGCCTACTCCTACAACTCAGCCATTAGCAGAAAACATTCTAATGGTGAACACAGTCGCACAGTTAGTACCACCTATCACTGGCGGTAATTCTGGTATCACTACTTCGACATATCCAAGTGGCGGAACTCAGATCAACATTGCCGCACCTGATCAATTAGGCGATGGCGTATTACAATTTGTGTATTATGATCGTCTAGAAAAAGAAGTGGCAGCCGACTCACTCTCTGCTATCGATGCTTATATGACCCTTACATATGATGAGACCGCTGATAGAGGTAATATTGGTCTACCAAATGGTGTCAAATTGCTAGAAGTGATTGACGATAATGGTTCTGGTGAAAACATCACAGAGAGATTCAGACTTGTAAACAATCAAAAAGACAGTTACTATGATCTTTCATATATTCAGTTGAAGAAAGGTCAAGCACTAAACAATACAACAGGAACAGGTCAAGCACTACGAGTACGAGTGACAGTTCTACGTAGAACCTCTACTGTAGGTAATGGATATCTGACCGTAGATAGCTACTCAGGAATCGATAAGAAACTCCTGAAACGCTTTAGTACATTATCTGGTCTTGCAATTGACTTGCCAAATGCAATCGATTTCAGACCATACGCAACACCGGCTATCATCTACTCGACCGGTATTGCTGGCGCACCCGCAGTTCAAGCAGTCACAAAGAGTATTGTGCCTAATGTTGCTCTCGCTGATAGATCAACAATTCTTGCAACGCACGAAGTATTCCTTCCACGAATTGACTCTGTAGTAGTTGACTCACGTGGTGAATTTGACATCGTTCAAGGTTCACCCTCAGAGAAGCCTAGTATTCCAGAAGTCAAAGATGTATTTCAACTAGGAGAAATTTATATCCCAGGAGCGGCATTGACGCTCAAGGGTTCGAACCCAGTGAAGATTAGTACGAAGACTATTCGTAACTACACTATGAAAGACATCACTCATTTCGACACTAGAATAAAAAGACTTACAGAAGCAGTAGCACTAAATGCTCTTGAAAAAGCGGCATCTGAGATGTTCATTCCAGATTCGTCTGGCGATAACAGATTCAAAAATGGTTTCTTAGTAGATACGTTTGGTAGCTTTGCAACGTCCGATGTTGCAGATCCAGAATTCAAAATGGCTATTGATCCCTCATACAAAGTTGGTATGCCTGCGCTCAAGACATTCAACGTTGATTTGAAAAGACGTACAACTACATCGTCTGGAATCTCTCCATTTGGAGAGTTTACAACCCTAGCAGAAGACGGTTCACGTACTGTACAGATTGAACAGCCATATGCAACAAACTTTAGAAACTGTGTATCTAACTTCTATAACTATGAAGGCTCAGTAGATATCAGTCCTAAGTTTAGTTCAGACTATGATACTATCAGAAATCCTGACACAAACATTAGTATAGACCTTGCTACTCCTATGATAGATTTCATGGAAAATCTACAGGAGTTTCTCCCTCTGACAACTGATAGAGAAGTAGGTGACGTTTTCTTAGCAGGCAGTTCTACTGCACCAGATAGAAGAGAAGGAAATACCATAATTGGCGGTGTAAACGAAACATGGCGCCAAGAGTGGGAAACCCTATCTATGGGTGTAGACACAAACGAAAACACTCAAGAAGGCGTTGGAGATTTCGTAACGGATATTTCACTACGTCCATACGTCAAAGCAAAAGAAGTAAAGGTACTTGTAACTGGATTACGTCCTAACACACGTCACTATTTCTACTTTGCAGATGGTGTAGATGTAAACGCACACGTAACACCAGGGCAATACGTTGCACAAGATAACGGTGACGGCACACTAGCTGTTGGTGTTCAAAATGTATTTGCTAAGAAGGGACAATCAGGTGCGACTACAGCTCCAGGTCAAGCAGTAACTAGTGACAACAAAGGCGTTCTGGCAGCTATCTTCAACATCCCAGGTGGAACATTCTTTGCTGGCGAAAACAAATTAGAAGTAAGTGACGTATCACAGTACTCAAGTATTGAGTCTGCTGGTACATCTTACGGTACAGTAACATACCGTGCATACAGCTTTGGTATTAGTAAGTCTGCACTAGATGTTACAACACGTAGTCCAGATTTTAGAACAGATGTTGTTGACACATTCTCTACAGATAACGTATCATTCCGTGAAACATGGAGAAGAAGAACTGATCCATTGGCACAAACATTCTTTATCAAGTCTGGTATGGGTCAAGGCGCTAAGTCAATCTACGTAAAAGATATCGACTTGTTCTTCAAGAGAAAAGATGCTGTTGTAGGATTTACTTTAGAAGTACGTGAAGTCATCAACGGATATCCATCATCTAAGGTTTTACCATTTGGTCGTAAGTACATGACTTCATCTGAAGTAGCTGTGTCAGACACTGGTACTGCCGCAACAACTGTATCGTTTGACAATCCAATCAAGTTGGATGTTGAGCGTGAATATGCATTCGTTGTTCTACCAGATGCTAACTCACCTGAGTACTTGATCTGGACATCTAAAGTTGGCGGTACTGATCTAGCATCAGGCGCTGGTACTCCAGTCACACAGGACTGGGGTGAAGGTGTACTATTCACATCTACAAACAACAGAGCATGGAAGTCTTACCAAGATGAAGACGTGAAGTTCAGAATCAAGAAACTAAACTTTGCAACGTCAACTGGTTATGTTGATCTTGTGCCAAATAATCCAGAGTTCTTGACTATTACTAGTTCTGTGGGTGCCTTCGAAGACGGAGAATTTGCATATGTCAAGAAAACTAGTGGCGGATCATATACATCTAGTGGTAACAACACACTGACTGGAGATGGACGTGAAGTAACAATCAATCAATCTACTGCATTCGCAGTGGGCGACTACATTGTATTAGAAAAAGGCTCTGAAAAGAAAGTCACTAAGATTCTCGCCAAATCAGAAGTCTCGGGAATCACTACACTTACAGTAGATAGTCCTGTGATCTTCAATACGGCAGTTGTCGGTAGCATTACAGCGACATTTGTTGTAGGTGGTTACGTACAGTTCTTCAACTCTAGTAAGCCCACAGAACTACACTTGACAGAATCTTCTGCAAGACAGAACTTTAGAATTATTGGTAACGGCACTGAGACTATCACGGGTGAAAAATCTGGAGCTGGTGCTACAGTATCAAATGTATTTGACGCTGATATCTCATACTTCCAGCCAATTATTCATAAGTTCAACTCACTCAAGACTTCTACAAAACTGAAGCTTATGTCTGGTGACCCAACACTAGATGGTACTCCTGGCAGTCAAATGGTTTCAGACAAGAGTATTGCTGGTAACAGTTCAGTATATCTGACTGGTAATCCTAGAAGTATTCCAAGTCAATCTAATATTGTTGATGCTGGACAAAGTGTATCAGAAGACTTTGCTATTCGTATAGACATGAACAATAACGCATACACATCAACCTCACCTTCGGTAGATGATGATCTATCGATGTTGACAGTTTATCAATACGATATTACAAATTCAGACTTGACATCATCAACTTACGTATCTAAAAAGGCAACCCTGTCAGATAGAATGTATGCTGTTGGCTTGAAAGTTTTAGTGGGAGCATATAGACCTGCGGGTACGATGCTTGACGTATATGCAAGATTTGTTATTCCAACAAACGTTGAGAATTTCACTGACTGGATGCAACTGTCCCAGGAAACTACAGAAGTATTCTCTTCATCACATAATATTCGTGATCATAGAGAAATTGAGTATAACTTGCCAGAGGCAGATGCAAACTTCTTGGGTACAAATGAATATAGCGCATTTCAAATAAAAATTGTAATGAGGCACATGACGCAATCAGAGTTAGATGCTAACTCTCAGCCAATCACTACAGGCGCTCATTTATATCCACATATAGCAGATTATAGGGCAATAGCGATCACATGATACATACAGACGCATATCTTTCAAGAACGGACTCTAACAATATTATCAATAATGACAGAACTGGTTATGCGGCGGCAAAACTGCGCCGTCAACGTGAAGGTTATATTGCTGGTTTAGAGGTTCGAATAAATAAGCTTGAAGACTGCGTAAACTGTTTGCAACAAACATTAGAAGAGATTAGAAACAAATGAGTGAAAATTTAGATCCAATCGTAACTACAGGAACCTTTGGCACCTGGATTACTCGTACAAACGAAATCATAACTGAGTTGCAAACTACAGTTCAGCTAGGCGGTAGTGCAACGAATGCTTCGGGTAATCTATACATCAACGGTGATATAAGTTCATCTGCTAATTTGAACGTAGACGTAATCAACAAACTAGATAGTGGATTATCGGCAATCACTTTCGATGCTGGTCTTACCGCTGACGGTGATATCACAACAACTGGTGTTCTTGTATTGGGCAGTGGTAGTACAGGTAGCCCGTCTTCTATTCAACTAAGAGACGGTACAACTAACACTTGGTCGATTGAAACTACTACGTCACACAATGAGATTGATATCAAGAAGGGCTCAAAGTATCTGAGAATCGATACAGGCAACTCAGAGATTACTGGTAACGGTCTTACTATCTCAAGCACAATCTTACCCGATAGTGGTAGCATTTCAGAAGGCACTAATAAGTACTTTACAGATTCACGTGCAGTAACAGCAATTGCAAACGCAATCAAAGATGGCAGTGATCTAACATACGATGCAGAAGGTAACGGCAAGTTTGATATTGCTGTGCCTGATGTTCCTGTCTATCGTGGGACAGCAAACGAAGTTGATGTTGATGCGGATCCAAACAATGTCGGCGATTACATTATCAGTCTTGCACAAGGACTAACGACTACAGACGATGTTCAATTCGGTGACGTTACTGCAAATGATATCATACTCAATGAATCCAAAACTGGCACTAATGGTGTTGCTTACATCAAAGGTGCAAATAGTGGAAGTAGTCCACAGATACAGCTTTGGTCAAAACTTGATGGTGAGACCGCACTGAAGGCTCTAACTATTGCGGGTACTGGACACACAACAGTAGAAAATAATTTATATGTCTCTGGCCAATCTTATTTAGGTGACGATGTAAGTGTAAGAGACGGCGCTAATACTACTATTTCATTTGATGCTTCAGCGGGTTCTATTGTTGCAGAAGGCGATATTACTGCATTCGGTAGCGCATCTGAAAGACACCTAAAAGAAAACATCGAAGTTATTCCAAATGCGCTAGAGAAAGTCTCAGCGATTACGGGTTACACATTCAACTACCTCGGTAATGAAGAAAGACTGTCTGGTGTCATCGTAGATGAGATTGAGCCAGTACTACCTGAAGTAGTTTACACAGCTAATAAACAATCTCGCACTAAAGCTGTAAGATACGGAAATATAGTTCCTCTACTTATCGAAGCAATAAAAGAATTGCAGGCGCAAGTAGAAGAGTTGAAAGAAAAAAGATAAATACAATAAAGTTGTTATAGACAAAGGTTCAAAATATGCCTATTACCATTACTGATCTAAATCCAATCATTGCACCGGTCGATGCCGATATTTTGGTTTTGGATGACGTATCCGAAGGTACTACGAAACACATTACCTTCCTCAACCTGAAGAATTCTATTCTTAGTCAGGCAGCATTTGACTCGAATGCATCCGAACTTGTAACAGCATTGAATGCATACGATGACGGTACAGGATCTAACGGACTAAAATCGACTACGCTCTGGTATGGTAACGCATACAGAGAAGGCTCATACTTTCTAAATTACACTAACTTTAGTAACAAGCCTACAATCCCAACTAACTTAGACAATCTAACAAATGATAGCGGATTCGTCAAGCTTCTTGATGCTACAGTGGATCTACCTCCTCGTTTAGCGTATGTAGACAACTCGGGCGTTGGTGATCCAACAACGAATCCAATCTCTACAAATAACGTACCAGAAGCAATTGGTTCTTTGTACTACACCGATGATCGTGTAGAAGCTTTCTTAGACGCAAACTTCGCTACTTACTACAATGCTTTCTCATCTACATTTGATCAAGGTAATGTACGAGACAGTCTGATTGGTGTAACTGCTACGGTTACAGATACCAACTTAGACTCAGGTGACTATCAAGGTCGTATTCTAAGAATTTCAGATTCGACTATTCACAACAACTACTCTGTTGGTCAGACCGTAAGAGTTTATGGTGCTGATTTAGAAGGAAGTGTGCTATCAGCAACCAACGCTTCACTACAGACTGTAAGAGTGGGTTTTGCTACTTCTGCCACAGACACTACAAATCATCAAAAAGATTTTGCTTATCGTATTGCAGAGTTCAACTATACAACAGGTCAAATTGCACCAGCTGGCGTTATTCGTGCATTGACCATTGCTACGCCTACACAGCTTTTGAATAGCGTATCGAACACATACGAAGCATTCAACACAGACAACTTTATTCGCCTAACAATTAGTGGAGTTACTGCTGGTAATGGCGTTCTAGTTTATCGTAGAACTCCAGAGACAAGCGACCAATTTATTCTATGTGCAGTCTTAGGACCTAAAGAGGTATCTGAAGGCACATTCATCGACTATTATGCATTTGACTGGGTACCTTGGTCTGGTAGAATAGAAGCAGATAATACATATCCTACAGATGTCATTCACTTCCCACGTATAGCGCCTGGCACATCTAAGCGTGGATGGGTAGACATGACCATTCAAGCAAAAACTGTGACCGGCAATAATATGGATCTGACTTTGAATGATGTTGTCTTTATTTCATCTGATCAACAGACTGTCTCACTTGCACACAATGACACCTCTGCTATCACACAAGCGATATCTACAAACTCAGCAATTGATAGAAAGTCTGTAGTACTGAACGCAAAGACATACGTATCATCCCTAATCTCTCTTCCGAATAACTTTGGACTAGTCGGTACTCCTTACATCACTAAGATCACAAAGTTACCTTGGTCTGGTGGTGAAGCGGGCACATCTTCTGCTAAGATGATCAAAACACAGATTGCAACTGGTGCTACTAACGTATCTCTAGTTGGAGTGGATTTAGAAGGTAGTGCTATCAACCAATTCAGATTCCCAGATACAACTGATGACACACGTAACTATACAGTAGACTTTGGTGTACAACCAGATGGACCTCTCATCGATAAAGTACGTATTAGAAACGTAATCGGTGGTGGTATCTATGCAGATAGACCAATCGATCTACGTGTAGCCGCATCTGAAGTTCTGAATAGTGGCGTAGATGATAGACTAGCATACTCACCTATCTTTGCATACGGTGGACAGAAGACACAAATCACTGCAAACAAATTCGAAAACTTTGGTGCAGGACTAGACGTATCTAATACTGATAAAGGTATTGTATCAGATAACTTACTGAACAACATTGGATCTGGTCTAGTAGTATACGGATCTAAGTTCTTCATCTCATCTCAGAACGTATTGATTGGACCAGCGGGAGAGTTCTTGCCAACTCCAGATACTCTGAACTCTGAGTTTGATATGCTAAACATCGATCTCACAGCTAAATACTTAGCGACAGCGCAGTTTGATAGTGACGTTCACGTGTATCAAGAAAATGGATTAGTATATGACCTAACACAAACAGACGGAACTATTAGCAACATTTCATATGAAGCATACTACGTAGAGAAGTTGCCTAATGGTGGCGAACAGTTCTGGACTCCAGCAAACGCTTCTACGATCACATTCAGCCCTAGATCAGTTGTACCAGCAGATGGTCAATTTGCATTTACCATTCCTTACGCTGATGTTGCAGATATCAAAGAAAGAACTGGTAGCAACTCTTACACATCCCTAACTCAGAATACGGTTCTTTGGGATAACGTTGCGACTGACATAACAGTGATCGTCAACGGTGGATCATTAGATTCGGACTTGACATCTTTCTTGACTCAGAGTCTAGGAGGTAATGCAAGAGCAGACGTGACTGATAATGGCGTAATCGAAGCAAGTGATGCTACGGCAGTTACTGCATACGGTCTTGGCGGATCTACAAGAGCGGCTTTGCCTGCTGATCAAATTTATAGAATAAGAAGATTTTTAGAAGAGGCACTTTTGGATGATGCCTCGCTTGCAACACCAACTTTGAATTCAGATGTTCTTGCGAGATATGTAAACTTAGGTAATCCAAATCACCAAGGTATTGTATATAGAGCATCTTATGAACACGAAGTATCTGCAGGTAACGTAGCAACAGTGGTAGTACCATCTGAAGCGAATGGACTTGACCCAGACTTCTTGAATAGTTCAGGATATTATCACATTACCGTAACTGGGGTACTACCCTATCTATCGATGGGAGCAGGGGTTACATTAGCTGACCACGGCTCATCTGTTGATGGTCAACGTGGTACAATTACTAATTTAGTCACTAGCGGATCTGGTGCGGGTAGCACTACAAATATTTCTATCAGGTATCTAGACGGTTCAAATAACCCAATAAATATCTCTACTTTAGGAGCCAGCGGGCAGGGTAGTATAAATATTATTGACAAATTCGTATTGGCGCAAGGAAGGATATTATAAGATATGTCTAGTATCACGAACATCAATAACAACTCAGCGGTAGTAAACGTAGGACGCACTACGCCAGTATCACCTGGTCAACAACCTGCGTCACGATCTATTCCAGTAGTTTTAGCATCTGACCAAGCTGCCGTACCTGTTGAAGAACAGAACAAAGTACAGTCAGAAGTCGCACTATCTCTACTTGGTATTCCACGTGCCGAAGTCGCTCTCGGTATTTTCGCAGACGTAAACACGTATGACGTGAACCCAACTGAGTGGTCAAAATCACCACAGGCTTACGTAGACGGACACGGTGTAAAGCATTTGCCCACAGAAGCAGGCGCACTCGTAGAAGCACCAAGAAATAAATCAGCAGTTCTAACATCGAAGCGTTTCTTCAGATATCAGCCTGGTCGTGTATCAGCCGCAACGTTTGGTGTCAAGTCAACTGTATCACAAAAGAATTTCTCTCAGAACCCAGTAGTTCGTAAGTTCGGTATTTACGATAACTTTGATGGCTACTTCTGGGAAACTCGTAACAACGGTAAAGGCGATAACTTCTCTGTTGTACGTAGAACACAATCATTACTCAATGCACCTACTTCTCCTTTTGGATCATCTGGACAAGTATTACGTGGATCAAACGTAAACTCATCAACAGATATTCTAGATATCGCTCAGTTAGATGACTATCGTATTATCGGTAAAGCCGCAACAGCGCCAGTCGTATCACCAGATTATAAAAAGAAAGATCGTAAGGTAGTACAAGAAGCACGTTTCACTATCGCAAATGCCGCTCTAGCGGCTGCCGCAAGTGGTTACGGTACATCTGGTACAGACTCTAACGGACGCACATACTACGAAGCATTAGCATTTCTAATCCACGGAAGTTCATTTACGCCAGAACAGGTTGCAACAATCACTGCAAAATGTAAGCGTGATGTTGACTATTGGCTAGACTTCATTCTACTCGACATGGAGTGGGGTGGTAACGCACACGTAATTTATAACACATATAACTTCAGAGGTCAAGATAACACAGGAACTAACAGATCAATTCTTCCTGACAGCAATACCTTTGAAAAGCCAGTCTACGATTCATTGAAAGTACAAATTGATAATCTAGGACTTACAGACGATGAAGCTGGCACATTAGCACTAGTAGATCAAATCATTGCATATTATGCAACTGCACAGAGTGATCCAGTTTATAGTTCAGCTAACTTAGGCTCTAAGACCAAGATCGATACTCTCTATGATGTGAAGGCACATTACTGGGGATACTGGGCTGCAAAAGCAATATCATACGATATGACACTCGTACCTTCAGGATTCACTGAAGCAGATATCAAGTTCAAATGTCAACGTGACACGAAGTATCTTGTAGATGGATATAAGAATGATATCGTAGGCGGTGGTAACGCAGAAACAGTTTACAACGCATCTATGTACATGAAGGCTTCTGGTCTATCTATCTACTCTCAATTAGACGGTAGTGGTCAGCCCATCGAAGTAACAAGACAGACTGCATTGAAAGCAGAAATTTTACATACACTCACTGAGTTTGGCTACAGTAGCTCCGATTCAGTTTACACTAGACAATCAACTCTTGCTGATCTAATCATCGGTAACTTCACAGTAGAAAGCACTGAAAAACTGGTTGTAGGTAATCGTGGCTTTGCTGGTAACTTAGTATGTCTACGTGACGGTTTGCTTATGACTCATGCAGCCGCATTCGATACATCTTTGCTGAAAACCGCAGAAAGTATTGTGACTGTTACTGAAGCAGACAACGTATTCCGTCTATCAAAGGGTATTGTTACATTTGGTCAACACGTAAGACACGTAAGCGGTATTAGTGAATTGACAAATGGTCAAGTATATAAGATCGTAAAAGTTATCGGTCCTAAAGGCAACGAATTTACTCTACAAGAAGAAGACGGCACCGCAGTAACTGTGGCGGCAAGTCAATCAGGTTTCTTTGAGACTGTTGTACCATTTATCTTCCCAACTGATTATGACCCAGAGCATTATGCTGGCGACGGAGCAAGTTCAAGAGCAGTCAAGCCAAACAGCGCCGCACTAGCAGACGTTTCAAAAGATGCAGATCCATTTGTACAGGGTATGACATTCCCACTTATGTACTCATCTAATGATAATCTACGTGATGACTCAGATGGTGTATTCAAAATTGGTTACATCAACACAGCAAGTAGCGATCTTGAAACTGATTCACAACTTGTTACTAGATACAGAACACAAATCGATGACGTGAACTTCATTCCAGAATACATCAACTGGATCAAGAACAACGTCAAGCCAGAGTTTTGGGGTGTATACGAATATCGTATTCCACGCTCACGCTTCTCACATGATAAGCTAGACGGTATCACTGGTGGTACTAGAGTCTACAGTGACAGAGCAACTGGCGAAGGTGGTCAAGTAAACCCAGGTGAGATTGTAACAGATGCCGACGATAACGCAGTAGACGCTGATTCTGAATACAACTTCGACTTCTCTAAAGTTACCATGCTCAAGATTGAATTCTCATGGTATGGTGCTGTTGGTGCATTGTTCTTAGCATATGTTCCTATCGGTAACGGTGAAGCACGATGGGTTCGTGTACACCACTTGAGAGCCTCAAATCAGTTGAAGATTGCGTCTCTTGGTAATGCTACATTGCCGATCACATACACTACTTACGGTGGTGGTGATCAGTATTCACTAGGTGATGGAGAAGATGCGAATACTCCAGTAGGCGCAAACTACTCAACTACATCACATAACATTGTGAAGTATGGTGCTTCTTACTACATCGATGGTGGTGATAGAGGTACAGTAAGATTGTACTCACACAACAATGATCAGTTAGTATCAGCATTCGGTAAACAATTTACCGCAAGCGGATATAGTGCCTCTGGTGGTACTGTAACTGTTACTACACCAAACTCTATTCCTGCTGTATTCTTTATGGGTGCAAAAGTATCTACCAACAACGCAACAGATCAAAATGTTACTGTTGTTTGGGCAAGCGGTACAACTTGTGAACTATCTGGACCACTGACTGATCAGACTAACATCACATTGATTCCTGATCGTGCCGCATCAGTATTCGGTATCGAAACTAAGAGAGAAATCCTTAGCACAGTTGATTCGAATGCTGTACGTAATCGTGTACAGGTATATCCAACAAAACTGTCCACATCTAATCTGAGTACATCAAGACCTGTTCGTCTAAGAATGAAGAAGACTCCAATCTTCCAGACAGACGTGACACCATCAGGAACATTGACAATCAATGCTTCTTATGATATCACTTCAGAGAACTTGCCGTTGCCAGTAACAGAAAGTGCGACTTATTTGCAGAACGATGAGACTGTATATGGATGGCTACAAGCACTAGTGGGTGTGAATGAGATATCAGCATTTGGTAGACTGTATAAAGAATCTGGTTCATACTACTTCGAACTGCTTGAATCATACAATGGCACAGTAACACTGAAGTCAAGTGAAAACTTCTTAGCAGATGGCGTATTCACTGCACAAGGTCTAACAGGCTCAAGTAACGTAGGCACAAAATCTTCTATTGAAAAAGAAGGATTGAGTTCTGTTACTATCGCCACAAATAATCAAGTTCCTATTCCTGGAACAGGTATAAATATAGCTACGTTATATCTGCAACAAGGAACTGAGCAAATCGATCTTTCAGCGTACTTTGACTATAATAAAGAATATTTGTCTTTCCCGCTGACCGATGTCGCTGACACACTGTATTTTGCAGTAGACACCGATTCAGCTTCTAGTAACTCAGATGACGTTAGCTTAGGTTGCACATGGGAAGAACAGTAAGTCATGCCAAAACAGATAAAGATTGGTTACGATAAGGTACCATCTCCAGTAACGACCCAATTTCCACAGCTTGTGGACATTCAAGGCTCAAGATTATTTGATGCCGCTGGTAACCCTCTGCGAACTCAAGAGCCGGGGTTTCTTGACGCATTCAATAATGCAGAGAACTCTTTATCTCTTGTAGCAAACAACGTCGGTAAGAAAGAAGCTATACCTGTCGTAGAGCAATTTCCCGATTCATCTGAAGTATCTCTTAGTCTATTAGGTGTACCAAGGGCTGAAGAACAACTCAGCCTTTTTTCTGATGTTGCTGTTTATGGACTAGACGAAGAGAACTGGAACTTTTACACATATGATTCTAACTGGAACTATCCGTTTGGATGGTACTACAGAAATAATCCTACGTTCGGTCAAAGAGGTAGCCCAGAGTTCGTTGAAGAATCAACTGAGCAAGCACTCTATCTAAAAACTTTTCCCGTACCGTACACATATCCATTCGGCCCTAAATGGACAAATGATACGCCTTCTTCTAATATGAAAGCGTACATGAACTTCATTGCAGTCGGACAATATTTGTATAATCAGTACATCAACTTTGAGCCTAGATTTGCTAAAGATAACTTTATTGGTCCAGAGATCACTCTCAAGGATCTGACTTATAGTGATATCACTGTATCAGCGAGTGATTTTATAGCTAACGGTGAATTCTCTCAAATGAATGGTTCTGGTAGTTACCATGACGTGTTCTATGGAGATGATGAAGCGGCTTCATATGATCAGATCGAAAGATGGACACTGTTCTGGAAAAAGATTACTACTGATGTTGCACAGTTTCCTCTGAATCAAGACGGAACTTCTAGATACGAAACTACAAGAGAGTATAGGGATCTAAGAACATTTTTGATCAATGAGAGTAGACCTGGCAACAGTACTACGGCTGAACGATTTGGTATTTTAGAAAGTAAGAGATCATTCAGATATCAGCCTGGTCGTGTATCTGGTTTCACATATGGTATTCGAATGAATACTGATCCATCATCACTCGCTAACTTTGTTGAGTGGGGTGCGTCTAACAGCACAGATGAATATATGTTTCAGTTGCGTGGTATCGAACTGAACATTGTACGTAGAAGTACAATTCCTTTACCTGTATCACTACTAGAGAGAATGGGTCTGACGGCAGACGATCAGAGGCAAGTTTATCCCGTATCACTTGATAGTGAAAATCAGCTATGGGAAACTATCATCCCGAGAAGTAAGTGGACTGGTGACGCACTGGACGGCGGTGGTGCAAGCAGATACTCACTAAATCTCAAGAACGTTACTATGTTCAAGATCGAATTCTCATGGTATGGTGCCATTGGTGCTAAGTTCTATGCGTACATTCCAACTGGTAATGGAGATTGTCGTTGGGTACTTATGCACACACTCGTTATTGAGAATGGACTAGAAGAGCCGATTCTACAAAACCCAGATTTCAAATTCAAGTATCTACTCTATAGCGCAGATACTACAAACATGAATGAACCCGTATACGTTTATAAGTATGGGTCATCTTACTATATTGATGGTGGTGATGAAGGCACATTACGTCTCACTTCTAATAGTGGTGACACAAAGACATTTACCACTGGTAATGCTGTTATGGGCATCTTGCCTAAGAATAGTATTCTAAACAGCGAAGGTATACCAGTAGATAACAACCGTAAAACATATCCTAGTACAGTATCAGTCAATTCAAGCGCAGATGTTCGTATTGATTTAGAAGAGATAACAGGATCACCTGACGGAATACATTACGTGTATTCATCTTCTCTATCTAAAGGTATTGGTGATACTAGTGAGACGTTGACACTGAAGTTCAGCGAAGACGGATCCTCACTAGCAAAATCTGATGATTCGGCATTTACTGCTAGCCAGCTAGATGCTAAAATAATTGCGAATGGTGTCTACAACATCTTTACTAGCCCAACAGATGATGCAACAGTTGCACAAGTAAAACGCAGAAACAGTTCATTCGGTCTTTCTAATGGAGTCATTGGCGAAGAGACTAAAAAGTATGATGGCACAACATTTACTCCTAGAGATGGAACATCTACGTTCTCTGCTAGACTGTCGAAATATTCTATCGCAGCCTCTACAACTGGTATCTATGCTAACGAGTTCAAAATTCATTGGCTGAATCCAAACAGTAGAGACACTTCTCCAGAAAAAGCAGAATACTATATTGGTCTTTCATACGAAGCACCTGGGTTTGATGCTAATGGCGATCTAAAATTTGGTACACTTGAAGAAGATTACGACATCGATAAAGTCATGCACGTTGAATGGTGCGATACATCCGTTATATTTGACACAATCAATAGAGAATCAAGTTCAGCAGAAAGTGGCTCTGGCGGCTCAAGACTTCAAACAGACTTTAGACTAGAGCGACCATTTGGAGATAGATCAGGTAATATATCTGCTATCAAAGGTTTTGTCGATATTCAAAACTTCCCAATTGAGACTACAGTAGTCAATAACGGCGACGGAACATTTAGACTCAACTTTACTGGCGGCTTGACTCCGCCAATTGATCCTCGGGATGTGGGTGTCGCTGAAGTAGGAATCAATAGAGTAGTTGCCACTAAAGCAGATGGCGTTACTCCAGTGAAGTATACATCTATAGTTCAATACGATAATGCCGCACAGAAATATTATGTCAATATTGACTTTGACATCTCTGTTGGAGGTACTGTAAACGTAACTCATATTCAATCTAAGACACTGAAGCTCGAAGACGATTGGCAGTTGAACTCATTTACTCAGAGTGGTGGGGCTAGATTTACTGAGAAGAAATTTACTATTCAACGTGCATTACGATTCAACATTCAGCCACTATACTTGATAGTGGGACTACGTGATAATGCAAACGTAAATAACATTATTATTGAAGAGATTACTCCTGAGACGATAAGCACATTTACTCCGTCATTTATTACAGAAGATAGTGCTATTAGTGTCGTAAACACAGCTGGCTCAAGTGACATCGAAGCACCATCTGCATTCAACTCAGATGATAGACTGTCTAGTATTAGATTCGATACAACTACACGCCAGCCTCTGCGTAGACCTACAGATAAGAGTAATGTAATATATTCATTCTATGTCGGAGCAAATACTCCGCAACTCATCAACCTAGAAAATATTTTCGGACAAGATAGAAAAGGTGTTACCCCCGGTTTGCTAAATAATAAAGCAGTGTTCTTTACCGCAACTGGCGTAGATGGTGGTGGTAATGTAGAGATGACGTTGACTGTAAAGGAACAGTAACATGGCAAACTTTCGTGGTCTAAATATAGCATTCGATCTTGCTGATATCGACAGCAAGTCTGAGGCGCTTCTAAACCTTGGTCTAGATGTAAGAGACTTAGATCCTATTCGTGGATTATCAGCCGGTGGTGTTACGCAAAGAGAGTTGCGTATGATCTCTGGTTTAGACTTAGATCAAAAGAAAGAATTTTATGCGCTATCACGTACAAGTGCCACGATAGGTAACTTACTGCGTGACATGCGAGATATACAAGTTGGACTAGATTTCAACATGCGTATCAATAATCAGATCAAAGCTGGCGCAATCAAGTATGACTTTATTGACTGGGCAGCACCTACTGCAACTAAGTCGGCTGACATTTCAACATCACGTGTATCATCTTGGTCGTCTACAGCTAATCCAGTAGTTTCTACTTCTCCAATCTTCTATGGTGGTCAAGTAAAAGTTATCGGCAACAAAGTAACAGCAACTAATATCGAAACGCTGAGTGCTCCTGTTCAGAGAAGATATCCTTCGGAAGTACCAACGCATCTCATTGAGATTGACGTAAATGGTGTGACTAAACAAGTTCACGCTATGAAGGGTATACCTTTGATCTATGAAGGCTTCTTCAAGAACGCAAACTTAGGACACAGAGTCAATAATACAAACTCTATACTTCCCGTTTGGACAGTACAGAACTTAGATGATAGTAGATTCTACGAAACATTTGACGGCACTAATCCAACTGTAGGCGCAAATGACACATACAGATTTAGAGATAGTAGACCTCATCCACGTGAGATTTCATTCTACTATGATCCATCAAAGATCGAAAGACTGAGCCTAGAGTATCTAAACTTGACAGAGTTGCCAAACGTTTCGTTGCCCGCTCTCGTAGAGTATAATCTAGTATTCAACGACTTCTACGATCTGCCAAACTTTGAAATCATCTCTCCTGCATTGCAGACTATAAACATGACTGGTAATAACTTGTCAAGAAGTTCAGAAGTTGCAAACGTACAATTACAGCGTATGCCTACGTCTATGACATCTATGACTTTCAATGGCTGTTTTGCTGATAGCACAGATATAGACTTGACGAAGTACACTAGCCTACAGACTCTAAACTTCAACTCGTACTATAGTAGTTATGGTAACAGACAAATGACTGGAGGTACAGTAACACCTAAAGTCACAAATGCGATTGTCAACTATTATGTGACACACCAGCCATATAGCAAATTATCAAGCAGTGTTTCAGAAGCACCGGGGTTAGTAAACATCAGTATTTCTGCACTAAACGTTACGGCAGTCAGAAACGATTCGACTAGTGTTGAAGAAGACTTATACTTTGACTCTACTGCACTAAAAGATTTTGTGTCATACAGCAACAATCACAACATCGTCAAGATGAATGCTGGACAAAACGGTGGAGGCACAGGACCTAGGGACACGCTAGAAAGATATTATCATGTCTACTCTAATCCAAGAGAAGCACCTTCTTTGAGTGCTGGCGCAGATATGACAGGTAAGTTCACTAACTGTAGTAAACTCAATAATATAAATGTTTACGCTACATCTGCAAGCGGTGATATCAATAACATCTTTAGAAATATCCCCGAATTAGATACTATCGAAGCACGTTGGACTAGCATTAGCGGTAATCTATCAGCAACTTCTTTCACTGGTACAGAAAAGCTTAGAAGACTTCATCTAGCAGGCAGTGCATTAGGAACAAGTGCGGCACTGGATCATACTAACCATTTCTTTGGGACAGAGTTTCAAGCAGATAACACTACAGTTTTACAGAGAGGACAGTGTTTCTCAGACCTGACTAACTTCCAAGTTTTATATCTGTATAGTAATAGAAGCGTAAAAGGATTCTTACCAGACTTTAGCTCTAATAGACAACTACGTGTTATATACATGCCTGTATTAGGTCTATCTGGTACTGTGGGTAACTTCTCACAGAATCCATATATCTCGGGCATCTATCTGCACAACAACTATTTCGTCGGTAGCATTCCCGGCTTCAATGGAGATCAGTTCTACTACTTGTACTTTCAAAACAATCAGTTCAGTGGTACTATTCCTGTACAGTCTGGTTCGAACATAAGACGTTTCTATGTTCATTACAACAACTTATCGGGTACTATTCCTTCGTTCTCATTCTGTCCTAGACTAGAATACGCATACTTCAATAACAACTCATTGACTGGTTGCTTCACAGGATCATTCTCTACTAACACTAGACTAAGAAGACTAGAACTATCGAACAATAACTTATCACTAGGAGCTATCAGAAATATTATTCAAGATATGGCTGATAACTACCTCTCTAATCCTAGAGGCGGTGTTACAGTAAATATATTAGGACAAACTTCAGATGGTCAAGCAATGACTGAAGCGTTGGTAATAGAAGATGAAACAACTAAAGACAACTTAGCACTTCTCAGACTTGCTGGTTGGACTGTACTAGTATCATAGGGGCGTAATATGGCACAAGGTTATGTAAAATCACTCAACTTGTTAGAAAGTGACTCAGCATCAGATGCTGGTATACTTGAGAACATTGGTGGTGCCGGTATTGTTGCAGACATGCAATTGCTCTCTGGTAACTTATCAAGAGTAAGTACAGTACCTGCATCGGCTTATACGACAAGCGGAAATAAAATTACGATGACTGGTGATGGATATGTTGCCTTTGCAAATCGTAATGTCGTAACTCACGCTGGAACAAAATACACAGTAACGGCTTCAGACGGAGAGTTAGAATTCGAATTACGTGACTCACTTGACAATCCATTCGTACCCACAGGTACACTCACTCGTTCAGATGCCATCAGCAATCCAAACTTAGAAAACATGGATGTTGAAAGACTTATTGCAGTTAGAGATAGTAGTTCTGGTGTTTCTGGCGGCGGAGATATCGATACAGAAACAGGAATATATAATCTCAGAAGCATTTCATCTAATATCGACTTGATTGAAGAAGGTCTGGGAATCTACGCTTATAAGAAGAGTCGTATTCCTCTCACCTATAAAGATTCAGAGTTTAGAAAAAGAATCACATTCAACGGCAACATTAGAATCACAAACGACAGTCTTGTCAATGTTGGCGATGCTGGCGCACCTGGTCTATTCATTCAAGGACCATCAGGCGCCGCCGTAAGAGCGTTTTCAGATGTATCTAATCCTTGGTCAAAAGAAGGTACAGGAAATGGCGGTACAACGTCACGTATCGAAACTACTGCCAGCAAATCATCTGTGTATGAACTTGTACTGAATGAGCCTAACTTTGCTGTACCAGGATCACTGCTACAGTCAGAGAGTGGTAATGCGAGTGATGACTATACACACAAAATGAAAGTATCTGTGAAGAGTGGATCAGATAGTGATACCAACTCTTCTTACGAGACGTTCTTTATTCTACTAAAAGCCTAATTACTGAATCAGCATCTTATAGTTAGTACCGTTATACTCTAACGTTAGATACTCGCTATAAGCCATGTTTGTATTGGTAGTTGCTGTAGTATTATTTATCTTCAACTCAGTAAACGCTACATCATTGAATTCAATATTCGGATAGTTTGTGATAGTGGCAAGACCTTCTGGTGTACCAGCAAATGGTGGAGCAGTATTCAGTGGTAACACACAACCCTCAAATGCATACGAAGAACCTTCTCTAACATAAGCACTGTTGGGAACAAATACGATTGTAGCACCTGGTTCAATAGTACCATTCGCAAGACCAGATAATTCTATAGTGTTAGCGCCCGTATTCACGTCATAAATTGTCAAGCCCGCTGGAATCTGTACAGGTGATGAAGAGCCTGTGAGATAGTAAGCATACATGTTGGGTGAAGTTACTAATCCATTTGTATCTGTTAGTGTAAGAGTAGTTCTACCACCAGAGTTTGTACTTGAAGCAGTTACTTCTTTACCAAATACGCCTTCACACTGCACTTCAGAAGATGAGTCAACTAGTCCAAATGATGCACACACTACGACTATTTCTGTGCCACTATACGCTTCTGCGCCCGCTTCACCTTCTCCGTGAACAGGCTCTGTAGTAATTTCGCCACTAGAAAGGTTGACAATTCGCTTGAACTTTGTCATACTACTAGAGCAGGCAAGCATGTCGAGTTTTACTTCAGACACAGCTGGTCCATTTGTCATAGCACTCAAAGTTGTTTGATCAGCATCAACAGATACGCCCTTATAAACGCCAATAACCCCTAAGTGATCGATGATTGATACCGAAACTGTATCGCCATTGTTTAGGTTCATTGCTGTAGCAAAGCCGGAATAGTTCACAAAGATAGCGTCTGGTCTGTTGTATGTTCCGTCGGCATTGATGATCTGTTCTACCTGATAGCAAACATATGTTGCACCATTGTTAGCAACTACCCAGTCGCCAACAGAGATGTTGCTGATATCTCCTTCTAGTTTGCCTAGTCCACTATACGTAAACGTTCTGCCTGTCACCTTGACTTTATCTGAAGTGTTTACAGGAGGG
>Ga0187219_1000046_pt1 | contig 43841 bp, 55 predicted proteins | sample 13SPOviralmetaG_FD_130162 | JGI IMG/M metagenome (GOLD analysis project Ga0187219, IMG submission 130162) | Marine viral communities from the oligotrophic San Pedro Time Series (SPOT) site, San Pedro Channel, CA, USA - 13 SPOT_SRF_2010-07-21... | ecosystem: Environmental > Aquatic > Marine >... | reverse complement strand
GACACTGCAACTGATGCAGACAATGCATTTGTATTTGACGAATTAGGTTTAAGAAGTTATGATCCTAATAGTACAGGAAGATTAATTACCCATGTAATTTTCCATCCTGTTCAAAAGTCATTAAACAGACTTATACAAATTGATTATACTGTTCGTGTACAGAGTTTGTCAGGTTAACGGGGAATAATTAATGTCATATACAATAAGTTATACAGATAGCGTTAACAAAGGAACTATTACAGTTGAAGATGGTACTCTTAACCAAGATACATCTTTACAAATTCCTGGACGTAACAGTACAAGCTACGGTACAGCTATCGGTGAGAACTTTTTACACTTATTAGAAAACTTTGCAAGTGCAAATGCACCAGCTCGTCCGGTCGAAGGACAACTTTGGTATGATAATACAGACGGAGTTGACCAACTTAAAATATATGACGGTACTAACTGGGTAGCAAGTGGCGGTCTTAAAAAAGCAAGCTCGGAACCAGCAGTTGCAAACAGTAATGCAGGCGATCTTTGGGTCAACACTGAAGCACAACAACTTTATTTGTTTACAGGTTCAGGTTGGGTATTAGTTGGTCCTGAATTTAGTGACGGACTTTTAACTGGTACACAAGCGAGTAGTATTGTAGGTACAGATGATTTAACATATAACGTACTTTCAATCAAGATACAAGACCAAATTATTGCTATTATTGCAAAACAAGCATTTATTCCTAAGGTTGCTATTCCTGGATTTAGAACAGGACTAAGTGCAGGATTTAATTTAAGTGATACACCTTTAGTGGGCTCAGAAGCTGTTAAGTATTTTGGTACAGCAGAAAAAGCTGAAGCATTAGTTATTGGTGATACAACAATTCCTGCTAACAACTTTTTGAGAGGTGACTTAGCAAGTACAACTACAGAACAGTTGACTATACAAAATAACAACGGTATCAAAATTGGTACAGAAGGGCAACTTAGTTTTAATGTTGACAGTAACAACAGTGGCGTGATTCAACAAAACAGAGAAGGTAGTACTATTGATATAAAACTTATCAGTGGCTCAGATAACCCAACTGTAATTAGAGTTGATAGTGAAGGCTTTGTTGGTATTAATAATGTTGCACCAGAAGATGAATTAGATGTCAAAGGTGATGTGCGTATTAACACAAGAGAAGGTTTTCCTGACAGTGGCGTTCTTAGAGTTGATAGTACAAAAAATGCAACAGCAGAAAACACAGGTTCGATACAAACATTAGGCGGAATATCAGTTTCGCAAAATGCATATATTGCAGGCGCCGCACAAATAGAAGGCATTATAACTTCTGGAAGTAATATTGTACCAAAAGAAAACAGTCTTTACAATGTTGGTAGTTTAACAGCACAATGGGACAATGTATATGCAAACACATTTATTGGTAACTTACAAGGTAACGTAAGTGGTACAGTTTCAGGTAGAGCAGGATCTGCAGACAGATTAGCAAGTGCTACTACTTTTGCAGTAAGCGGTGACGTTACAAACAACAGTTTTGAATTCGATGGACAAACAGGTGGTACATCAAAAACTTTTAATATACAAATTGCAAACAGTTTTATTAGTAATAAAGATGTAATTTATGATGCAGGAAATGCAGACGAATTACTGTTAAATGTTACATCAGGAACAACAGGTGTTTATAGAATTACAAAACGTAACTTCTTAAAAACAATTCCACTATTACCAGCAGGCGTGCTTATGCCATATGGTGCAGGAAATGCACCGTCAGGTTGGTTATTATGTGACGGTACTGTTGTGCGTAAATCAGATTATACAGAATTATGGAACGCAATTGGACATAACTTCTTAGATGCATCACTATTAGATGATGCAGGTGTTAATACTTTTGCATTACCAGACATGCGTGGTAGAATGCCATTGGGTCTTGATAATATTGGCGGCAGTCCTGCAAACAGGGTTACAAACGCCGCGGCAGATGCAATTGGTGGTAACTTAGGTAGTGAAACTAAACAAATTGATGTAATTAACTTACCAGAGCACGAACACGATATGGAAGGTGATAGTGGTACACAGTATTATGCAACAAGAGTTGGCGAAGGTCAACCAGCAGATGATGCGGCTATTACACTAACTGTTGAGCCAGGATTGGGCGGAACACAAGGACTTGCATCCAGTGGTGGTATTAAAACTACAAATACACTTGGTCAAGGGCTTGATGTTATGAATCCATACTTAGCATTGAACTACATCATATACACTGGGGCAGGTTAATGGCATATCAATTAAACAAAACAGACGGAACACTACTTACAGATCTTGTAGATGGCCAAATAGACAATACTACAACTAATCTTGTATTAGTTGGTAGAAACTACTCAGGTTACGGTGAAGCATTTAACGAAAACTTTATCAAATTACTTGAAAATTTTGCAAATACTGCGGCACCTACAAATCCGATGACAGGACAAGTTTGGTGGAATTCGTCAGAACAAAGATTAAAAGTCTATGACGGAACGCAATGGAAAGCATCAGGCGGTCCATTTGTGCAAAACACACAACCAAGTATGGTTGCAGGTGACCTTTGGATTGACAACTTAAACAACCAGTTGTATGCTTTTGACGGAGCAGATTTAATACTTGTTGGACCGTTGTATACAGAAAACCAAGGAACAAGTGGATTTGTTGTATCAAGTATACTTGACGAACAAAGTAGATCACGTACAATTGCTAATATGTATGTAGGTGGAACACTTGTTGCAGTAATGAGTGCTATTGAGTTTACACCAATCTTTAGTGAGCGTATATCAGGATTAGTTACAGCAACCAATCCAACAGGTACAATTTTCCAAGGTATAAATGTTATTGATAAAGTTAACTTTAAGTTTTATGGTAACTCGGAAAGTTCCAACGCTTTGATTACAGGTACTGGAGCAGTTAGAACAGCTGACCAGTTTCTTCCATCGGATGCAAATGGTGTTACAGTTGGTACACTTACAATTCAAAACTCAGGTGGCTTAACACTTGGTTTGTCCCAAAACCATGTACAAAAAATTGTAGGACCAAGAGTTTACTTTGAAAACCAATTACTTGATCATGACATTAGTTTTAGATTACGTTCAAGTGCTGAAGGAAGTACAATTATTGATGCAATGTATTTTGATGCATCAACAAAGAAAATTGGTATATTTAATAACACTCCTGCACATACTTTAGATATTACTGGTGATTTGCGTGTAACAGGCAACTTACTTGTAGAAGGTGAACGTTCAAGTTTAGAAGTAACAACACTTAAAGTACAAGACAAAAATATTGAACTTGGTATTGTTGATGACAGTACAGAAGCATCAGAAAGCACCTTAGATGGCGCAGGTATTATTGTAAGAGCTACAGAAGGTAGTAAAGACTTTGCTTGGAACTTAGCAAATAATGCATTTACTTCTAATGTAAATATGGATTTATCACGCACACAAGATGCGTATAAAATTGGCGGACAAGACAAACTTACAAACACAAGTTTGACAAACGTACAAAAGGCACTTGACCTTGATGAAATAGGCACACTTTCATACTTAAACGTTGATAACGTAAGCATTGACAGTGCAAGTATATCATCAAGTCTTGCAATGACAATAGGTTCTACAGGCGGCATGGCTATAAATGCAGATGGCGATATAACTGTAGACAGCAATAAAATTAAAGGTGTTGCAGATCCTGTAGACGCACAAGACGTAGCGACTAAGAATTATGCAGACACTAAAACAGCAAATGAAAATATTGTATTTTCGTTTGATATTACTGGATTAGGCACAGGAGTTACATTGCAAACTGCAATGATAGGATACTTAGCTGATATGTATCCACCAGCCGCTGAAAACAATGGCAAGGAAGCACGTATACATGCTATATCATACGCTTCTGCTACAGTTTCTGGTATCGCTATTACAGTAACACAAGATCCTGATACGTCAGGTGTTTTGACGCAAAGTAAGTTGGCTGTTGATTCGAACGGCACACAAAATGAATCTGTAGTCCAAGATATTTCAAACTCAAATACTGCTACTGGTAGTGTTTCGCTTACACCGGTTAGATCATTAATGATCTTTGAAAGTGACGGTACAGCGTGGAGTTTTGTATCTTCGAGTACATATTAAAATATGAATAAATAAGTATAATACACTTAGGGGTAACACAACATGGCATATCAGATAGATAGATATAATAATACATTGTTAACAAATGTAGAAGACGGGACAGTTGATCAAACAACTGACCTTAAATTTATTGGTAAGAACTACGCTGGATACGGCGAAATACAAAATGAAAACTTTTTGTTCTTACTTGAAAACTTTAGCGGTGCAAATCAGCCAAGCAGACCTATTAGCGGTCAAGTTTGGTTTGACAGTGCAAACAGCAAATTAAAATTTTATGACGGTAGTAAATGGCGTACAACAGGTGGCGCAGAAGTTAGTACTACACAACCAGCAGGTTTAACAGAAGGTGATTTTTGGTGGGACGAAACTAATGATCAACTTTATGTATACAACGGAGTATCATTTATTTTAATTGGTCCACAAAACGCAGGCGAAGGTGTTACCCAAATGCAAAGCCTTAGCGTTATTGATGACCAAGGAAATACTCAAGGTGTTATCGCAGCCACAATCGAAGATGTTGTAGTTGCAATTATAAGTGAAAACGCAACAGCGTTTACATTAGGTAGTTCTAATACAATTACAGGGTTTGACAAAATCAACCATGGTATTAACTTAGTTGATACAAAAAATGCTGCCGCAGGTGTAACAACATCCGGCGCAAGATTCCATGGTACTGCAACTAACGCAGATAGATTAGGTGGTAACCTTGCAAGCGAATATGTTAGAACACAAGCAGGCGGAACCCCAACTACATTCCAGTCAGCAGTAATTTTACCAGACACAGGTATAAGAGTAGGCGAAGGACAAGACTTACAATTACTTGTTGAAAACGGTGACGAAGGTGTTATTCAAAATATTTCAACACCAAGCAGTTTAATTAAATTTAAAGCAACAAGCGCAGGCGGTATTTTAACACATGTAGCAACATTAACAGCAGGTGGTTGGAACCCGGCAGCAGACAATACATTTGATATTGGTACTGCATCATTACGTTGGAAAGACATGTATGCTGTAAACTTTGTTGGTGAAGCAACAAAAGCAACTACACTAAGAGAAGGTACAGATTATCGTACAGCAAGTGTAGCAACAGCGGCTAACACAGTTGTTGTAAGAGATAGCTCATCTAACATTAATGCAAACTTGTTTGAAGGTACAGCGACACAAGCTCGTTATGCTGACTTAGCAGAAAAATACACTACTGGTGAAGAATTAGCACCAGGAACAGCAGTAGCAGTATGTACACATGATGATCATGAAGTAGAACCTGCAAGTGCAAGTGATATAGCAATAGGTGTTGTATCCACAGATCCTGCATACATGATGAACAGTGATGCAGAAGGACAATACATTGGTCTAAAAGGACGTCTTCCAGTTAGAGTAAAAGGCCCTGTACGTAAGGGTGATGCAATTTATGCAATGGCAGACGGTGTCTGCACTACACTGGCCGCTACAGCACTTGTTGGTGTAGCATTAGAAAGCAATGATGCTGAGGACGAAAAATTAGTAGAATGTGTGCTAAAAGTATAGGAATATTTAGATGGCTCTCATTACCGCGGCACGGATCAACAACTTACAATCTCGTATAGCACTTGTTTTAGGTAATGGAGCAGGTGAAAACGGATATGGTCAAACCTTATTAAGTAGTCAAGTTTCAAATCAAGGCGGAATTATTGACGCTGACGATATGAATAACATATACGCTGATATACTTAAAGCAAGAGTACACCAAGTAGGACCAGGCGATATTAGTATTGCACAGGTTATTGAAGATCAAAACATTGTAGGTGAAGAAGACAGTGACTTTATCAGCGACAGCGGTATTGTTACAAATGATGCTGATGGCGAGAAAAAAGGTATTGCAGACTACGAAACATTAATGACTTCTGTAGAAACTGACAAAGCAATAGTACATGCAAGTCAAGCAGTGTCGGAAGCGGCAATTGCAAGTGTAAGAACAAATGTATGGAACGGCTTAATTTATCACCAAGTAGACGTTACATTTACAGACGAAGATCATAGAAGACATTTTTTTAACACAGGCGGAGAAATTAGATTTGCCGCAAATGTTACATCAGCAAGCACAGCTAAAGGCTTAGATTGGGCCGCATTGTGTAGTGAAATTGGTACAGTAAAGTTTAACAACCAAACAACAAATGCAACCGGTGATGGCGCAGGCAGTGCTATAGGTAATTTTGATTTAACCAGTAGTGAGCAAACTATATACCAAAAAACAGGTTCAGGTACATACAGCGGAATTTATGCTGGTAACTTATATACTGTAAAAGCAAAAGAATTAACCACAAGCAGAATACAATTCAAAATTGAATTCAACGATGTTGTGCAAGATTTCAATCCTAACTTTGATAATAACGTCGACGGTAGATTAGAAAGTACTGTTACACAGTATAGAGCTAACGGCGATGTTGGTGTTAACGCACCTTCCTACGCAAATACTAATAGTATTACCTAAAATAAAAACAGTGTGCAAAAACGCTGATAAATAGTTGTAGGAGCAAAAATGCCAACAGTAATTACAGCAACAAGGTATAATAATTTGAGAGCAACATTACAGCAAGTAATGGAGGCTCCTGGTGGTCAGCAAGGCTACGGTTACAATCAAACACTTATATCTTCCAATGTGTTGCCTAATTCTATGAAAATTACTGACGAGCAATATAGAGCTTTGTATATTGACTTAATTAGAGCAAGAGCTCACCAACTTGGCGAAACAGGACTTTCTATTGATCCTTTTGTAATAGGTGATTATGAAACTAACACTACCAATACTGATAAAATTGAATTAGCGTACATACAAAATTTAGAAACACTAATGACAGCTGTTGAAACTGACAAAGATATTTTACATCTTACACAAGCAACAGTTCAAAATTTACTCACATCAAATGGATTTGCTGTTGCCAGCTCAAGACTCTATCCACCATCTTGGAACGGCACAATCAGTTTTATCTATAGTGTAAACTTTGATAGTGTAACAGCCGCTGATGCATTTTTTAATGCTGGCGGTGCAATAAGAAATGAGGCATTTATTTCTTATACAGGTTCACAAGCAAAAACGGTTGATTGGCAAGACTTACTGTCGGATATGGGAACAATAGCTACAACAGCAAATAATACAATTAGTGGTAATAGTGTAGGCACAAGCACAAACATTGGATGGTACAATTTAGGTTCTTCATATCAAACTTTATATACAAAAACAGGTAGTTCTGTATATAGTCAAAACAACTATAAAGTTGAAGCATATAAGCCTAACACTACTTCTATACAATTTAAAATTACATTAAACGATCCAAGCACATCATTTGACGAAGCAATTTTAGGTGATGTTTATACACAAGTTGCATTACTTGTACCTGATGGCGTTGTTACATTAGACGGCACAGAATACGAAAGTGTTGTAATTGAAGACCTTCCTACTGGCTCTATTTTAGTTACTTTATAAGCCAAAAACAACTTGACAAACTGAATTTCCTGTTATATACTATGTGTAAGTATATCAAAGGAGATTTCTATGGACGAACGTCTTGAAAAGGCTTTAGAGTTTGGTAACTATATGGTTACCCTCAATAATCAAAAGCGTTTACTAAAACAAACATATGAACAAGAACTTCTTTATTTTTATAAAGGATCGACCTTCACTGTAACAAAAGAACTTATTACTTTTGTCAGTACACTTAAAGCTCAAGAACAGGATACTATTAGCTTAGTTGATGATAATACTGTTCCAGTTGAAGTAACTGACGTAGAAGGCTTTTATCAAGAAATTTTGGACACATACTTTAGTGCTACTAACAAGTATCTCACAGAGTATAACAAAATTAAGACTAATAGAAGTGTCGAAAGTATGGTAGAATTTGTAAATGAGTAAAGGTGTTTTATTATTTGCACAAAACAATGAACAGATAGATTACATAAAACAAGCAGTATACCTTGCAAAGCGTATAAAACGATTTTTAGATTTACCTGTATCACTTGTTACTGACTCCAAAGAGTATTTAGAAAATACGTTTGGCTTAGATGACTTTGACAAAATTATTCCACTACTTGGTGTAGACACTGCAAGCCCATATCAAAGGACATTCTTTGATGGCGCGATGTCGCACAGACAAGCAAGTTTTAAAAACACAAATAGATATCAAGCATTTGAGTTATCTCCTTACAACCAAACACTTGTACTTGATACGGATTATGTTATAAACGACAAAACATTATTAAGTTGTTTTAATTCTCAACATAATTTAATGATGTACAAAAAGTCAGAAGATTTAGCTAATACTCGCAACATAAGAGAATTTGAATACGTAAGTGATACAAGTATTGACTTTTATTGGGCTACATGCGTATACTTTACTAAATGTGAAAAGAATAAAATATTTTTTGACTTAGTAAATCATATTGCAGACGAATGGACACATTATAGACGTGTGTATCAAATCAATAGCACACTATTTAGAAACGATTTTGCTTTTGCAATAGCCGCACATATTATGAATGGTTTTAAATCAGGAGAAGTTGTAAAAGAATTACCTGGTACAATGATATACACTACCGACAAAGATGTGCTACAAAAAATTGATGGTGATAATTTTATATTCTTAGTTGAAAAGCCTAAGCATTTAGGAGAATACTATATTATTAATTCTAAAAGACGATCAGTGCATGTTATGAACAAGTTCAGTTTGAATAGATGTATTGACGAGGAGTTAAGTTTATGAGCAGAGGCATAGTTGTTTTAGCACAAAACTCAGATACTGATTATGTAAAACAAGCAAAGTTATTAGCACTTAGTTTAAAGGTTTCAAATCCTAAAGAAAAAATTAGTTTGATTACTAATCATGAAGTAGAAGATGATGCTAACTTATTTGATCAAATTATTCCTATTCCTTTTGAAGATCAAGCGAAAGAAAGCGATTGGAAAATAGAGAATAGATGGCAAATATATCATGCTTCGCCTTACGATGAAACTATTGTAATGGATACTGATATGGTAGTATTACAAGACATTTCTTCTTGGTGGAAGTTTTTGAGTAACTATAATTTATACTTTGTTAACAATGTTTATACGTATAGAGGTGAAGTAGCCAATACTGATTATTATAGAAAAACGTTTGTTGAAAATGATTTGCCGAATGTATATGCTGGATTTCATTATTTTAAAAAGTGCGACTTTAGCCTTTCTTTTTACAAATGGTTAGAATATATTTTAAATAACTGGCAAAAGTTTTATGAAACATATACGCCTAACAGTATGCAAAAACGTCCAAGTATTGATGTAAGTGCCGCTATTGCTATTAAATTGTTAGACATAGAAGACCAAGTAACAAATAATGTTGCCAGATATCCTTCATTTACACATATGAAACCTAACTGTCAAAATTGGAACAAGGTTACTAAAAGTTGGTTGAATAATGTCGGAGTGTATGTTAATAAAGATGCTGAAATAAAAGTTGGCAATTTTGTACAAACAGGTATTTTGCACTACACTGACAACAAGTTTATTGAAACTACATCAGTGTATAATAAGTTTAAGGTAAAAGCATATGTCTAATTTACAAAGTATTATTGATAGTATAAAATCAAATAGAGATTTAGCACAAAAAAGTTTTATTTACTACAACAAAGCTGATGGTTCAATTGTAAAAATTACAAACAAAGATATAAAAGAACCAGACTTAGAAAAGTTAATGGTGAATATTGAAGAAGCTGAACCAATGCTTTTGGGCAAGCGTAAAATAAGTGATTACTTTGTTAAGTATGATATTGTTGAAAAGTGCTTGCGCTTAGTAGAAAAAACTTTTGAAGACGCACTTGAAGGTGCAACTGAACTGTGTCACGAAATACCGTTACAAAAAACTTTTAGTAAACACATAACATATACGCCTGTGTATGAAGGTATTGAAGTTTACCTTTTTCATAAAGATGTTTATTATGAAAAGAATTGGTTTATATGGTGCGAAGATGCTGTATATAGATTAGAAGAAAACACAGTTGGTAAATCAGTTGAAAAGATTAAAAAGACTTTGATTGTAGACGATGTACTGTTGGGCATGAATTGGTTTAATATAGACAATAAGCCAGTCATGTCTAACACACAAGAACAAATATACAAAGGTATTCCTTTTATTGATATTTGGTATAAAGATGTTGCATATGTTACAGGACAACATGTATGGTACAAAGATGCAGTTTACAAATATAATAAAGATGTAGAAGCAAACAAAGGCTGGAAGAAAAACGCAGTTGAGCTTGTAGTTGATGAAATTATATTACACGACGATACAAATACAGACCTTGAGTTACAGCCAGTAAATGTTGGTGACAAATTTATTGCTAATAACTTTTTGTTTACACTAACTAAGAAAGCTCTTGATGTGCCGAATGATAGTTACTTTTATGGACCAACTAAAATTTGTACAGACAACAAAATTTTATTTGATACACTTACAGGAGAGTTTGAATCATTTGAAACTGAACATAAATTTGCAGATTTAGAAGATTGTCATAATGGACAATTAGTTCTAATAGGAAAAAATATACATTTGACAGAAGTTGGCAAAGAAGTTGATCTACTTATAACACAAAATTTAGCAACAAGAAACTGGGAGTTTGAATTAAATCCATACACAAGAAGATTCTTACACTCAACTAATAGTAATCTAAATGACACAATGCATTTTAGTATTACTGAAAAAGATGATCCTCATGTGTTGCTAAAAAGTATGAAAGTAAGTATGCAAAACTTAATTGCCGCACCTACTCATACTGTACCCTTTACAACTGATTGGGAAAGAAATAGCCAAGATGTAAGTTTGTTTACATCTAAATTTTTTAAACACTACAAATACGAACGAGTTGACGGAGAACTACATGAATAAGTTTAGAGTCCTTGACTATGATATCATATACCTAAGCTATGATGAACCAAACGCAGAAAAAAATTACGCAGATTTATGCTCAAAGATACCGTGGGCAAAACGGGTGCATGGTGTAGAAGGCAGTGATGCCGCGCACAAAGCATGTGCAGAGCTTTCAGAAACAGAGAGATTTATAACTGTTGACGGTGATAACATTGTATTGCCAGAATTTTTAAATCAAGAAATAGACTTTGACGAACATTATGATTTAAGACATTGTGTAATTAGTTGGGCAGGCTATAACATAGTCAATGGACTTATGTATGGTAACGGAGGCCTAAAGTGTTGGCCAGTAGAACATGTGTTAAAAATGAAAACACACGAACATGCAGATCCAGACAACTTACATGCACAGGTCGATTTTTGTTGGGACATACAGTACATACAGCAGAACAGTTGTTTTTCACATGTGTACAATAACGCTACTCCGCAACAGGCATGGAGAGCAGGTTTTCGTGAAGGTGTAAAAATGGCACTTGATCGAGGTGTAAGATGCACAAAAGAAGAATTTTGGAAGAACCACTGGAAAAATTTACATAGACTTTGGGTATGGTGTATGGTAGGCATGGATGTAGAAAACGGCAACTATGCTATATATGGTGCAAGACAAGGTTTATATAAAACTATGTGTACTGATTGGGATTTCGTACAAGTAAGAGATTTCAAATATCTAAACGAATTATGGGCTGAAGAAGAAAAAATTATTGATGACATACCTGAACTTACAGTTGAGTATGGAGAAAAACTAATAACAGAACTTAACGTGCCTTTTGACCCTTGTGCGTTAAACGTTGGACAAAGTAAATTCTTCAAAACGGTTTACAAGAATCCAGAACGTGTGTTTAGTAATATTATAGATAAGGAATAAGAATGGGACGTATTGCACTTTATAGAGACCCAGCAAGAGGCAAGTACGAATGGTCTAACGGTTTCAAAACCAAAATATACAAAGGTGCTTACCCTAATTTGTTTATGGAATATGCTTCATTTGATGATGTATTTGAAGATGCAAAATATTCTAAACAACCGTTTTACTATTATTTAATTCACCTTATGGAACATAAGTTTTTCTTTAGTCCAGGTGATGTAGAGATTCCTAAAAAAGTTTTAGGAGATATTAAAAGAGGAACATGTAAAATCCTCTGTGCAAACATCTTAGAAGGTTTCAGGTACGACAAATACTATGATCCTTTTATTGACGGTGTGCAAGCAAAGTATGATATACTTAAAGATGCACACTTTGTAATATTGTCTGCGAATTTGGCCAAACACGACCGGTTTAGTACAATTTATCATAACGGGTGGGAGACTATGGCGATTTATTGCTACAGTCAAGAATGGCTACAAAGGGGAGTGGACAATATAGAACGGGAAAAAGAGTACAAATACATTTGTTTGAATCGACGCCCACATGCCCATAGACTGGCTATGTTCTTAGAATTATATGATAAGACATCCGGAGGTATACTTACACAATGGCCTGACAGCGGTGGCCCTACTATGGTGCATGACAGTTCGGTAAAAGCTCGCTTACTATACAAAGATACAGCACATTTGTTTGACAAATATCCGTTAGACAATTTGTTACCTGTAAAATTTGAAGGAGATGTGAACGCTGACATTGAAAATCCAGTTAGCGAACACGGTGAGCAAGCAGACAAGTACTATAATAGTTATTGTCATTTTGTATCTGAAACCTTCTTCGATGACCCCGGCATATTTTTTAGCGAAAAGATATTTAAGCCAATACTTTACATGCAACCGTTTGTGCTAATATGCCAACCCGGTGCAGTGCAAGCACTAAGAGATATGGACTATGATGTATTTGACGACTGGATTGATCATAGTTATGATAATGAGCCTGATCCAGAAAAAAGATTTAAGATGGTATTCGAACAAATGCGTAGAGTAGCAGAAACACCATTAGAAACGTTACATGAAATAAACAAAGGATTCAAGTACCGTTATATACAAAACATGGCAAATCTATATGCAAGAACAAAAGAATCAACACCAAAACTTGTAATTGATTTGCAGGATGCATTTTATGGCAGATAAGATTACAGAAACTGATCCAAAAGAAGCGGCAAAACAAGTTATACCTTTGCTGGACGAAATAAGTCCATCTATGTGTATGGCTAAGTGGCTTTGGAGCAGTATTCATCTTACTACTGGTCAAACTAACAGTTGTTTTTTACCTCCGTTACATAAAATAGACGTAAAGGATATTACTGACAATCCTAAAGGACTACACAACACTCCACAAAAGAAAGAACAACGTGCAATGATGCTGAAAGGTGAAAAACCTAAAGGCTGTGCAACATGTTGGAAGATGGAGGAACAAGGTAGTTTAAGTGATAGATTTTATAGAAGTAGCGAACCCTGGGCACAAAAGGGTTGGGACGATGTTATAGCTACAGGTTCTCAAGGCGATATCGAACCACGTTACTTAGAAGTTAATTTTAACCATGCGTGTAACTTAGCATGTAGTTATTGTTCACCACATTTAAGTAGTAAATGGGCAGAAGATATTGAGAAAGACGGTCCTTACAATACTATTATTCCGCATAATGATATTAATTACTTCAAAAGTATAGGACAATATCCTATTCCTGTAAGAGAAGAAAATCCGTATGTTGAAGCATTTTGGAAATGGTGGCCTGACTTATATCCTAAGTTAGAAAGTTTTAGAATGACTGGCGGCGAGCCGTTGATGGACAAAAATACTTTCAAAGTACTTGACTACATAATTGAAAATCCACGTCCTGATCTTGAAGTTGCTGTAACAACAAATGCAAGTGTGCCTGAGAAGTTATGGAATAAGTTTATTGATAAAGTAAGTTACATCACTAACAACAATATGGTAAAACGCTTTCGTTTGTTTGTAAGTGTAGACGGTTTTGGTGAACAAGCAGAATACATGCGTGACGGCTTAGAGTTCAATAGGCTTTGGAATAATGTACACAACTATTTGCGTAGAACAGACAGCGGATTAGTTACATTTATTTGCACGTTTAACATGCTAAGTGTACCAACATTGAAACAACTTATGCAAGGTATAATAGACTTACAAAAAGTACATAATGTTAAGAGCAGTGATAAAGAACGTGTATACGGATACCATAGAGTATTTGTAGATACACCACCATTGTATTTTCCTATATGGCAAAGTATAAAATTAGTACCTAAAGACATGTGGCCAATAGCAGATGAAGTGTTAGAGTATATGAAACAAAACACTGACAAGCAAATAGAATCACGTTGGGTAGGATTTAAACCTCACCAAATTGATAGATTTGAACGAGCATTATTACATATGAAACAAAGTTTTGATGAAGCACAGCAAGCAGAAGCTGAAGAAAATTTTGTAAGGTTCTTCCAGGATTATGACCGTAGACGTAATCGAAATTTCTGCAAGACGTTCCCACAGTACGCAAAACTTTTTACGGACTGGAGTAAGAAGTATGGCATTAGTTAATCCAGAAAATTATGGGTTGTACTCTAACATAGGGTTAGGTCAAACATTTTTTAGATCAAGAGTACGTACTCCAGAGCAAAAAGCATGGGACAGTATGTATGCTGAACTTTTAAAAACATTCTTTAAAAAAGTTACAACACCATATGCAATCTATTGCGGTGTTGGCCCTATAAAATATTTAGAAATGCCGATGTGCAATATGAACCTTGCACATCAAAAAATGTGCAACAAAAAAGGATTAAGATTTTACTTATGGGAACCTATTAGCACATATGATTTGCGCTTTGGTAAAGATGAAAAAACTACATATGTACACTACACTGAAGAAGAAGCAAAGTATATTCGATCATATGAACTCGATAGTATTGCACAATATGTAAAACGCAACAAGCTAACTGATGTGTATGTTTATACACCTAATAGTAAAATTAAAAAATATTTTCAAGAAAGCTATCCTGACTTACAATTAGATTGTTTACCTGTAGGTTGGGTATATCCTGTTACTTTGAATATAGATGAAAAGGATATGGACATTGATTCAAACTTAATTACAAAAAAGTTTTGGGCAGGCAATTGGAGATATGCAAGTCATCGGCATTGCGTAGCAAGTTACTTAGCAGGTACATTAGCCAAAGAGGATTATAATTTAAGTTGGATATACAATAGTGATGAAGGTATATTGATAGACAATGCGTTTGATGATTTACCGAGAAAAGATATTTTAGTAAAGGGTGCAACAAAATTAGGAGAAATAGCTCCTATAGCAATGGAACAAAACGTTACACACAAGCACAATATAAATGATTATATTGATATAAACATGGACACTAATCCTGCAAAATATTACAAAGAATGTTTAGTTGCTATTGTAAATGAGACACGTTTTGCAGAAATGACACCACTGTTGACAGAAAAGATAATGAATGCTATGCTTAATTGCAGACCTTTTATAATGGTAGGTCCACCAGGAAATTTAGCATATATGAAACGTTGGGGATTTGCAACATTTAGTGATATTATAGATGAGAGTTACGATAATGAAACAAATCATACTAAACGCTTAGATATGATTTTTACAGAAATAGATAAAATTGCAAAATTATCAAAAACTGAAATGGAAAATTTTTATGCTGAAGCAGTACCTAATTGTGTGCATAACTATTACCACATATTAGATTTACAGGAAAAACTAATTGGTAATTATGATGAAAAAGGCAAATTAAAAAATGTTGCTATAAACAAAAATAAAAATTGGAGACGTATAAGAGATGTTGATTAAAAATGAAAAGCCACTAAAAATTATAGGTTATGATCAAAGTATCCTTACACAGGATAGCATGTTCTACGGTAAAAATTTTGTAAACGAAGACTGTAGCATTATGTCTCCAGAAGAATTTAAATTGCTTATCAACAAAGATGACTTTCAATATTTTGTAGGATTTGCATTAAACTTAAAAGAAAGAGAACAAACTATTGATTTGTTAGACGAGTATGATAGTGATTGTGTAACTTATGTGCATGACTCAGCAGTTATACATGAAGGCGCAACTATTGGCAAAGGGTCGTGTGTTGCAAACTTTAGCACAGTAATGCAAGGAGCAGTCCTTGGTAATCATTGCTTTGTTGAAACTTATTGTTTGATTAGCCATAACACTACAGTTGGTAACAATTGTATGTTTCATAGTGGTTCAATGGTCGCAGGCAAAACAACAATAGGTAAAAATTGCATGTTTAATTTTAAAGCAGGTGCAATTAACAATATAGAAATATGCGACAACGTAACTATTGGCGCTTTTAGTAATGCTACTAAAAGTATAACAAAAGAGGGTGTTTATGTAGGCACCCCTGCTCGCTTTTTAAAAGGAATATAATATGAGCTTTCAACCGGTAGTCGAGTTCGAAAAAGAAATTGCTAAATTTTTTGGTGCACCTTTTGCTGTTGCAACTGATTGTTGCACACACGGTGTAGAACTTAGTTTGAGATTAGATAAGCCTACAGAAAAATTAATTTGTCCTACACAAACGTATATTAGTATACCTATGACGTTTATGAAATTAGGATTAGATTGGGAATGGGAAGAAAAAACATGGGATGAATTATGCTACATTGGCAATAGCAGAATAATTGATGCCGCAGTATGTTTTAGAGAAAACAGTTATGTGCCCGGATCCCTGATGTGTTTGAGTTTTCAATTTTTTAAACACTTGAGCTTAGGTCGCGGAGGAGCAATTCTTTGTGAAGACCAAGCAACATACAATGACTTAAAAGCAATGACATTAGATGGAAGGCATCCTGATACATATGACTGGGCTCAGTCTTGGACTGAGCAAGATACAACGCATCACGGATTTCACTACTACATGACTCCTGAACTTGCTATAAATGGTTTAAAGAAATTACCAGAAGCAAAAGAAAGAGTACCTGTACAAAAAGGTAGTAAAGATTATCAAGACCTTCGTAAAATGACTGTTTTTAAGGATAAGTAATTATATACGTATATAATGGAGTTCTGAATGAAAATAGGTTTTATAGGCTGCGGAAAATTAGGTATGCCGTGTGCCGAAGCTATTGCAAGTAAAGGGCATGATGTATCAGGCTACGATGTAGTAAAACAAAGCAGTAACCTGGTTACTATGTACCCTTCAATAAAAGGTGCAGTAGCAGATCGAGACATAGTTTTTGTTGCAGTGCCCACACCGCATGATCAAGATTATGATGGCAAAGCACCAACAGCACATCTCGAACCAAAAGATTTTGATTATAGCATTGTTAATGATGTAATCGATGAAGCGAATAGACATATGCACAAAGATCAATTGCTTGTGCTTATTAGTACTGTCTTACCAGGCACAGTGCGTAGTGAATTTATAACAAGAATTACTAATCCAAGATTTGTTTATAATCCATACTTAATTGCAATGGGCAGTGTAGCATGGGATATGGTCAATCCTGAAATGGTAATGATTGGCACAGAAGACGGTGACATCAACGGTGATGCACGTGAGCTAATAGATTTTTATAAAACTATTATGGAAAATGAACCACGTTACGAAATTGGTACGTGGGACGAGTGCGAATGTATCAAAGTATTTTACAATACATTTATTAGTGCTAAGATTGGATTAGTAAACATGATACAAGATGTCGCTGAAATACAAGGTAACATTGATGTAGATGTTGTTACAAACGCATTAGCAAAAAGTACAAAACGCATTATGGGTCCGCAGTATATGACAGCTGGTATGGGCGATGGCGGAGCATGTCATCCACGTGATAATATTGCTTTACGTTTCCTTGCAAAAGAATTAGACTTAGGTTATGATTTGTTTGATAGTATTATGAACGCAAGAGAAATACAAGCACAAAATTTAGCAATTACGCTTGTTGATATTGCCAATGAAAAGAACATGCCAATTTATATACACGGCAAAGCATATAAGCCTGGTGTACCATATACTGACGGCAGTTACAGTTTGCTCGTAGGCCATTATTGTGCAGAATACGATTTCGAACCAACATATATTGATCCATTGACTGGAGACGATAACAGGCCAGAGGAACCTTGTGTAATGCTTTTGGCGCATAGTGCAAGTACAACATACAAATATATGCAAGAAGAAGGCGATGACACTGACAAACTATATTGTGACATACCTAATAATAGTGTTGTTGTAGATCCTTGGAGAAAGTATACTAATGATAACTGTGAAGTAAGGCACTACGGTAACACAAGAAATGTATGATATTGTATTCATAAGCTATGAAGAACCTAATGCAGAGGATAATTACTCTAAATTAAAGGAACGCTTTCCAATGGCAAAACGTGTACATGGTGTTAAAGGAATACATCAAGCACATATTGCTGCCGCAAAAAAATGTTTTACTAAAATGTTTTGGATAGTAGATGGAGATGCTTTGATATTAGAAGATTTTATGTTCGACTACGAAGTACCAGATCATCAATTAGATCATGTGCATGTTTGGCGTGCGCAGAATCCTATTAATGATTTAGTATATGGTTATGGAGGTGTAAAATTATTTCCACGTACACTAACACTTAACATGGATGTAACAAAGCCTGATATGACTACAAGCATTAGCAAAAAATTTATTGCTGTGCAAGAAGTAGCAAATATTACAGCATTTGATACTGGAGAGTTTGAAGCATGGAAAGGTGCATTTAGAGAATGTGCAAAATTAAGTAGTAAAATTATTGACAGACAAAAAGAGGATGAAACAAATGAAAGATTACAAATATGGACAACTGTGGGAAGAGACCGTCCCTTCGGCGAATACGCTATTAAAGGTGCTATTGCTGGCAGGGAGTTTGGGCTTTCTAATGGCGCTGATCTTCGGTTAATAAACGATTTTGATTGGTTAAAGGAGCAATTTAATGCCTAATATAAAATGGCAAGACGATAAAGATATATTTGGAAGGATGCTTGTTCTTACGGACAATCCTTTGTTTAATAATCTTCGTAATGCTGTTGATAACTGTGATGCAGATCTTTCAGATGCTTTAAGTTGGGGACAACTAAAAAGCAAACGTTGGTTAGTAAAGGAGTTAGAAAAGTTAGGTATTCCTTTAGGCACAGTTTATTTGTGTGCAGGATGGTATGCCACACTTGCCGCTATGTTATTTCAAAGCCGTTTAAGTATTGAAAAAATGCGTAGCTTTGACATAGACGAAAGTTGTTTAGATATTGCAGATACTATAAACAAACCGCAAGTATTGCAAAGTTGGAAATTTAAGGCAGTTACAAAAGACATTATGGATATAGACTATAATGAGCATACATGGACGACATGGAGCAAAGCCAACAATAGAATGAGTTATGATATTACAGATCATCCTGATACTATCATAAACACAAGTTGCGAACACATAGAAAATTTTGATGAATGGTATAGTAAAATACCTGCAGGTAAACTTATATGTTTACAGAGCAACAATTATGTTGCTATTGAAGAACATGTCAATTGCGTTAGTAGCGTTGAAGAATTTGCTTCTAAAGCACCCATGGATACACTTTGCTACTCAGGCAGTTTAGAAATGCCTAAGTACACACGATATATGTTAATTGGGCTAAAGTAATGGCCAAGAAAAAGAACTATTGTGCATACGTAGACAAGGGTATGAGGTTACACTTCATGGAACAAAATGGACAGTTATACCTTAGACGCAAACCCTGTTGTAATATAGCAAACGAATTTACCGAATCAAGTATAAAGAAATTTGTTCCTGTATCAGATGCAAAAGATATATTTGAACACCCCTCTAATAGTTGGTATAAACAATATTTTAAGAAAAATTCTTATCTACCTCCAGATTGTAATCGTTGTATTTTGCAAGAAAAAGCAGGCATAGAAAGTCCCCGTTTGGGCATTAACCAAAAGCAATTAAACAATGAGCATAGAGGATATGATATAAACAGATTAGATATTGTTTTAGGTAACGAATGTAATTTAGCATGTCCTTTCTGCGGTCCTTCAGCCAGCAGTTTAATAGCAAAAACTGCATCTAAAATGGATACTATTCCTTTTAATTGGGACATAGAGGTTGATGCACAACAGCCTAAATTAGGTACGTTTATTGCTGATATACTAAAAACTTATAAAGTTCATACATTCAAAGTTATAGGCGGTGAGCCTTTTTTAAAAAATAACTGGGACCAAATTGGCGAAGCATTAGAACAAGGGTATGCAAACGATTGCAATTTTGAAGTAACAACTAATGGAACAATCATAAACCAAAAAGTGTTAGATCAACTTGCACAGTTCAAAACATCTTTAATGCGTATCAGTATAGACGGAATACACAGCAACTATGATTTTATTAGATGGCCGCATAAATTTGAGAAAATGGCAGCCAATTTAAAATTTCTACAAGAAAATAAAGCTGATAATATACAGTTTAAAATAAATCCGTTAGTAAACATACTTAATTTAGAGTATATTTCAGAAATGGAAAAATGGTTTACAGACAATGGTTACATTGATCAAGTTTGGTGGAGTTGTGAAATTAAACCTGTGCATCATCCGTTAAATTATTCAAACGCTCCTGCAAGTATTATTGAACACACAAAAGAGCAAGTTAGCGAGCGTCTACAAAAAAGATTAGTACACAATCCTCAAGTGCCTATGGCAAAGGTAAGAGAGCAAGTAATTCTGTTTTTGCAACAAAGGAAAATGCAAGCACAAGATGTATTAGGTCCATTAACCAGAAAGTGGTTAGAATTATGATAATCGCAAAAACAAAAGACAAAATAGTACAAGCAGATTACGGAGTATACAAAGCAAACAACAATAAGTTTAAGGGTTGGCATTGTTACAGCGGTCATGATTTCTTATGGATTAATATGAATGGATACGTGTATGGTAATGTATGTAAGCATAGCGGACAATACGGGAATGTGTATAAAGGATTTGAGTTGCCCACTGAGCCTATAATTTGTCCAGCGGCAAGTTGTTATTGTTCGAGTGACATCGGCATACCTAAAGAAAAAACAAAAGGCATTATACCAACTATAGACCACAGTTACAACTATCCAGTAGTAAAAGATTTACAAGATGTAGAAGCAATAATAGACGACAAAAAGTTTGGTCCAGATGCAACATTCCAAATTAATTGGAATCTTGGACGTAGATGTAATTATGATTGTAGTTACTGCCCGTCTACAGTACACGATAACTTCAGTCCACACCTAAGTTTAGAAAGATTTAAGATTGCATTTGATAATCTATATAAACAAATACAACAACCAAAAATTAAATTTACATTTACAGGCGGAGAACCTACAATAAATCCAGACTATATAGAAATGGTAGAGTATGCAGTAAGTCACCAAGGAGTAAGTGTCTTTACTAACACTAACGGGACAGCGAGTGTAAAGAAACTTAAAAGATTAGCCGAAGTTGGCGGCTTATATCTAAGTGTACACGAAGAATTTACAGTGTTACCTAAATTAGTTAAAAAACTTGAAAAGTTAAAAGGTTTAAATATATACGTAAAAATGATGATGCCGTTGACATTTGATAAAGAATATACAGATATAATTGATACACTACTAAGTTACGGACTTAAAGTAAATGCAGAGCCGTTAGTAGACAAAGCAGATGACAATAAATTATATCCATACAATGAACAACAACTACACTATATTAGGAACGGACAATGGTAGACTATAAAGACATAATAGCAATGGAAGCTACACGTGATGAAAACTATTTTTACGTGCATTGGAATATAGGCAAACGTTGCAATTATAATTGTGTGTATTGTCCTGATAACTTGCATGACATGCACAGTCCTCACAGAGATTTTGAAAACTTAAAAACTATTGCAGACAAGATTGAATTGAATAGTCCTAAGCCTAAAGTACGTATATGGTTTACAGGCGGAGAACCTACAGTAAACCCTGCCTTTAGTAAATTATGCAAGCATTTAAAATCTAAAAACGGTTGGATCGTAGGATTAAATACTAATGGATCAAGAACAGCAAATTACTACAAACAATTAATACAACAAATTGATGTTATACAGTTTAGTAGTCATTTCGAATATTTAGAGACTACAGATGAATTTGAAAATAAATTAGTTACAGCTCATGCAGAAGCACAAAAGCAACAGCACAAACATATAAGTTTGAATCTTATGATGGAGCCAGAGTTTTGGGACAAAGCAGTAAGGCTTGTTAAATTTTGTGAGAACAATGAAATAAGATATAGCATGAAACGTATTAGAAAAAAATGGGGACCTAATGGTTATGAACCAGTTTATAATCCCGATCAATTAGAATTTTTAAATAACACTGAGTTTAGATTTAAGATGTTGGAGCAAATAGATGAAGCCTGATTTAAAAGTATACACACTAACTGAGTCAGAAGAAGTTTGGGCAAACGACTTAGTAAAAGCTGAAGCAGTAAATTTTGAAGGTTGGAGTTGTGGTATAGGTACAGAAAGTATAGACATTTATTCAGATGGTTCATTGTTTAGAGGTACATGTAAAATGGGCGGCCCTATTGGCCACGTTGATGACGAAGTATGGAACTTGCCTAAAGATAATATAATTTGTACAAAACGTAGTTGTACGTGTGTAGCAGATTTGAAAACAAAAAGGCACAAAATTTGAGAATACATTTTCAATTTACAAACTTAAAAAAATTCGAATTTCATTTGTATGATAATGACTTTACTCGACGTTGGTATGCTAACTTTGAGCAAGTAAACAATCTTGTGCCTAAAAGCACAGATTGGGAACTACAAAGTCAGGGTACAGATATTGAAGATGAAACATGGAGACCTTTACAAAATATTATTGAAAAAATAAACAGCCATGTGCCTAATACAATTCCTATTACTATGATATTAGATGAATATACCCTTGATGATTTATATAATGTACATTTAATATATGAAAATATTGCAAAAGATGATACGTGGGTAGAACAAGCACACGATCAAGATATTGCAAGGCAAGATAGGGGTTTACTTAATGATATAATACATTTGTTAGAAGCAAAATCAAAAAAAGTAAAAAACTTTCCTCGTATACGATTTAGGTTTGTTGATCCTAAAACAGGCCAACCTAACGTACCTAAGTACGATTTTGAAGAGAGTGATTATAAATTGTTTACACCCTGGAAAGAACCTTATGTGTTATACTTAAATTATAATGCAGTGGGACAAGAATGGGAAAAACAATGGAAGGCATATAAACAGCCATCGTCAGCAGTACCACTCACACAGTGGAGCCCCAGTTTTAATATGACCTTTAAAACAACAGCATATGAAACTCAACAACAGCGTATTATTAAAATGCGGCAATGGATGGAGAATGGCGGTTACGATCCTGATGATCCTAAGAATAGTTTTGGACAAATACCTTTAGGTCGTCTATTTAAAGATAAAGACGAAACAGAATATTTTAAAATACTTAATACAGCAACATTGAAAAAGGTTTGGTGCAACTAATGTTATATTCACAATTATTAAATTATGGATCTTTTATACCTCTCAATAGCAGAATAAACGGCACTAAGTTTATTGACTGGACTGAAGAAAATTTTGAATATGTACAATATAATCCACGCAAGAAAATCGATAGGCAAGGCCTAAGCATTACAAGTTTAGATGGCGGTGTAAGCGGAGTACCCGATCTTGACAGTTTAACGGAATATAACAAAGAACATGATATGGAAATAGAAGAACGAGACTTTACTATTCCTACACCTGTATATTATGATAGTCCTGATTTACGTAAATTTTTGCTACCATATCAACCTTGGATGTTTAGAACACATGTACTAAAATTAAATCCAGGTGGATACTTTCCTAAACATAGAGATTACTATAAAAATAATTTTCATCATGTACGCTTAATAGCGGCATTGAAAAACCCTTGTACATTTGTTATGGAAGGCAAAGCACTTAATTTTGAACCTAATGTTTTGTACTTTCTTGATACAGCAAAAGAGCATGAACTTTTTAACAGTACATCTAAACCGAGCTATTGGTTAGTTGTAAATTACGAACTTAACCAAGAGAGCTTTGACGTTTTGTTCGAGCAGTTCAGAGTTAAGTAAACTTCACCAAAAAAACGGTAACTACTATATATGCTAAGTATAGAAATTATCACCGACAAACATTTAGATATGCTACAAACATTCTGTCAAGAGTGCGATAAATTAGGATATCAAAACAATTCAAGTTTACAATCCATGAAATTATTATGGTGTAAACAGACAGGAGAATATTGGTGTGCAGTTGACAATGATAAAATTGTTGCTGTGGCCGGTGCTCATCCACTGCCAGAAGTAGGTGATCATGCATGGCGTATATTGTTCCGTGGTTGCGAATTACCCTATAGCGATAACTTTAAAGGTTTAGGTAAAGCACAATGGAACAGCATTACGTTTAGAGAATTTGTTCCTAAGTTTATAGATTGGTGTCCGAGTAATGAATTATATATTACAACAAACGTAGATCATGAACACAGTAACGGTAAAGCAAGCCGCAACCATCGAACTATGCAGTTAATGGCAAGGCAAAACATACTTGACAACTGTGGTGATATTGTGTTATACTACACTAATCAAACTCTTTGGAAACTAAACGTAGAGGAATATTTACAAAGACGAGAAAGGATACAAAATAACTATGTGGTATAATCCTAACCATTTACGGGAAGCTAAAAGCAAAGCTGGTCGTCCTGACGCTGGCTACTGGTGGCATTTCCGTTTAGCAATTGGAGAATTTTTCTTCTTGTTTGCTATTTGTATAGGAAGTTTACTTCATGCCATTTTTCCTTGGGTACTTGACTTCAAATTATTGGAGTGGCGTATTAATAGACTAAAGGAACTCAAGAAAAAATTGCCTGATGACCCACAACTTAAGAAAGTGGAATTTTTAGATGAATGACGTATTAGACTTAATAGCATATAAAAACGGCGAATATAAGCCGCTTAGAGAAATAGGACCGAGTGTATTAGACTTTGGATTTATTCATTGTGATGCTACATATGATGTTATGCCTGTATATAACGGCAAAGCATTTTGTTATGATAGACATTATGAAAGATTTAGAAATAGTGCAGAGCGTTATGGACTCACCCTTCCAGATCCAGAATGGACTGACCCTTTAGAAATTATTAAAGAGTTAAAAAAACGCAATCCAATTGATAATGCGTTTGTATGGTTCATTGCTTGGAGAGGTTATCCACCGAGTGGCAATCCGAGAGACTTAGAAAACTGTCCTGTAAATTTTGCAATGTATATCAAACCAAGTTATCCTATAGCAAGCTCTCCAGCAGTAAATCTCTATCTTGACAAAGATATAAAACGTGTTAACGATGATTACTACGGTCAGACATATAAAAATATGGCTTGGATAGAATTAACAATGAGTCAACGTAAGCGTCCAACCGAGTATGATACAACTGTGCTTGTAGACACAAACGGTTTTATTACAGAAGGACCAGGATTCAATGTAGGTATTGTAAAAGACAAAATTGTAATGACTGCTGATAAAAATTGTTTAAAAGGTATTACTATGAGTGTTGTTGAGGATATATGTAATGAGACCGGACTTACATTCAAAAGAATACCCATAAGCGTAGACTTATTTGAAAGTGCAGACGAAGTGTTTATCACAAGTTCAAGTGGTGGTGTTACTGCTACTACTAAAACAGGTGTAGTAACAGCATTTCTTACTGCCCAGTATGAAGGTAAAAAAACTGAATATGGAACCGTACTATAAACTTATTCCTTATGGCATCAGTGACAAGACAAAGCAAAATCTTTTAGACATTGCACTTGCACCAGGAGCCTTTATGGATATAAGTTATAAGATCAGTTTCTTTAAATTACCCAGCACAATACAACATTTCAATACTACAGATGTAAAGTGTACCTGCCAGTTACTTAAGGTATCTGAATCAGGTAGTACAATACACAAAGACCGTAATAGGTATAATGAGTTTGACAATCAATATATGCCTCGTCAAACGGTAGTAAGTTATCCACTAACAAAAAATTGTGGCGAAACACATTTTTTTGACGATGACAAAAACTTTGTAACTTCTATAAATTATGAGGGGCAAGGTGCAATACTAAATACTGGAGAATATTTCCATAATGTGCATTTTACAGAAAATAACGAAACGCGAATTGTATTCCAATTGTGTTTTGAAGAAACTTTCGATGAAGTGTGCAGTATATATGAAAAGCAATTAAAGGATGTAATACTATGAATGATTATTATTGTGAAATACCGAATATATTTAATGTAAAATATATAAGTGATATTTGTAAAACTATTGTTACAGACGAATGGTTGAATAGTACAGACATAGGAGGATTAGCACATTTTACTGATGTATATCCAATTGCTGTAGAAGATCATCCGTATCTACAAGTTTTAAGAGATAACTTTCCTAAGTTATTTCCTTATGTTAAAGTTCTTAAAAATTCAGAACCTACATGGCCGGTTCATGTAGATAACCATAGACGTGTAAGTATAACTATACCTGTTGCAAATACAGGGCCAAACAAACTGACAACATTTCATGAAGGCGGTGAAACAGCACCTTACATAGAAGGTTACTTTGGTAATGATTGGGGTACATGGTATACTAATGAATATTTAGAATATGTAGTTAACTCTACTCCTGCTGTTGAATATGCAATACAAGACACTCCTGTTCTTATTAATACTTCAAAGCCACACGGAGTACTCAACAAAGAAGCAAATAAAGTAGATCCTAATCCCAGGTTAATTGCAACATGGGGTTACGAAGATACTTACGAAAATGCTTTACGAGACTTTAATGCAAACGTACCCGGTTAACAAAAAGTTAGACACATACGAAGTAGAATTACCCGAGTTTTGGAATAAAATATATGATGGTGATTCTGTACCTGCGTGGGGCGAAGCACCTGCAAATGCATTAGAAAAGTTTTGCTTGTACATACCTACAGGTGCAAAAATACTTGATATTGGTTGTGGTGCAGGACGTAATACAACAGCATTGGCCAAGCAGGGTTATACTGTGACAGGTGTCGACTTATCACAAAGTGCAATTGATATTGCAAAAGCAAAAGAGTCAGAAGCAACCTTTTTTTGTCTTGATGCCCTAAATGACAAATTACCAGGCAATAACTATGATGCAGTTTTCGACTTTGGATTGTATCATTTTATTCCTACAGAACACAGAGAAAAATATCTACAGCGTATATATGATGTATTAGTCACAGAAGGTTTGTATTGCAGTCAATCAGGTAGAGCAGTAGATAAAGAATTAAGTACAGAAGAATACAAGCCTCCCCAATTACAAAAAGAAGAAATAGAAAACACAATATTCGATACTGCATACTTACAGCCTGATTTATTACCTTCATTTAAAGAATGGGGCGATTATCCTTGTTGGAATTACATAGGTAAAAAGGTATGAACGCAGTCTTCTTAAACGAGAGCGGTGAAAACATCGTTAGAAGAACTATGGGAGCATACAAAGTTGCTGACATGATGCGAAGCGACGGATGGACTGTCGAAGTATTGGATTGGATTTCTCGTTGGTCCAATGAAGAAATTAAACAGTTTGTTGATAGTTTACCTTATGAGGTAGACCTATTTGGTATAAGCAATTTATGGATGCAAGATGATATGATTCTTGAAAAAATTGCCTACATAAAGGACAATTATCCAAACGCAAAAATACTTATGGGCGGTCCTAAACCTTATCAAATAGATTATGGTGCAGACGTTATGGTATATGGTTATAGCGAGTATGCACTACGTCCTGTGTTAGATTGGATGTTTAATAAATCGTTATTGCACCCAAAAGGAAAATATCCTGAATGGGCACCTAATAGTTATTTGGTTGATGCAAACGAAAACTATACTGGTTTAGATATCGAAAAGTTTGATGTTGAATATACGTCTAATGATTTTATAGAGCCAGAAGAAGCACTTACTTTAGAACTTTCAAGAGGCTGTAAATTTAAATGTAAGTATTGTAACTATGCATTCTTAGGTGTTAAGGAAGACTATAGTAGATGTGAAGAAGATATTTACAACGAAATAATGCGTAACTATACATTGTATGGTACAAAAAATTATATTATAAGTGATGATACATTTAATGATAGAGATAGCAAGATAGAAAAACTTGCTAATGTTGTTGAGCGATTACCATTCGAACCAAATTTTAGTTGTTTTATTAGATTAGACTTAGTCATAGCTCGTCCTCAACAAGTTGAATTATTATGTAGAGCAAGATGTTGGATGCATTTTTATGGTATTGAAACACTACATCCACTTGCCGCCAAAGCAATTGGCAAAGGTATGCACCCTGATAAAATTAAAAAAGGACTACTTTGGATACGTGAAGAGTTTCTTAAGCGTATCGGAGTATATCGAGGAACGTGTGGTATGATTGCAGGATTACCTTTTGAACCAGAAGAATCTTGGCAAGAAGGATTAGATTGGATGCTTGAAAACTGGGAAAGTTTTTTCTATTGGGGATTGCATATAAGCACTGATCAAGACAATACTACGCAAAGTGACTTTAGTGTTGATGCAGAAAAATATGGATATACACTTACTAAAGATAAAGATGTACTTGATTGGGCAGATAGCAAAGGATTTAATAATCTTAAATCAGTAGGGCAACAAAATAATAAATTAGACAACAGAGTATTAGTATGGGAAAGTGAATGGAGTAACTTTAAAAGAGCAACAGAATTTGCAGACTCATATATGGAAAAATATTTTATGAAACAAAAATTATTCAATTTTGATATGACTGAACATTTAACAAAATTTGATCATCGAGAATTGCTTACATTCACAGCTGGGGATGTATATATTAAAAGAAACTTAAATAAGTTATATGCTGAAGCTATTGAAGCATACAAAAGGAAAAAGCTGGAGATCTATAATGACTAAAATAATTGATCTTAAAAATTTAGACTATTATGAACTGGAGCCTGAAGATAATATTTTTACAGATATATTTGTCGATGTAACACATAGATGTAATATGGAATGTAAGAATTGCTACTTACCCAATAGACTACCACCTGACATGCAGTTAGAAAAATTTAAAGAATTTATTAAACGTGTGCCAGTTGGTCCAAATCACGCTCAACGTATGTTTCGTATAATAGGTGCAGAGCCTACACTCCACAAAGACTGTATAGAATTTATTAGAACAGTTTTAGATGCAGGTCACATGTGTATATTAATTACAAATGGTTTACGCTTATCCAGCGAAAGTTTTGTACAAAAATTAGTAGATGTAGGGTTAACGCATTTATACATGAGTATGAATGGAGTTGATAGAGACGATTGGTATACAGCAATTGATGATATGCCGTGTGCAACAAAAAAATTAAAAGCACTAAAAAATGTTGCAAACAAATTTTCTTTAGATTTAGGTACTATATTAGTCAAAGGTGTAAACGATGAGGCACCTACACGTATGATGAACTTAATCAAAGAACTTGATATAAAAAATGTAACATTGCGTTTTAAGAATGTAGGACAAATTGGTAGGTATATGGAAGGTGAAGACCAAAACTGGAAGATGGAAGACTTGGTACGTATAACTGCAAAACAATTTAATTTGCCGGAAAAATATATTTGGGACTTTTATAAAATTAACCATAGATATGCAGGTGCTCCAGAAATTTGCGGAATAGAATACCCTGTTGATACCACACATGATCCTAAGTTTAGATATAAAGGTATTTGGGTTAAGTTGACAGATTGGGATACAGAAAACGAAAAAGGTATACCTGATCCAGGTAGTGTACGTAGAGGACGCATTACACCAGACTGGAAACTTGCTCCTTTTTATGAACACGTAAAATTAAATGAAAATGGATACTAAATGAAAGTAAAGCAAGATCTAAAGTTAGACTTCAGTGATGTACTAATAGAGCCACGAGCAAGTGATAAACCTCTAACACGCAAGAATGTTGATATAGAAATTGATTGGTTAGACACTACAGCAACGCCTGTTATAGTGTCAAATATGCTCAGTACTGGTACTTATAGTATTGCTAAACTACTTACTCCACTTAAAGTTTTTACATTTATACACAAAGAATATACAAAAGACCAACATATTGCTGAGTTAGAAACTATGCAAGATCGGCGGTTTATAGCTATTACAAGCGGCGTACAGCCCTGGGATATAGAAAAAACTAAAGTAGTAGTGTCTAAATATCCTGACATAGGATTTATAAATGTTGACATTGCTAATGTATATGCAAACAAACAAGGCATGATTAGCACAATAAAATACTATAGAGAATTATTCCCTCATATAAACATATGTGCAGGAAATGTTGCTACACCAGAACTTATAGAACAATTAGTACATGCTGGTGCTGATTATATAAAAGTAGGAGTAGGAAGTGGCGCGGCCTGCCGAACACGTTCAGAAGTAGGTACAGGAATACCACAGTTAAGTGCAATCATGGATTGCTATGAGCAAGCAAACAAGCACGGTGCAAAGATTATATCAGACGGTGGATGTGTTACTGCTGGAGATGTATGCAAAGCAATAGGTGCAGGCGCACAAATGGTAATGGTAGCAGGTATGGTATCTAAGTCAGAAGAATGTGATAATATCGTAGAAATAGACGGTAAAAAGTATGTAAACTTTTATGGGCTTGGTAGTACAACTATGTATAATAACCATAATCCTACAGAACAAGAATATAGACCTAACGAAGGTAGAGATCTATTAGTACCGTGTAAAGGGTCTATAATAAGCGTTATAAAGCAAATACAAGGCGGTTTACGTAGTATATGCACTTATGTAGGTGCAGAGCATATAAACATGCTATACGAGCGTACAACGTTTGTTAGAGTAAACAATCAAATTAACAATAGTTTAGCAAAGTATGAACAATGATAGATTATAGACTAATACTTACTAAAGGTGTTGAAATAAGTAGTAGTGGCACTACAGGCAAGCCTAAGATGGTTCTTAGAACACCAGATAACTTAAGAGCTTGCATAGATGTTGCTATTGACGCACAACAGCTTACAAAGCGTTCTAAGGTGCTTACAGTAACACGTATGACCCATGCAGGCGGCTTATTAACGCAAACATTGCCTGCATATAGTTTAGGCGCAGAGTTCAAAGTACAGCAATTTAACGCATTTACATTTCTAAAGGACTTTAAGGACTATACACATACTTTCCTTGCTCCTGCACAAATGACTGCATTAATGAACACAAAAGGCTTTTTAAATTGTGATCTAACAGGCAAGCGTATATTAGGTGGCAGTGATCCTGTTACATGGGAAATGATTGAAGCATTTGTAAGTAAAGGTGCTATTGTACAACCTAACTGGGGAATGAGTGAAATAGGACCAATTACTATAAACATAGAGTTTGATAGTATGGAAAAGGTAAAGCATGTTAAAGAACGTTGCTTTGAACAGTATACTATATTAGGCGATACTTACTATTGCGATTGGAAAATTATCAATCATGAATTACATGTTAAAGGACCAACAAGTATTTACGATGACTGGTTTGCAACAGGAGATATTGTTGCACTTGATATGAGTAAAAGGATGTACTACAAAGGGAGAAAGATATGAGACCTTATTGCCAATATGTTAAAGGATTAAGTTTTACACAAGAAACACAAGATAAACTTGTTGAACATATATTAGCAAACAAAGATAATTTTGCATATACTGGTACTAAGCCGGACAAGTATGGTAAAACTGATTGGAACTGGTATTGCCCTAAAGACTACATGCCAACAGAATTAATGGACGAAGTGGGCAAGCGTTTTAAAGTGCCTGTTCATTATGAAATATTAGGACAAACACCTTATACTGTAGGTAAGATACATATAGATCAATATAATCCATATGTGCCAAGAATAAGTGTTATAAGTCTTCCTATATATCCACAAGATAGATCAAAGTTTGGACCAACACAGTTTTGGACTTTACAAAGTGGCACTTATGAAAATTATGATAAAGCAGTATTTAAGAATGAATACACTGCAACTTATGAAACAGAAGATGCTATTATTTTTAATTTACAAGAATTTCACAGCGCATTAAACGAAACTGATGACTTTAGATTTCACTGTCAGTTTAGTACTGATATACCGTTTAATGAAATTGTAGAATTATATGATACTAATCAGTTATTTGATTAGTGTAAGTCTGTCCAAGCAGAACCATTCCAAACTTGTGCTTTATTAGTAGCAGTTAAGTAAATCATCATTCCAGCTTCTGGTGTAGGAATAGCCGCATCTCTTGCTGTAGTATCTGCATAGTTTACTAACTTAAATGCGCCGCTTGCCGCTGTAACTTTGTCATGTCTAACACGAAGTGCTTCATCATAGTTAGCAATTAAGCCATCTCTTGTAAGAATTTGTATGTCAGCTTCAATACTGTCTGTGCCCGGAGCCGCTGTAACAACAGCACGAATAGCACCTGCAACTGCACTTGAACCACCGTCAACTTCAGCGCCTGCCCAAGCAATACCACCTAATGAATCACCTGATTGTACCGCTGTTCTTGCACTTACTGTTCCTCTAAATTTAGATAACCCAATTTCGTTTGCTACTGCTGTGTCGCCAATATTTTGAACACCAATAATACTTGTACCAAAGGAACCATGTGTAGTTGAATAAACGTTAAGTGTATAATCTGCTGTAGAAGTTGCACCTAATTGTATATTGCCTTCTATGTTAGTAGCCGCATTAATATCAACTTGTCCACTAAATGATGCAGTTGAACCTACTATAGCACCTACTATTGTTCCGGAAACACCGTCAACCATAACAGTACTATCATCGCCTACAACTGAACCTTTTAAATCACCTGTAATACCACCTGGTGCTGTAACTGATTGTGCTGTAGCATCAACCATAGTTACAAGTAAGTCTTGACTTACTACGTTACCTTGTATTGTACCTTGTACATCGCCAGCAAACGCCTTTAGTCCACCGTCGATCATTTGTACGCCATCTGGATAAAAGAAGTTACCTGAATTGTGATCAATTGTTTTTTGACCAGCATCTGTGTACATATCTATTTTAGCACTTCTTGCTACATTGTCGATAATTTTTGTGCCATCATCCCAAATACTTGCATCAACATTATCTGTGTTGATCCAATTAGCACCGTCCCATGCTAAAGGAGTATATTGAGCAGGAGTACCTGTAATAACAACTTTGTCTAAGTCGCCTATTTGATTGTTACCTAAGTGTACGCTACTTGTATTTGAATCAACAATTAGTGTACTATCTTGTCCTACAATGTCAATACGTAAATTTTGTCCAACAGTTAAGTTAGCAACATCAAATAATGTGTTAACCGCAACAGGTTCCCATCTTGCGGATGAACTGTTATAATAAAGTACTGATTGGTTTGGAGCGCCATCTACATCTACGTCTGTTAACTCGTCTAACGCAGTTGCACCGCCGGCAGCGCCAGCTGATTCAATTAGATTACCGCCTGTTGTTGCACCGTCACCAATGTATAATTTCTTGGTATCAGTTGCATATATAAGCTCACCTTCAAGAGGCGTTATTAACAATCGCTCTGCATTGGTTCCGCGTCTTAAACGTAATGCCATTATAAAACTCCTAAGTATCGTCTACTAAAGTATTTATCAAATAAATCGAATATTGTATTTGTTACTTTCGCTTCTTCATAAACTTGTTAGTACGTTCTTTCATGTCAGATATGACCTTTTGGGTCTTCAAGCGAAAGTCCACAGTTTTAATAACTGTGCTATATTCTTCAATAAAGTTACGTAGTGTTTCTTCAAGTTCTTTTTGTTGTTCTTCTTTAGTTATGCTTTTACGAGTCTTAGATATGTCAATTTCCCATACCTTTCCGTCCTCAAACGAAACACGCATACTATCTATATATTCTAAAGGAACAGCCTTAATTTCTATATCACTAAAAATTTCGGGCCATTGGCTAACTACGTCGGGTGGTAAAGAGTTTTTCTTAGGCACCTTCTTCGACTTTTTTGCTGGCTTTTTTCTTAGTAGGAACTAACTCTTCTGCTTGTTCTCTAAGACGTTTTGCTTCTTTAAACATCGAATCAGCTTGTGAACGATATTGAGCCGCAAGATCCTCGTCGGTAAGTACTCCGTCTGTAGTTGGTGTTGACTGTGCATATGCCTGTGCTGGCTCGTCAATTGCTTCTACAGGTTCTGCTCTTTGAACATTTTCGTTTTCTGGTTGTACAGCAAGATCAGCAACTGTTACGCCACGTTGTGATGCAATAGCTTCGTTGATCTCGTTAAGCATAACACTTGTATTTGAATTTGGTGTCATTTCAACTGTATTAGTTGCCGCTTTTACCATTTTACCTTGTGCGTTAAATGCCGCCAACATATTTCTACCATCTGGTAGTCTTGTTCTTGCCATTGCTGTAGCAAGATCTTCTGCTTCTTGTCCTGCAGGTGATTCAACTAACTTAATTAGTGCATCATGATCACCAGCATCTAAGTTTTCAGTTGTTACTACAATAGCATTATCAGGCTCACCTGGTACTACTTTGTATGCAACAATTACTTTTCTTTGGTTATTAGCCATTCGGCCTACATGTTTTAACATATTATTACTCCTAACCTTGCGGTTGTGTTGTTGGGTTCTGTGCTTGTGCTTGACTCACTGCACCTAAGAAGGATTCAAGTTTAGTATAAACTTGACCCACTGTCATCATTTCGTTAGGCTTAAATGCACCACGTTGACTTGCTACATCAATAATGTTTTTTAAATTTTGCAAGTCTTGTACAGTTAAGTCCGGAGCTCCTGCATTTTCAGTTGCAGGCGCCGTATTTGCTTCTGTTGCCGCCACTTCAGGTGCTTCAGTCTTTTTTGTTTCGTCGCTCATATTTAACTCCTATATTATTATATATGCGTACTTTATTTAATTGTATTTCAAATGTGGACAAGCCAATGTGAAATAGCTCATTTCTTTAGGATCTTCAAATCCTATTGTAATGACATTTGAAATACTGTTTGCATTATCTAATGCTACGTTTCTTCCTAAGTAATATTTCTTTTTTAGATTATTATTAATCCACTTAGATAATGAATTCTCTAAATTGTAATGCATAGGAAGATCAATATACTCAAAATACGGAGGTGCAAACTTACACTTCCGTACTTCAAATACTTCTAATGGGTTGGGTTTAGTTTTTTTCATGCCGCCTTATCATAGTGTGCAGTTATTCCGAACGGACCTTGTAAGTTTTTATCACTATTACTGTGTATAATAAAGATAGTTTCGCAATAGTCTGGATCACCCCAGCTATCCCAAGCATATCCATCTGTAAACATAATAAACTTCTTAGGCTGTATATCCTGTTCTTTCATGTAAGTCCAGTTAGCCATAAAGTCCGTACCGCCGCCACCTTTTACTTCATACTCAAGTAAGTCACGACCATCATCTGCACTGAAGTCGTCTTCGTTATAAACGGCAGTATCAAAGCACCATATTTTAATTTTATAGTCTTTGAATTCTTCCATAATGCCTTTTACTTCACTAAGGAAGTCTTTGGCTTGCTCATCGCCAATTGAGCCTGACATATCAATACTAACAGCAATGTCAATTGATTCGTCAAAATTGTGTCCAGGCAGTATAGCACCTGTGTGCCAGCCTTTACGTGACGGACGAGCAAATGTAAAATCATTCTTAATAGTTGATTGTATTTGCTGTCTAATAAGCTCACGCCAGTTCATTTTAGGCTCAGTAAGCTCTTTTATCATACGTTGCACACCAGCAGGAACATTACCTGCACCAGCAGTTTGTGCCGCACCTAACATTTTTTCTTTTACTTCGTCTCGTATCTGACGCAAGTCTTCTTTAGAATACTTAGGACGTTTCTTGCTAACTTTGTTACCGTTTGAATCTTCACCTTCTTCGCCTGGTGCAGATCCGTTATCACCGTCGCTTTCGTCACCTTCCCAATCTAAGTGTTCGTCTAATAATTCGCCTAATTGTTTTAGTTGTTCTTCATCATACTTTTGGAAAATGTCTTCGTATACTTCTTCGGACATCCAACCTTCATATTTAAAATCTTGGAAGCAGTCAACAATTTTAGGACTTGTACCAATGCGATCACGTACAAGTGTATTGTTAACAATGTAATCACAAGCAATGTTATGAATCATTGGGTTGCGATCTTGTCTACGTTCTAAGTGATCAAAAACACAATGTAAAATTTCGTGTGCAATAACAAACTCTATCTCTTTATTGTCCATTGCATTAAAGAACTGAGTGTTAAAATATAAGTTTCTGCCATCAACTGCGGCAGTAGGGCACCAATCGTCTGCGGCTAAGATGCGTAAACGTGTTGCCATGTTACCAAAGAAAGGGTGTCGTAGAAGCAAACCTACACGAGCAACAATAATGCGATCAAGTACTTCAACTCGCATTTCTTCAAGTGCTTCAGGTGTAATATCTGGATCAGGTGTCCAGTGCTTTTTACCTTCTACGTTGTATAATACGTCTTTGTCAAACATTGTGCTATGTCCTCTTTCTAATTTATATATACAATTATATACGATTATATACGATAAGTCAACCGAAAAAAAGGTAGAACGAGCTCAAAAGAACCCGTTCTACCCAGTTACACTACGCTGATTGAGCCGCTTTAATGTACTTACCAAATCTATCGTGGAACTCATCAAAACATTCAACTTCATCTGGATCAATGGGTAGCTGGTACTGTGTAAGTGCGAGCTTAATGCCCATAACAACTAACTCAGTATCGAAGTTATCCATTGCAAAGCGTAGGAAGTTATTAACCTTATCGTCAAACTTCTTATCGCCTTTGTCTGAAGCTTCTTTTAGCTCATAGCAAAGAGAAACAGTAAGGGAATACATAGCACTGATTTCTTTGTTCTGTAGCTCTTTAACCTTTCCTACAAGTATGTCGGTTGGGTTAGGCATGTTTGCGGCAACCTTACGGTGTGCCATAAATTTGACAGCCAAACCTTCGCCAACGGAACCACTTACAAGATCGGTTGTAGTGTTTTCGTCGTCGTCATCTTCAAGTAGTTCACTTACAAACGACCAACTACGTGGTGTTGCAAAAGAACGTGAAGGAGACTTAGGATCGAAATCGTATAAATCTTTCTTACTAAATTGCAAGTAACCAACAACATCTGAATGTATATTGTTGTTTACTGCCCACTGGAACCAGTCGTCAAAGTTGACAGCCATTTCCAAGTGTACAAAACGGTTAGCAAGCGGAGCAGGCATTCTATAAGTAACACCTTTGTCTGCTTCACGGTTACCAGCGGCAATAATTAGTACATTGTCTGGTAGCTCGTATTGGCCAACCTTACGGTTAAGGATAAGTTGATAAGCCGCTGCCTGCACACTTGGTGCCGCAGAGTTCATCTCATCCAAAAACAAAATGATCCATTTATGTTTGGCTGCCTCTTCCGCAGTCGGAAGTTCTGCTGGCGCCGCCCAAACCATTTTGTTATCGTTTGCGCTGTAATAAGGAATACCTTTAATGTCTGTAGGTTCCCAAAGCGACAAACGAATGTCAATAACTTTTGCATCCATATTGTCCCCAATCTGATGAACAATGTCAGATTTACCAATGCCTGGAGGTCCCCATAAAAAGATTGGACGTTTCTTAGCAAAAGCTCGTTGGATGCTGTTTTTTGCCTTGTTAGGCGATACTGTTCTAAGTGATGCGTTTTCCATATTGTATTCCTCTTTTGTGTTTAGTTATCAGTGCTTAATTTCTAACTATATATATAGTATACACTCTCTGCTCTAAAAGTCAACCACTTTTTTCATCTTTTTTACCAAAAAACATGTCATAAAACATCCATAATACGCCACTTAACATTGACAGCATTGCGGCAATACCTAAGCCAAAGAAAAAAGCAAACACTACGTTGATTAAAAGTTCCATTATTCATCCTCCTCATCATTTGCGTTTACTTGTATGGTTAACCAAAGTGGACCACATAGTGCAACAAGTGTACCAAGTATTAGATTGCCGACAGCCATAAAAGTGATGCCTAAGATTACACAGATAATAGCGTAAATAATCATTCCTTGTGTCATAGCGTTTCTCCTTTGTGTTGCTATACATATAATATAGCATTAGAGTCGTGAGAATACAACCTATAAAAAGTATAGGTTTCGATATAATTAGTTTTTTGTACCAGTAATTTGTAGGGTATATCTGGTGTATGGGCCTATGTTTGCCGCCATATGTTCTTCATCACTGCTCCAACATATGTAATCACCTGCTTTGTAATCTAAAATAGGAGTACCGCTTATTTCAAAGTAATGTCCACTACGCCAATTTTCTAATGCAACAATACAACGCCATACCTTATCTTTATCTACATCAAATACTTGACAATAACGATCCATGTGATCTACATGTAAGGGCATAACAATACCTGTTTGCATTTTATATATAGTGTAACCGCAGTTTTCTAAACCTATTTGTTTTGATACATTTGATATCCAAGGCGGAATATCGTTTATAACATTATACATGTCTCCGGTGTAGGTCTTGTAGTCATATCCCATACGTTTCCATTCTTGCACAAGTTCATGCTTTGCTGGTTTATGCACAAAATGTACTTGTTTGTAATCGTCATCAATCCAATACGGATCTACATTACCTCTATACCACATGTATGTTACTCCTTGTTTCTATTCATAGCCTTTGTCAAACCATACTTACGTAAATCTCCTGAGAAAAGAGTAAGTTCGACTGCTTTCTTTTGGTTTGTTACAGTTATACTTCTATTGGTAAGATAGTACGGACAGTCTATAAATTGATCTAAAAATATTATAACTTGTGTTGTGAGAGGCATTTCTTTCGGATAAGGTATATCATATGTTTCTAAGCCTATCTTAGAAAGAATATCAAAGCCATCATCAGTAAGCCTAAGGCCACCTGTGCCTTTGCTTCGTGTATTTTGCCACCATAGAGGCATATACTGCTTTACATTTGCTTCTGATATAGCAATGTCAAGCTCTTTTAAGAATATTTTAGTATATGTCTCTTTCCAATTCATGTTATTGTAACTTTTTTTATTACATCTTTATCGCTGGCACAGTATTTCCAACACATTGCAGGTGCGTTTTCACCATTACTTGCTACTAAACTATTACCAAACTCTACCCATGCATCGCTTGTAATTATATCTTGTATACTATCGTTATTTGCTACTGCTAAATCTTCAGTTTTTAACTTTTCAAATTCAGGCGCACCTTGATCACACCAACAGCATGGCAAAAGATAACCTTGAGCACTATAACCAAACTGGCTTTGTCCGTTTTCGTAATCAGGATGGCACTTTGGTTTTAATTTTTTCTTCATCTATCAATCCTATAATTTTTAGAAGGCTTGTAAGGATCGTCTCGTCCACGCCATCTTGAACTGTGCATTAAGTTAAATTGTATGCCATTGTCTATAGCCATTTGTTTACATGTCTCAATATCGTCTTCATTGTATTTAAACACAATGTATTGCCAACCTACGTTTACTCCTTTGCTTACTGCAAGTTTCATCATTTCCCAAACATGTTCACCGTCTTGATTTATTCTATACTTGTGGCTATCTTTTGGTAATCCGTCTAAAGCAAATATCCATTTACTTTTGTCTTTATCTATTGTATCAAATGCATTACTCCACCAATTTGTAGGTCTTTGTGATGCGGCTGTATGAATATTAAGTTGCTTGCCCTTTTCTTTAGCAATTTGTATAAAGTCTAATAGATTAGGATTAAATATCGGATCTGATATTTGTCCACAAAATAATATTTTATCAAAGTAATCAGCAATTTTAGTAAATTCTTCCACAGTCATATTATGACCAGGCACAGGTCTACCTTTCTTTTGACGATCACATCTTGGACATTCAAGTGTGCAGAGATTGCTTATATCTAAGTTTATTGACTTACGTCCTAATATTGCATCTCGCCATTCAATTTGGTGAGGCTTCATTACTCTACTGGCTTTCCTGTAGTAAGTTTTACGACAGAAAAGTCTTCAGAGTTGAACACATCGTTCATTTTTTTTGCAAGATTATGTGCATGTCCGGGATTTGAAAAACTTGTTTTCTTATATTTTGGACCCGGATAATTCGTAAGTGCATTAAAACTTTTTAGATTAAATGCTTGATTCTTATAGAACACTGCCCAGATAGCTTCAGCTTCTAAGACCTGTTCTGCTCTATAAGTTTTTGTGTTTATATGTTCTAAAAGAACATTTGGTTTTGGTCTACTCATATATACGTACTCCATTATGTACGTATATATTTATCTTTTTATACGCAGTTTACTACCAATCGCTTTTTTCGCCAATGTTAACTTCAATAACATCGTTGTTACCATTTGCGTTCTCTTTAACAAACTTCTCAAGATCACCGTGTAGTCTTGCCATAACTTCACCTAAAGTAAAAGCAAGACGTTTAGCATTTGCTATATCTAACTTTACTTCACGTGATTGTGATTGCTCTGCGTTTTTAACCTGTTGAATGAACATTTGGATAGGATTAGTGTTTATAGGTTCATTTTGCATTTGCTTTTGATAACTCCTGTCTCATTGTAATTTCTTTTTTGAACGGTCCTTTTGATTCGTAGCGTTCAATAGTAATTAGCTTTGGACAAAAACTTTTAACCCAACCTTTTTCAAATCTAATAATGTAGTAACCTGCGGCATACAGACTTTTGCTTTTTGCACTTTTTGTAAACAACGGTAACTTATTTTTTACATCATACATTTCATTAAACGGTCGTACACTTGTAGGAAAGCCATGTACTTCAAACTTAATATCTTCTTTGTTTTCATCAATCTTAAGATCACTCCAAACAAGATCGACACCAAACTTCTTTTTCATTTCTTTTTGGTTGTCAAAGAAACATGTTTCTACTGCACTTGAGAACATGTAACGATCATCATTCCATGACATAGTGCCAATTTTTTCACCGTCGTTCTCTACAATCCAGAATTTATCTTTCAATACTGGTTTCGCTTTTAATGTCATTGTGGGTACCTCGCTTGTAATGGTTCTGAAAACTGTGCCGCTTGATCTGCAATACGTTGCATATCCCATTTAGCACAGAACTTCATAAGACGCATGCCTACTTGACTGACGTCTTTAGGCGTCATAGCATCTTTAATTACGTCATTAATAATATTTCTAATGTTATCAGGTTGTGCTGTCAAGTCGCACAATATAACATTGCGTTGATAGTCATCTAATACACGATGCTCTACACCTTCATGATCTACCCAACGCTGTAGCATCATGTTGTTCCAATTGTAGCCTTTTGTATCTTTGTCAGCAAATGCTTCGATAAGACCTACTTTGTTCTTAGTACCTTTTTTACGTACACCTGGATATGCACTAAACACGTTATCACTTGTGTCGCCTCGCATACACTTTTCAAATAGCATAAATGCAGGATCGGGCGCAGGCTTTGCCTCTTTAGTTTTCTTATCTATAACAGGATTGCCTTTGTCGTCAAAGTAACCTTCGTGTGTAATAGTTACGTTCTGTATACCATTGTATTGCTTTACATTCGGCGCTACAAGTTGTGCAAAGTCACCATCAGTACTAATAATAATATGTGTATCGTTAGGATGTGACTGTACCCAACCAGCAATAAGATCATCTGCTTCTAATTGCGGATGTTGCATAACTGTACAGTTAGTTTTGTCTGTAACAAAAGACTTGAACTCATCGAATATCTCCCAAAACACTTTATCTTCATCTGCTTGTGTAGGAGTCATTGCATCGCGTGTTTCTTGTCTGTTACGCTTGTAAGGCACATAAAAGTCTTTACGCCAGCTACGACCTTCTAAGCAGAACACAACATGATCTGCATTAAAGTCACGCCATGCTTTCTTAACGCCACTAAGTGTAATATGTAGGGCCATGCCTACTTTAGTATCTAAATCACCACGTACAACATGTCTTGCACGGAAGAAAGTGTTAGCAGTATCTACAAGTATATAAGTTGCCATTAGTTTGCCTTTGTATAATTTATAGTATTATTGTAGCACCAGATCTGGCTTGTGTCAACCACAAAATTCTTCTTCAATATAACGTTTAAGTTCATGATCGCCTACGTTATCTGGTACTTCGTTCTTGTAAAACAATCTGTAACTATCACTTCCGTATTTGCCAATACCATATAATTCTGTGGCATCGTCTCCGTCCCAAGTAAGATAATCTTCGCTCATTTGACGTAATCTTTTTTCACGTACATTTACCATGCCTAATGGTTTTATAAGCATCTTAATTGTGTCAGATGATGTGTTAAGTAAATGCACCGGAGTAGGACAAATGCCAAACAACAACGGCAACACTCTTTTAACTTGTTTACGGTTAGTTTGGTTTAAACAAATGACACCTACCATATGTTGCCATACAGTAGACACTTGCTGTTGAACCATTAAGTCATCTCTCATGATACTTCGCTTTTATCTTTATCAATCTTGTTAACATTAATGTATCCTGCACCACGATCAGTGTCCATACCTTCTTCGGCTAACATATTGTATACAATATCTCGAAACCAACGATCTACAATCTCTTCTTCAGGATCGTTGTCAACACCATAACCTTCTGTGATCAGTTGCTGAATAAAGTATTTGTTCCAATCAAGCTCAAAGAAACCATTTCGAATGTTATCTTCGTTTACTTTCATGTCGAGTACATTTACCCACGGTTCTTTTTTACGTGTGTGATATGATTTAGGATCTCTTTGCTTTTCTATAGCATCTTTTTCTGCTTGTACTTTTTCTTCCTCAGCAGTAATACCCGTTATATCTTTTAACCATTTTTTCATATTAGTCCTTTCTCCCTTAGTTCGTCGTCTAAGTTCTTTTTAATCGGAGCCTTCATTGCTTTATCAAGTTTTTGCTGTCTTAACAAATCAAGTTCCCCAGGCATTTCCGAATAAGCTGATGTGGAGTCTTGGAGTGAATCTCCATCCTCTTTCCATGCAGGCCTCCGCCACGTCTTTAACGTTGAGACTATATTCTTCTGAACGTCCTCCAAGCGGCATAAGATATACTGGACACTCGACGCCTGCATCACGGTATTCGTTAACAGCTCTCGTAACTTCGTCAAAGTCTTCGTTAGTAGCCACAACAAACTTAAGATACATGTCACTACCGTCAACACAGCTATACTCATGAGCAACGTTAGGTTTAATAGCAGTTTCCCAAGGTTCTCCACTGACACTAAGTTTTGGGGAACAACTCCAAGTGACTTCAAATCTGTCTTGATTGTGGAGATAGTTGTAGAAGTCATTGTGTAAATGTTGTGTAGTGTTTGTTTCAAATGTAACATTTTTTAGGTCTCTCATACGTGGATGTTCGAACAGTTCTACATAGAGTCGTTGCCACGCTAACAACGGCTCACCGCCCGTCATAATTAAATGGATATCCTGTCCATTGTCCATTGTCCACTTACCTTCTGGAGTAAGTGAAAGCAGATGTTCTACGACTTCTTCTACTTCTGCTTGTTTGTTAAAGTGTTTAAATTCTGGATAGATACTTGCGTATGTATCACAGCCTGTATGTATAATAGGCAAATCATTAAACTCTTTTGTAGTTTTATGCACATCTTTTGCAATTAAGTCTGCAACTTCTTGATTGTGTATAATACCTTGTTTTTGTTTTTCGTCACGCATTGGCTCATTATCTAAACCAAAGTTCATGCAACGAAAGTTACAACCGAAGGTGCGTAGGAATACACTGGGTACTCCTACAAACTTGCCTT
>Ga0187219_1000042_pt1 | contig 45580 bp, 45 predicted proteins | sample 13SPOviralmetaG_FD_130162 | JGI IMG/M metagenome (GOLD analysis project Ga0187219, IMG submission 130162) | Marine viral communities from the oligotrophic San Pedro Time Series (SPOT) site, San Pedro Channel, CA, USA - 13 SPOT_SRF_2010-07-21... | ecosystem: Environmental > Aquatic > Marine >... | reverse complement strand
GTCGTTTGCACGTGCGTACCGTGGCATGTGAAACCGTATGGCGTGGCACAGCATTTGCGCCTCTTCGGTTATCATCTTGACGATGTGTTGATCGCACATCAGCTCGGGTATTTCCCACGGGTCTTGATCGAGTATGAAACGGTTCATGCTGCCTCCACGCTTGTGTCTGTGTTGAATGCGTACTGGTGGCACATTGCAGCCAACACGCCTTGACGTGTTGCGCCGTGGTATTTGACGAACTGCGGTTCGTCGCTGAACACGCTGCACGTGATGATCGTGCCGCATTCGCGTTGAAACCACGTGATCCACGCGGTGAACGCCTTGCTGTCAGCGTCGTCCATGCCGCTCTCGTCGCCGTTGACGATTGCGGACGCCCAGTGTGCGGGCAAGACTTCTACGATTGAGTACATGTTTTCCTCCTATTGGGGTGTTACAGGTGTGTGGATGGCGAACGCGGGTATGAACACGCATGAGCCGTGGATGATTTCGCCTTCGATGGTTCGCGTGAACGTGCCGCAACCTGTGAACCAGTTGGCGATGACTAGCGCAGTCAGGAGCGCGTAAAGCGCGTTCATAACTTGCTCCTTGATGGCGTTCCGACGTGCCATCGAACGTGCCTGACGGCGCGTCATGACTTGAACCCCGCGAACGTTGTGAACGAGCGTGCGAACAGGTCGTCGTCGTACTCGCTGTCGCAATGCGCGTCGTGTTGTGTGGTTGCGTACTCGTCGATGACGTGCTGTGCAGCCGTGCTGACGTGGAACCAGTTGTCACATGGATCGTCCACATGTGATGGCGTGGTTGTTGCGTGTGATTGCTTGCTTTGCATGTTGTTCTCCTTTCGTGATTGACATGCGTGTCGTGCAAAAGCGCACGAAAAAGCCGACCACTCGGATCGGCTCCTGTCGTATGCTCTTGTGTGTGACGCTTGCGCGTTAGATGCGCTCAAGGAACGCTGCGATGCCCGCCTTCTCGGCTTTCGTGAGGATGCGACGTGACGCGATCAGGTCACGCACGGACGCCTTCGTGAACTTGGCGACCGTGAACGCAGGTGCGTCTGCGACCTGCGGTTGAGGCTTCGCCTTGACCTTCGGCTTCGCCTTCGGCGTTGGCTTGGGCTTCGCAGGTGCATCCGCTTGCGTGAACGTGTTCGCGAGCGTGACCCACGCCGCGATTTTCTGGGGCTTGTTGGCGTATTTTGGGTTGGCTTGGTAGCGTGCTACGCGATCCATCGCGACCTTGTGTGCGAGTGCGGGCGCGACCATGCCCATGTTTACGAGTGCGCGAAGTTCTGTACGTGATGTGTGTGAAAGGTTCATGGTTTTTCTCCTGTGTGAACCACCCATGCGCTGGGCAGCGGCCAAGCTCCAAAGCAGAGCTGGCAACCCTCTTTGATCCAGAGACCCTATAGGGTCTCGTCGCTGTGTGGGACGACTGTGCGCCCGCGATCACCTAACCTGCGGGTATGACATGCGAACCCCGATTTTCCGTCGCGCAGGCACCACAAGCCCAAACGTTCCAACGTAGTTGGAAGCCGATTGACCCTTCCAAGGGGGCAAAAAACCCTTGTAAAACAAGGGGTTTTCGGGAAATCCGCCGAAATATCGCCCGATCAGGCGATGGGGGGCGGGGGGGCCGTCCCGCCGATTGGTTTTTCGACAATCGCCATTGCCGACCCTCCGAGAAATCTGAGCAAAATTGAAAACGTCAGGAGCAACCTCAATGCCTAACAACCCGAAGGGCCGATTAAGCCCGCAAAACGGCAAGAAACTCACCCCATTGCAAGTCGCGAACATGCGTGCGGGCCTCTATTCCAAGGTGGAACGCCAGATTGGGGAGGCTCACAAGGTAGTTATGGGGGAAATAGGGTGGACGCCCACGCAAGCACGCGTGTTCGCCACCATGCTCAACAAGGTTATGCCCGATCTGACTGCACAATTCGTACAACACGAACACACAATCGACGCTGATCCAGAAAAACTATCACGCGCACAGCTAGAGGCCATCGCTTCTGGCGTAAACAACATCATCGAAGCAGAAGTTGTAGAAGAAGAAGATAAATGAGCATCACACCACAGCAGGCTGCGCAGCAGCTACTCAAACTCAAGAACGCAGAAGACAGTTTCCTTGGCTTCGTCAAGCTAATGTACCCGAAATGGGACTTACCTGACTTCCACCTCAAGATGATCGACGCTCTTGACCGCCTTGAGAAGAATACCCTCACGTCACACTTCGGCCTAGAGGAAGCAGCCCGACGCAAAACAGACAAAGTACCCGTACGCAACGTGCTTATCACCATGCCGCCGCGCCACGGCAAATCAACCTACGGCTCCGTGATCTTCCCCGCCTACTTCATGGCGAAGAAACCGAACCGCTTTATGATGTCCACGTCATATAACAGCCAACTAGCGACGGACTTCGGCAGACAGGTCCGCGACTTGGTCAACGAACCCCAAGTTCCGCAAGTATTTCCAGACTTTGAGATGTCACAGGATAGTCGTGCGGTGGACCAGTGGCGTACCACATCTGGTGGTGCAGCCTACTTTATAGGTGTAGGGGGTACAACATCTGGTCGCGCCGCAAACCTGCTTCTACTAGACGATCCGCTGAAGTCAAGAGAGGATGCGGAGAGTGCCACGCAAAGAAACAAAATCTGGAATTACTATGTATCCGCTCTATCGACGCGTCTCCAGCCCGATACAGATAATATACCCCCAGCCCAAATCGTCATCCTCACTCGCTGGCACCCAGACGACCCCGCTGGACGCCTTATGCAGACCGACGACTGGCGAGAGGGACGATGGCTTCACATCAATTTCCCAGCTATTTCCGACGCCCCAATTCGAGGCGATCACGGAAAGATTTCTCGAACTTCTCTTGATCCGTCTGATCCTGACTACCTCGCTCCTAACGAAGCGTCGAAGATCAGCCCCAGCAAGCGATACTTGCGAAAGACCGAACGCAAAGCCCTCTGGCCCGAACGCTTCCCAGTCACAGACCTCGAACGAAGACAGCGCCTCAACCCCAGAGAGTTCGCGTCTCTCTACCAGCAGACCCCTTACATCGAAGGCGGCAACCTAATACGCCAAAACTGGTGGCGCACATACCCGTCCGACATGAAGCCCGAACGCTTCAACTCTCTCATCATCGCAGCCGACACCGCCTTCAAAGCGAAACAGGACAGCGACTACTCCGTAATGATCGTGTGCGGCCTCGACACGAACGGCGACATCTACATTGTCGACCTTATCCGCGAACGCTTTGAGTTTCCCGAACTCAAGCGCAAGATGATTATGCTCAACAACCAGTGGCGTGGACGTGGCTTACGTGGTATATACATAGAAGACAAAGCATCAGGCCAGTCACTCATTCAAGAACTCAATCGGGAGAGCGGCGTGTCCGTCATCCCGTACAAGATTTCATCAGACAAAGTTTCACGCCTCAATTCAGTGCTGCCCTTAATCGAGGGAGGACGTGTGTTCTTACCAGAGACCGCAAACTGGCTGGACGCATTCTACAACGAGTGCCAATCCTTCCCGTCTGGCACGCATGACGACCAGATAGACGCACTATCCATTGGCCTCGACGTACTCGCTCGAACCCCCGCGTCAGGAGAATATTACCAGCCGCCATCGTTTCTTCCCTCGGAGAAGAACAGTGTCTTCTCGCACAAGTCTGACCTTAACAGCGGGCAATGGCGGGGATGGGGTGAATAGGGACGACTAACCATAGCAGAAGAGCGTAAATAGTAGCATGACGTTGACAACTACACACTACCGCGCAGAGTACGTTCCAGACAATGACGGCATCGTGGTCGATCTTTCCGACCATGCTGACGCATTGATGAACTACGACGACATCTCTTCACGCCTTAGTGCGGAGCAGGAGCAACGTATCGTAGATTACGTCAAGAGCGCGATGCAAATGTCGTATGACCGCATCTCGCGTCGATACGAACATTGGAACCAAGCGGACCGCGCACACGATGTGTATGTCCGCCCCGATGCAACTACGTTCCGTGAAAAGGCCGTTATCGCGGACACGCGAGCCATAGCCGATACGGTACTCACGTACCTTATGGCTGCGCTCACAGGCCGTAACCCTATGTTCCAGTTGGAGGGTCTTAACCGCAACTCACGCAAATCATCGGCTATCATAGAACGCCTTCTGCACCAGCAGATGCGTCGGACAGCAGGGGAGGCTCGACTTGCGCAACACCTCTTGGACAGTATTCGGTACGGATACGCACCCACGAAAATTACGTGGAATGCTGAAAACAGAACAAACGAAATCACAAACTTCGACCCGCGTCGCGTATTCCATGACCCCCGTGTCCAGTGGGGAGATTGGGAGAAGATGCAGTACATCATTTTCTCCGATTACTCTTCCTTCGATGCCTTGGTACAAACGGGAATGTACCCCAAGCTCAAGGAGTTCCCCGCGCTCCGCAACCGCCTCACACCTCCTGCTGGTGGGTGGGACGGACACCGTTGGCACCAAGAAGCGGGACGTGGACTAAGCATTGACCCAGCCGAGCGCAACAAGCGCGAAAGCGGCGGCACCTTCTTTACGCTTGGCGACAGCCGCGTAGTAGACGAGTGCTGGCTACGGTTGGCGGGCTACGAGATTAACATGCCACAGCTAGATCATGTCTGGCTTTGCGTAACTATCCTAGACGAGAACGTGGTAATCCGCTTCCAACTCAACCCGTACGGACGCCAGTTCCCAATCACCATAGGTGGTCTTTACCATGATGCGCACAAGACTTACTCACAGTCGCTTTATGACTTACTTCTTCCGCTCCATGATATCGCCACATGGCTCCTTCGCTCACGCATCGACAACGTACAAGCAGCCCTATCGAACCTTATCTTTGTTGACCCCACTCAAATTGCAATCGGTGACCTCATCGACCGAAACCCCCACGGCCTCGTACGAACAATGCCTGGGGCCGCCGTTGGAAAAGGCGTATTCATAGCCCAAGTGCCAGACGTCACGAGGGGCCATTGGCAAGACATCGAGGCCATGTCTGGCCTCAAACAGCGCATTTCTGCTGCATCGGATGCCCAACAGGGCATGCCTACGGCGGACGGGATACGGACAGCCACAGAAATCCAGCGTCTCACGCAGCTAGGTTCTCAACGTCTAGGCGTTCTATCCCGCGTTATATCCTCAACATCCGTACGCCCAATGGTACGCATGATGGTCGCGAACATCCAAGACTTTTTCGACCCAGAAGGCTCTATCCGTATCACGGAGAACGACAGTGCCTCCATCGTCGCAGATAAGGTCAAGGACGGGTATCTGGACTTCAACCTTCCAGAAATCCAAGGCGACATCGACTACCTAGTTGTAGACGGCACCTTACCTCTCGAACCCACGCGCAATGCCGAGACATGGATCAACATGTTAAAAATCCTCAACGAGACAGGCATGGCGATGGAATACAACGCTGGCAAAGTCGTTGAAGAAGCCATCCGCTCTATGGGTGTGTCGGACCTAGACCAGTTCAAGATTTCCAAGGAGCAGACCAAGGACGGCCCGACACCATCCCAGCAAATGATGATGCTTGAAAAGATGCGTGGTGCTTCCGTTCAGCCGCAGGGCAACATCGAAGATGAAGTCAAGAAGGGCAACCTTGTCCCAATGAAGGAGGCACCTAATGCCAAACCCCGTTCATAGTAGACATTGGGCTTCCCAAGTTGATGCGACATTACGCGAGTACATCGACGCCCGCATTCACGAAGAATTAAAGCCGATACGGGACGACATAGCCGCTCTCTATAGTGCAATATCTGTCACAAGAGACAGCTTTAACCGTGACATGGGCAACGTAGCAGGGCGCATATCCAATACTGAAGACGTGCTATCTATGTCCGCCGCTCGCGTTGCAAGGCTCGCTGCTCTTGCTAAGGAAAAGGATGAATAATGGCACGCACACGCGTACCCAGTGAACAGCTTACATTCCGTTCCGAAAACACAGGGACGCATCTTCTTGACACGTATCTTGAAGACGCGGAGATGGGCGGCCTAACGCTTGCCACCCTTATGGGAAAGATATTCGCTGACGACGGCAGCATAGGTTTGCTTACGTTCACCTACGACGACACCGTTGGGCAGCAGTCTATTAGCGTACAGATCGGTACGGACGGCACGCCAACAGAGATCGCGGACTTTGCCCAGTTCTTTACTGACGTCAACGCGATAAAGTCACAAACAGAAAACCTACTAGACCAGTTCCAAGACAACTACCTTGGCCCACATTCTTCTGACCCCACGACGGACGGCGACGGCGACGCTCTAACAGTTGGCGACATCTACTTTAACACGACAGACAACGTATTAAAGTTCTACAGCGGTTCGGCGTGGGTCGCACCCGAAAGCATTGCGTCCGCTGCGGCTACGTCGGCCCAGTCTTCCTCTTCCGCTGCCGCGACATCAGAAACAAACGCGGCGACCTCTGCCACTAACGCAGCTGCGAGTGAAACGAACGCATCTACAAGCGAGACAAACGCGGCGTCTTCCTCTACAAGCGCGTCCACCTCTGCGACTGCTGCGGCCAGTTCTGCCAGTGCAGCATCGACGTCGGCCATCAATGCAGCTAACTCAGCCTCGGCTTCGGCATCAAGCGCGTCAAGCGCATCAAGCTCTGCCACAACAGCGAGCGGGCACGCGACCACGACCACGACGCGTAAGAACGAGATCGACGCCATATTCAAGGGCGCACATAGCTCCCACCCCAGCACGTCAGGCGTACAAGTAGGAGCCTTTTACTTCAATACAGTTGCAGGCGCACTTCGTCTTTACAACGGGACGAGCTGGGTCGATGCTGTATTCGATGCGACTGGCGCAATTTTGCTGGATGATTTCGCCATTGATGTTACCGTTCAAAGCACAACATCTGGCAACAAGTATGCTTTAGACGGAACAGTTAAGAAGGCGTACATTGTCCCGTCAGTCAAATATAAATTCGATCAATCCCACCCATCAAACGCAGGCCACCAAATCCGTTTCTCGGAAACTGCTGACGGCACACACGCAACGCCAGCAGGCACAAGCTATACGACGGGAATTACTGTCGTGGGTACGGCAGGCCAAGCGGGTGCGTACACCGAGGTACGGTTGGAGCAAGACGCTCCGATGCTGTACGCATACTGCCAAGCTCATTCGGGGATGGGCTTCATTGCGTACACTGGTTCTGCTGGTGGCGGAGGTGCGGGCGGCACAGCCGCCGCGTACGCAGTCCCAGATGCGACTGCTTCTGATTACATGTGGAAGACCACAGAGATCATCCCAAACGAAACAACGATTGTAGGCACGTATCAAGGTATCTCGCCAGACGCCACGCTTTATGTTTCCGAGGCGACATCAATAGACACCCACTACAGTTACTTTGAAACCGACACAGTTCTCGGCAACCACGTCACATATGCCATCGGCTATGTTGGCGACGGGGCAACGATCACTGTTCCTTCTGGAATGGTTCTTCACGCGTTCGGAGATTCTGGATCGGCGGCGGCAGACAAGTATCAGTCAACAGGCCGAGTGGTCTACTTTGGCGACAACTAGGAGAATATAAATGGCTGGTAGATCAAGTACGACTATTGATGCAGGTAAAGCACAGAAAATCTTCACAAACACAACAGGCTCTCCTGTTGTTGTGGCTATCAATGCAATTAGCGCAGACAACACAACAAACCCAAAATGCTCAATAGTTATTGACCAAGACCCCAACCGCCCGCTCAACTTTAATTCAATTACGCATACGTTGCCACAAAACATAACGTGGGCAACAGGCGACTTTGATCTTATGGGCGACCCTGTGGGATCTTCTTCACTCGGCATGTATGTTGGCAGTGACAAGAACCAAATGACCTATAATGGGGTAAGCTTCAGCCGCATAACCAATAGTGCGGGAATGAGGTATTCTTGCTATGATCCCTACTTTTTCGACAACCCTGCTGCCTACAACAAAGAAACTGCTTACGGCGCTATTAATCCGCAAAGTAACGATATTTACTTCCATGGAGACTTGGCGGCAGACAAGTCATTTTTTGGAGACTGGCTGCAAAATTCTTACGCCACTTCTGGTACGACCTATTTGGACGGCGTCGCTCTAAGTTACGGCAACCGTGCCACACTTTGTGACGTTTGGACTGACGTATATATGGGCGTACAAAGTAATGGCTACATGTCTGCGGGTCATTTTTATAACCTCAGCAATTTAGGTAGAAGCACTCAAAACCGTACTTCTGACAGCTTCTTTTACGCTAGAAGCGTCACAAGTAATGATGACTGGGACACCAATCAAGGCTATTATGACGATGGCCTTTCTTTAAGCTGGCAATGTGACGGCGGCGTTTTTGCAACTGGGGTTGCCACGAACGCTAATGCCGACTTCAATTGGCGAATAAGCCTTATCTCTGCTCGCCATTGGAGAGCCAACGCTTCATATGTCGCTGGAGCGAGCAACATTTTGAACGCCAAAGACGCAAGCACAAACCAAAGTGCTAATGACCTTATCAACTATGGACAGGTCTATCATGCTCGGCTGGGCACTAACGTTGAGGGTGGCTACCTTTGTAGTTGGATTAAGTACAACCCGACCACCGACAGGTATTACCTAAACATGCAAGGTACTGCGACGGAGAAAAAGGGTATCTGGTCGTTCGCCCACGATGACGTTTTCTATTCTGGAGACTCTATTATAAGGTTCGATAGCGTCTGTACAAAAGAGGCGGCAACCCACGACCTTACACAGAAGACGACGCAGCCGATGAGAATTGGTGCATCACTTTGGGTTTGCTTCACAGGCAACAACTTGGGCGACGGCCTGTACTCTTCAGACTTAATTAACTGGAAAACAGCAGCGGAATATATGGGGGTTGATGAGCCAATAGCTCTTGGTTCGGATAATGATAAGCAAGCAACTCGCTTTATGATCGCGGGTTCGCAGAATGCAAACAAAGTTTTTGAAATCAATACTGGCTTTTCCTCAATCCCTCAAGCCGGTCTCTTAGAAAATGGGCTTGGCGTCGGTACATTCGAGCGCAACGGGTTGGTCTTGGACATCGGCGACAGCTTGTACCTTGAAAACCAAGACGCCTCTACATCCATCTACTCAACCGTTACGTTCGTGGAGGTCTAGCATGGGAAGAACTCTAAGAACAAACTCGTCGGGTGGCGGCGCATCATCAGCAGCAACAGCAGGGCTAACTCTTGACGATATTGAGAATACTTTTTTCACCAGAAGAAAGCTGCAAGAGATTGTTTTCGACTCTGGTGGCTCAAACTTAGCAGAATTTCCCAATCTCGATACAGAGCAGTACGAGAGCTTCCACCTCCGCTGCCAGCGCCTAAAGATTTCGGCAAATAATAGCTTCCTCTATTTTGGTGCGATGCAGGATGCGAGCCGAATAACAGCACAAAGTTGGACTAATCAGGGTAGGAGCGGGACAAGCTTCGAGAACTCTAACACGTCTGGTGAAATGTATACAAACAACATGAACAATCAATTTGATGATGCATATAATGATGGCTCGTTCAAAGTTATTGAGTTTAATTTTCATGTGCCTCACCCGTCGAGCGACGCGCCCCACAACAGAAGCATGTCAGGCGACTATGTCATGCATATTGGCTTAGAGGGCGGCTACCACCAGCGTTCTGGTGAAGGACGTTTTCATTCAAAGTTCAATAGCGGCAACGTTTGCAATGGGGTTTATCTTAAATTGCCTTCTGGGAATTTCCATTCCGACAACAATGCAGACACCATCTTCACGCTATACGGCACAAAACGCCGCAACTCGAATTAACCCCCCCACTCGTTTGAAAGGATGAGAAAATGAGTAAGATCGTAGTAGATCAAATACAAAAAAACGGGGGTACGACATTTACCTTGCCCTCGACTGACGGAGACGTTAACGCGCCTCTTGTCACAAACGGAAGTGGTACGCTTGCGTACTCTCCATTAAAGCTACCAGCCGCAGATGGGAGTGCGAACAAGCCCATAACCACTGACGGCTCTGGGCAGCTACAGTTCAACCCTAATGCCCTACCAGCCACGATAGGTTCGGCTGGTCAGCAGCTTGCGGTCAACACTGGAGCAACCGCTCTTGAATACGTTTCAGCGCCCACGCCAAATAGCTCAACGTACTCAAAAACGTACGACTTCAAAACTCTTTCAGCAACAAATACTCACGACATTACTTGGGCAAGCATAAACTCGGACATCACCTACGAAAAAATTGCTGGTGTCAAATTGTCGATGTACGAAGTCGCCGCTTCGGGTGACATGTATGTTAGAATCTGGGGGCTAAATAGCACTAACACCTCTATTACTAACGGCTACTATGGCGGCAGTTATCGCGGCAGATACGACAGCAATAACATGGAAGGCTACGATAATAATGGCAACGCAGGCGACATGAAATTCCCAATATATAACAACTCAATAGCTAGCCCAGGTAGTTCCCGTGGATGTGGTATTACGGGCCAAATTATGTTTGTTCCTTGGCGCGAAGGCTCTTCTAATGAAGAGGACAGAGGTGGCGGCTGCCATTATTCAATAATGTACCAACACTCAACTCATACCTATCCCAATGTCGAGCTTGGGGGATGGCACAACTACAGCTCTTCACAATCCCCAGCGGCGATGGAAGGCGGCTTCCGTTTTTATTCTTCATCAGGTGATTTCAACCACGGCAGGCTCGTTGTCGAAGTGCAAATGGAAGAGGGTTAAGTTATGGGCAGCATATATAAAGGCGGTGTTTACCGCGAAATGACAGCAGCGGAAGAAGCAGAAAACTCTGCTATTCAAAAGCAAATATCTGATGCTTTGCCAGCAGAACAAGCTAAAGCATCGCGAATGCTACGCGATGCTCGACTTGCCAGTTGCGACTGGACGCAAGCAGCCGACAGCCCTTTGTCTTCTGACCAAAAGGCGGCGTGGGCAACTTACCGAAGCGCACTTCGCAATCTTCCAACGGCTGACGAAAACTGGCCTGACGGTGAGACTATTACTTGGCCTGACGAGCCAAGCTAATGGCGAAGGCCAAGCGTGTAGATAAGGCTAAGATGCCATGCAACAAACCCCGCCGCCAGAACAGCGGCGGGAAGAAGTTCGTTGTGAAAGCCTGCGAGGGCGGCAAGGAGAAGGTCATTCGCTTCGGGGATGCCAAGATGTCCATCAAGAAAGATCAACCTTCCCGCAAGAAATCTTACTGCGCACGCAGCGGTGGCATCAAAGGCAAGAGCAGCAAGATGTCAGCAAACTATTGGTCACGCAGAGCGTGGAATTGCTAGGAGAAGAACTATGCCAACAGTAGGTAAGAAAAAGTTTCCGTACACAACAGCAGGCAAGAAGAAAGCAGCAGAGTACGCAAAGAAGACAGGCAAGAAAGTTGCCAAGAAGCCAGCCAAGAAGAAGTATTGATGGCTAAAACATCCAAGGAAGTCAAAAAGCTCGGCAAGAAGACGCAGTCTGGGAACATGCAGCACAAGGACTGCCCGTGTACGCAAGGATAGACCATGCCCGCCAAGAAAAAGAAACTCGACGCTTGCGCTAAGAAGGTAAAGGCTCGTTACAAGGTTTGGCCAAGCGCGTACGCAAGTGGTGCTGTCGCAAAATGCCGAAAGGTAGGGGCTGCTAACTGGGGTAACTCTAGCAAGAAGAAGAAGTCCAGTGGCAAAAGAAAATAGCTTACGGGAATGGTTTTCCAAGAACGGCGGCAAGGGTTGGATTGACTGCAAGACAGGTAAACCATGCGGACGACAAAAGGGTGAGAAACGTAAATCATACCCAGCATGTCGTCCCACAAAGGCTCAATGCACAAGTGCGGCGAAGAAGAAGAAAAGCTCTAAGCGTATTTCGTGGAAAGGAAAGAAGTAATGGCAAAGAATACTCTGAAGAAAAAAGGCTGCTCACCCGTAATGGCAGGCAAGCCAATTAAGAAGAAGTAAATCGAACCCTCAAGATGAATGTCAAAACCAAAATCAAAAACCTTATAGCCCTATCCGAAAGCAATGGCTGGGCAGAAGTAAACGAAATTATGAAGGACGAGATACTACAACTCGCCCTTCAGATGGCTCGCTCCAAGGAGATGTCCCAGCAAGAGATGGACTTCAACCGAGGTGCAATATGGGCTGCTGAACAAATGTTAAACTTACCCACTCGCCTTATCCACAAATTGGAAGGCGATTTATCACTGGATGAAACAACAGATTTCCGCCAAGGCCGAAATGAAAGGACTGACTAATGGCAAACCCACAAGATATGGACCAAGTCGCACGTATCGCGGCAAAGAAAATGGGCGCACAAGCCCCCGCCCCACAAGCACCCGCACCTGCGCCACAAGCGCAAGCACCTGCACCTAAACCTAAACCCGCTGAAGCTCCGACAACTGCGCAAGAAAAAGCTTCTGCGGCTGGCTCACCTAAAACAGAGGGTGACAAGTCTTCTCAAGACCCAGTGGTTTATAAGGTGAAGATGGGCGATGGAGACCGAGAGCTAACACAGCAGCAAATCGCTGGAACATTCGAGCGTTACCGTGATCTAAACTACAAGCAGGCGCAGATGAAGCCTGTCATGGAACTTGCTGAAAAGATGATGAAGGCAGGCAACGCCACACCAGACCAAGTTGCTAAGTTCATGGGCGCAGCAGCTCAAGCCATGACGAAGAACGCGAAGATGGGTCGCTCACAGAACCCACAGCCAGCAGGTACAGCACAACCCGCGCAGCCACAAAACGGCAATGCGGCTTGGAAAGACCAGATGTCAAACGAGCTAAAAAAATACGAAGACGAAAATGCGATTACTCTACCCCCAGGATATCGTGAGGGCATGGATCGCATGGAGCGTATGGAAACCCAGATGAAGGCTCAAATGGCTGCGATGCAAAAAGTATTGCAGGCCAGTCAGGGCAATGCTTCCCAAAGCGTAGAAGCTGCTAAACAAGCTGGGATGGACCGCGCTGGTACTGTTCGTCAAGCAATCTCAAATAACCTAGATGCTGCACAGCAAGCTAACGGGTTACCAGACGACGACGCCAAGTTGTTCATGACATTTGCGGGTGAACGCGGCTACACGGCAGAAGACTTTGCTGATAAAGCTTTGACCAATAAAGTCATGCAAGACTTTAAGAACGCAAAGAACGGGCCAGAGCTTGCACGTTTGCAGGAAGTACAGCAGCGACGCCAAGCATTCATGCAGGCTCCAAACCGTGGGCCAGCGGTTAGCCAAACCAACCAAACTGGTCCAAGTGACATCCAGCGTATGGGCGCATCGGCTATGAGCAGAGCGATGCAGCAAGGCCGCGTACGCAAAGGATAAAAATAGGGACGACACACCCTTCAAGCCTGTCGTACACTACTCGCGTACGGCAGGCGCTACGGCTCCATCAAACCGAACATTATAGGCACAAAAGAAAGACGACGTGATTTCCGCGTTTTATCTGGCGTACCTCGCACAAAATTGAAACCCCTTTAGAAAGGATACCAGCTATGGCTGCTATACAAGGATTGCGGGGAACAGGTCAGTTCGATACGGACTTCCGCCCCAAGAATTATCGTGAACTTTTTACGCTGCTTGAGCCAAACGGCAATGCACCGCTAAATGCTCTTCTCTCAATGACTTCTTCTGAAGGCACGGATGACCCTGAGTTTAAAAACTTTCGCGACGAACTGCCAGAGCGTGCATTGCAGGTAAACGGAGCAGTATCTTCTGCGTCAACCACCTCAGTCACTATCGACGCAGGTAACGATAACTTGTTCGCCGTTAAAGGCACAATTATCGTGAACAGCGAAACTGGTGAAGTAATGCGTGCTACTGCTGACAGTACGGCAACTGGTCTTACAGTTGAGCGTAACATTGGCGGGACGTCACACACCATTGCGGACGACGCCAAACTCTTCATCGCAGGCACAGCCTACGAAGAAGGCGCGAACTCACCTACTGGTGTCAGCTTCGACGCGTCAGTGGCTTCAAACTTTACCCAAATCTTCCGTACCTCTTTCACTGTCACAGAGACATTGAAGGCGACTAACTTGCGTACTGGCGAGAAGGAAGATGAACTGGCAACCAAAGCTCTTAAATTGCACATGCAAGATATTGAGCGCGCCATGTTCTTCGGTAAAAAGCACGAAGCAAACGGAAGCACTTCACAGCCATTGCGCTACACAGGTGGTCTCATCAATACGATGTCGAGCGTGATTGACCGCTCAACTGCATCTAACTCGATGACTGAAGACCAGTTTGACCGCGCATTGATTGAAGATGTCTTTGCGTTTGGCTCAAAGCAGCAGATCATGTTCTGTGGTGCTAAAGTTGCAGGTCACTTGCAGAAGATGGGCAAGGACCGTTGGCAACCAACTGCTGTCGAGGGTGCGTACGGAGTGAACCTAACTCAATACACCACATTTGTTGGTGACTTGATGGTACACTTGCACCCACAGTTCCGCCAAATCCCAGGAATGGATAACGCGGCTGTAATCATCGACTTCCCATACTTGAAGTACCGCTACATGGAAGGCCGCGATACGCAACTACTGCGTGATCGTCAGGCTGCGGATGCTGATGCTGTCAAGCACGAGTATTTGTCAGAGTGTGGCTTGGAGTTAATGCAAGACAAAGTACACACATACATCAAAAACTGGACAAACTTAGCGTAAGCCCAGTTTTATCTAAAACACCGAAAAGGGCGGCACTGCCGCCCTTTTCTTATGGGACGACAGTTTCCGTCAGAACCCCCATAAATAATGCAGCACAAACTAGGAGCTTCACATGGCACGCAAACGCGCCCGCACAACTGACGGACATTTCATATCTGACGACCCAAGCACACCAGAAAACGAAGCGTGGACAGAAGAAGCCCCGAAGAAAAAAGAAAGCAAAGCAGCCTCAAAGCCTGCCGCTCCTAAATATCAAATGTTTGTTTCGGCAGAGCCAGAGAACGGTGCCTTCGATATTCGGCTGGGCGATGACATTAAGATCAAGGGTCGCTGGGACATACAGCGTGCGTTCGTAACTTGGCGCGTACCTAACGACCTGCTCGACGTAGTTAAGATACACCATCACGTTTGGTCTGGAAGAATTGTCCCTTTTGACGAGGAAGGCTAATGGCAAATCAGAAGAGCGTACAAAAACCCTATGCGGCGGGTAAGAATAATTACTCTCCGCTTGAAGACTTGGTGCGCTCTGCACTCACTAGGGCTGGCAACTATTCTCCTTCCCGTATCGACGGCGAAGTGATGATGATGATGATCGAGCTTGCGAACCGTGTAGTCGAAGAGGTTCGCCGCCATCCATACTGGACTGGTGGTGACATAGATTATTACAACGACCCTACCGAATGGCGTCCAATCAATGACCTCGTAATGATTGATGGCCTCACAGCCCATTACTTTATCCAACAAGGCAGCGAGAAAGCCATGGTCTTTCTTCAGCTTTACCAAGCCAACCTTACAGACACACTCCTTGAGCGGGACATCGGCAACAAAAAGCTTGAGTTCAACATCAAGGATGGCGGCAGCAATAAGCGGTATTACTAATGGCAAGATTATCTTACGCTCCCATAGCCGTAAACAGCCAAGCCACAACCTATTACGGGTTCCGTGGGATTGACCGCTCGCGTGACATCGCAGCTATGGAAACGCAAGAACAACAGAACTTCTGGATGCTGGACAACTGCTTTGTTGACTATCGAGGCCAGTTAATCCGAGACCCAAAATTTTTCTTACACAGTGGCTCCAACCGCTTTCCTGTTACGGCTTTGCGCTTCTACAATCGCGAAGGCGTATGTTACGCGGAAGAAGACGCAGCCAGTACGCACTTAGCCTCCGACAGAGGCCACCGCCTAAACGAAGCATTCGCTAAAGGCGCGATTGTTTCTATGACAAACTTCCAAGGTAAGGTTCATATCTTTTCCGAAAACACAGATATGTATAGATATGACGGCTTTCAGTTTTCGACTGCAACAGCATCTATAAAGCCAGCTTTCGGTGTGCCTATTCAGCGTAGGCTTGCGGTCTCTGGATTTAAAGACAGGCCAACGGTCATAGAGTTTTCTCGCGTTGACACCCCAGACATCTTCTTGGAAGAAGAGGCGATTACCGAAGAGGTGACACGCGCAGCTTTTATCGACATCTCGAACCTAATCGGTACTGCTGACGAGATCATCGGCCTTGGCTCCTTTGAGGCTAACCGCCTTGCGGTGTTCACACGCGACCAAACCCTTGTTTACATCATCGACCCAGACTTCGAGCAGTGGCAGTTAGACAGTCGGGCTAACCTGCGTATCGGCTGCATCTCGCACAACACAATCGTGAACGCTGGGTCAGACCTATTGTTTTGTTCGCGTCGCGGCATTCACTCAATTATGCGTTCAGAACAGAACGGCATCACGATTGCGGAGGCTTCTCTCTCTGACGAGATCGAACCTCTGTATCAAGAACTTGTTAAGACTACGCCAGACCCCAGACAAATCTCTGCGGTATACGACCCTGACACACAAACGTACCATGTGTTCTTCCCAAGACCAGGAGGGAGAGAAAGCCAAAGACTTAGCATGAACTTCCGCGCTGGGTACGAGAACGTGAACTTCCAGCTAGGGAACACCTTGCTGCCGCGCTGCGGAACGTTCTTAGGCGGACGCCTTATGTTCGGTACGGCTGACGGTGTGTATGAAAGTACAGACCGCACGTTTGACCAAGACACTGGTCTAGCCGACCTCCGTCGCTCACCGATGGTAGCAGAAACGCCAGTGTTATGGCTTGGAGATTTCATAAGCACAAAGCGCACGCACACGATGCTTGTTCAAGCTACGGGCAAGGGTCGCTTTTTTATTGAAGCAGTAGATGACCAAGAAAGGTTGATGGCCTCGATTGAGGTCAACCTTGATAAACTTGAGGGCGATACGCACTGGGGGGATAGCCCCTTGCGTAACGACTACTCGTTTCCTTTCAACCACGTATTTCGGGGGGTCCGCCTCCGTTTCAGAACTGAGGATCAAGACGCGGAAAGCGAAGTCACGATCATCAGCTTTGCCTTTTTGATGCACAAGGAGAAATAAGAATGGCACGCCTAAAGGTTTTATATCCTGGGAACCACACTTCTAGCGGAAACATTGGTGCCGATATTGAGAACATTGTGCGCTATTTGAACTCGGCTGAAGCTGGTGACCAAACGTTAGCGGAACTCATTAAGGTTCTCTTCGACGAAGACGGCATTTTGCAATCACCCGTCGAGATTAGAAATGACAACATTAATGGCTTGCAGTATCGCGTTGGTGCTTACACTGAAAGCGAAAGTGGGTGGCAAGACCTCGCCTCAGTCGCAGAGCTTCGTGGTACATCTGGCCTAGATGTTGGCACTATTGGCGCACCACTATTCTCTTCACGCCAAGAATTTGTGGTGAATGAAGCTGACAGCAACGGCAACATTGCTTACCCTACTGGCACCACAGCATTCAATTACATTCACGAGCCAACAGATGCGATTGTGATTTATGTGAACGGCGGCCTGCAAGCTCTATCTTCGTACACGAACGACCCAACCGCAAATTCTGTCACGTTATCTCAAGCCACGGCTCAAGACGACCTTGTCACCATCTATAAGGTACAATCAGCTAACGACAGTGGGTACGTTCGGCAAGATGTTATTGCGGGAACGTCTCAAGCGGTTTTCCCGTTTGTTCATACGGAAGCTCAAAAAGTTCTCGTTTATAGAAACGGCATCCTTCAAAGGGACGGTGGTACGCATGACTATACGCAGCAGCCCGCCAACTCCACGATTACGTTCACATCCGCTCTCACAAACGGTGACCTAGTTACCTTTATCATCATTGAGGATACATCGCAGGTTCGTGTGTCTGGCTTAATGACCGAGGACAAGTTCACCAATGCTGATGGCTTCATACCATTTGCAAAGTTGGCTGTTTCTGATGACGAAGTCCCGCAGAACAAAGTTAGCGGCCTATCGACGCTTCTTGCAAACAGGGGTCGAGTGTACGTCAGCGGTTCGCAGCCAACTTCTGCAAATGCTGGCGACTTGTGGGTAAACACTTCTGCGTCTCCAAACGTCTTGCAGTTCTATAATGGCTCTGGTTGGCTTTTAACCTCACCTGACACTGGCATCCCAGCCTTCGGGACAACGAACGCGCTTCAGTTCTTGCGTGTCAACTCGACTGGCGGTGGCTTGGAGTTCGCAAACGTAGACCTTACATCTGTCGTGCCAAAGACTTACATTGGCGCTGCTGATGGCGTCGCAGGTCTGGATAGTTTTGGTAAGCTTCCTATCTCACAGCTTCCAGATACGTTCGCTACTCGTAGCTTCTTCTTCGCGCAGGCTGGCACGATTAACGACGGCGACTACACAGTGACGCGGGCCTTTAAGCAAAACGTACGCATAGATGCCATTGCGGCGAAATGTACGTCTGGCTCTTGCAACGTGCAGCTAACCGTCGACGGAGTTTCTGTTGGCGACGTGATATCGGTAAGCTCTTCTTTAAACGAGACGAACCTCACTGCTTCAATTTCAATTAACGCGTCGACAACTTCAAAGCTGATTGGCTTTGAGGTTTCGTCTGCGAGCAGTGTCAACGATATCGAAGTAACTCTAGCGGCGGCAATAACCAATGTCTAATGACCTATCCCCAGCCCAAATGCGAGCAATGGCACAGTCCCTTTCTGACATGGGTCGGTTGGGGGACACGCAGCTTGTCCACGTAACACCAGATGAAGTAGAAATACTCAAGAAGCTAGGCAACGGCACGCGCAACCCTGCCACTGGCCTTCTTGAGTTTAACGACTTCGACTGGTCTGATTGGAACGCAGCAAACCCAGACCATGCGGTTGACGCAAGCAACGCAACGTCAACCATAACAACAAAGAACACAGACGGTACTAGCTACACGCTTGGTGGCAACATTGACACAGATGATGACTGGAGAAACGGCAGCGGCTCCCTTCTTACTGTGGACCCAGAGACAGGCAAAACTGTTGGCGTATCAGAAGCAGCAAACGGCGGCGAGGCTGGCATTGCTGGTCGCGGCGTAATAAGCGACGCCCAGCGCGAAGAGAACAGAAAGCGTAATCCATTTGATCGTGACGGCGATGGGTCAATGTGGACAGCCACAGACAGGTTCGGAGCGACCACAAACATATTCGGTCAGCAGATGAACGTTACGTCGCAAAACGACAGTGGGTACATCTGGAACGCACTCGATGCTGACGGTGACGGGAGCTTACTTACAGCCACCAACAACAGTTACGGCACAAACGCTCTCGTGCAAGGAGATAGCACATTCTCAACGATAGCAAACGTCGCGGCTCTTGTGACCAACCCAGTAGCATACTTGGGAGCAAAAGCAGTCAACAGCATCTTCGACGTAGACGGAGATGGCAGCATGTTCACACAAGGCGGCGTCTTCAATAACCCACTAAGCGGAGGCGGCAACGCAAGCAGCGGCAGCCCTGCTATCGCTATGGACCGCGACGATAGCTCTAGCAATGATACAAAAAACCAAGAAGGAACATCTGCTGAAGGAGCGGACGATACAGCGGCAACAGACGCAACGTATTCAGATGTAGTCGGTAACTTTGAGTACAACCAGAACCGATTTAACACCCGCGCTGATGGTATGCGCTTTCTAAACTATGACTATAAGGGTGGCGTTGCCGATGTCGCTGGTAGCTACACTGGGCAGGTAAAGCCATTTCAAGTTATACACTCCATGGAAGATGCCAAAGCATTTGCGTTCTCTGAACAAGCCGCAAACTCTATTGACCAAATGATGTCCATGATGCCAGCCGAAGTGGCTGACAGCCTTGAAGGCTCTATCCACACCTATCTCACCAAAGAGGGAAACGTGGCTGTTATCGTTGGTACGGACGAAACGGGATATGTCGAGGCGACGTACGCAGGTTCGCAAGATGGGGCGAAGAACGCCATGAATGACATTGCGAACATGCTTGCGTACATGGAAGCGACTGGCGACACAAAAGTAGACGCGGGCTTAATGGGACGCATAGCTTCTGCTGAACGCTTTTCTGGGTACAAGCTCGCTGATCTTCAACTCCTTTTGTCCAATGTAATGGAAGAGCTTCAGGGGTACGAAGCAGGTTCTTCATCTTATCGAATGGCTATGGAGCGCAAAGAAGAAGTGGAGCGGGAGATAGCTCGGCGCAGAGAAGATCAATCAGCATCGAGCGCAGAATTTTCTGAAGCTGGAGTTGCTACTGTCGTAGGTCAGGCCGCAGCCCAGTTAGTGAACGCATAAGGGACGACTAAACTACAGCCAGCGTTGTAGATTATCGGATAAGAGACAGGAGTAAGACATGGCTTTTTCACAAGAGGTTTTCGGGCCGAACACAGGAACTTCGATTGCGAAAAGAAAAGAAGCTTCTGCTTTAGGTAAAAAGGTTGCGGACCAAGGACGCAACGGAGACAGCATGGTGATCCACGCCTCTCCATTCACAATCAAATTGCTGTCAGACATCGGTGGCGCAGGCTCATTCAACCCAGAGACAGGGATGCTTGAGTTCTACAACCTAGACGACGCTATGAAAAAGAAGATGGGGTACTAATACGTGCAAGACATACGCACAATGGTTGGCGAAGTAACGCTTCTGTTTTGCAGAGATGATTTTTACAGAACACGAAAGATCGCCTCTATATCAAACGTTGCTGTGCCAGCCTTGATGCACAACAAGTACAAAGTTTGGGTCAAAGACAAAAAACTTGTTGGCTTTTGCACATATGCGTTCCTCACAGATGAAGAGATAGAAAAAAACAGATTTAATGGGTTCGAGGCATTCGCTCGAAAAGAAGGCGAAAAGATACACTTCACCCAATTTATCTGCCGCGCTGGTCGCAGGGAAACGTTTAGGTTTGTACGACAAATCCAAAGGGACTTGTCAAAGCAGTACCCAAACAAGACCCCCGCCTCTGGTTTGAGAGTAAAGTTGGATGGGTCAACGCGCCCAGAAAAGTGGTTTAGAAAGGAAATAACATGAGCGTTTCGATCCTATGGAACCCGTTTATGCCATCTGTGAACATTCGCTCAATGGTTGTTTGGGAGAATGATGGTCAAGACAAAGGCGGCGATGACAACGACGGTGATGATGGAACCGAAGTTAAAAACTATGACAACATCTATGATGCCATCGACGAGAATGGAGTTGGCGCAACCGTTATGGTAAACGGTAAAGAGATGGCGGCTGTGGCGGCTGACGGTTACACAGGCACCAACCAAAGTACAGTAGGCTCATCTGGATACACAAGCGCAGACGCTATTGCCAATGCTGCTATGAACAGTGGCAACGGTAATGAGTCAGTCAACTTAGACGCATTTGGCGGTGCTGGCGAAGAAATCACTACCTTTAACTTTGGCGGCGATGACAACTTAGACGCATTTGGCGGTGCTGGCGAAGAAATCACTACCTTTAACTTTGGTGGCGATGACAACAATTCTGTTGATGAGTTCACGGGTTCGTCTGGGTACATAAGCGCGGACGCTACTGCGAACAACGCCTCTAACAATAGCTCTGACGAAACAGCCGTAGGTCAAATGGGCGCAGTCAACATCGAAAGCGCAAATGCTTCTGGCGGCTCTGGCTCTCTTGTAACAGGGGGACCGAGCGACGAAGCCGTGGCTGGAATAGCAACAATAAATTCCAATCAGGGCGGCGGAGACCTTGGTTCTGAATTTGGAGACGACAAGTATTCAGCAGACGTAATAGCTTATGCCGAAGAGACGGGTATGACGTCTGGTGCTGTTCAATCAATTGCGAACACAGACGCGTACAGTATGCAGAACGGCAAGCTCGTTCTTAACCGTGACCCAACACTAATGTGGGACGGCACTGGACTGGTAGAAAACCCAGATTACGCAAACGAAGTGAACCAAAACGAAACCATGACAGGTAACGTGGGCAATGGTTTTGGAAGCAACAGCGACCTTACGGGTGGAACCTCTGTTGTTTCTGCGTACGACAGCGCATACAAACTTTTAACTGACGATCAGAAGATGCTTGTCGAGAGCGGTCAAGCCACTCTAAGCCAAGACGGGACGTATACGGTCAATGGCGGAACCAATACGGTCAATGGCGGAGCCAATGTAGAGCTTGAAAGTGGCGGCTCCCCGTACCTCGACGCAGACGGAAAACTTAGAGACGCGAGCGGAAGTTTGTTTAGCGGCGACTATGACGGTCAACAGTATACGGGTGGCATGAGGTCGAAATATGGCACACGGAAAGACTTAGTAGGAGGTGTTGACACAAGCACCACTGGTTTAAGCATTGGCGAGACGGGCCTTGACGGCGTAACGGCTGAAGACATTCTAAAAGCGTCAACTGGTATAGGAACAATCTATAACGAGTACGACTTAAACGGAGACGGGAAGGTAACTTCGGCTGACGCTGTACTATTGCAGCAATCCCTTAACACAGGCGGCAACACAGGTGGCAACACAGGCGACGACACAGGTGGCGACACAGGTGGCGACACAGGCGCTACTGGTCCGTCCTTTGACATGACAGACGGTGAAGAATTGTTGAAGAACTCTGATGGTAGCTTGTTCACAGGAGAATATGACGGCACCCAATATGTGAACGGTGTTGAGGTTTCATCGACTGATGACAACGTAGACGTAAACGAAAACGACGGGTATATGTACTACGACGGCTACTTGTTCAAAGATGGCGTTGCGTTCAGCGGAGATTACGAAGGCGCAACATATGTCGATGGCGTAGTCGTTACAGATAGCGGTGAAAACGCACAGACAGCATATGATATAGCGTACGCTGCTCTGACGAATGAGCAGAAAATGCTTATTGAAAGCGGTCAGGCAACACTGGACTCGGACGGTGTCTTCACAGACTTGCGTGTCGGCGGTGGCGAAAACATTGAAGGCGGTGGCGAAAACATTGAAGGCGGTGGTGAAGCAACAGGGCCAACAATGCAAGACGGCTTCATGGTCGACGCTAACGGCAGCCTGTTTACAGGGACCGCAAATGGGGTTGAATACGTTGACGGTGTTCCTGTCGTGACAGGCGGTGGTGAAGACATTGAAGGCGGTGATGGAGTGGCAACAGGGCCAACACTGGACGCGAACGGCGTCATGCTTAACTCTGACGGCACCTTGTTTGACGGCGAGCTAAACGGAAAGACTTACAAAGACGGCCTTGAGGTTACTGAAGAGGAAGCGGCGACTGGGCCGACAGTGAATAGTGATGGTCAGCTAGTGAATACGGATGGTTCGTTATTTAACGGAATGTTCGGTGGTAAAAATTACATTAATGGCGTTGAGCAAGAAGATAACAGCAACGACAGCGTAAGCACTGATCCATCAATGAATGCGGATGGTCTACTAGCGAACCCGAACGGGACGCTGTTTACTGGCGCGTTTAATGGCAAAGAGTACGTTGATGGTGTCGAGGTCACTCAAGAAGGCGACGAAGCAAACGCAGGCAACCAAGAGCTTACCGTACAGTACCCAGACGGAACAATCGTAAACGCCACAGTTGACGCGGACGGCAATGTGTTTGACGCAGACGGTAACCAGATCGGCACGTGGGATGGGACAACATTTACGCGCAGCGACGGCACTTCCATTGATGGTTCGCTGCAAAGCGTGACAATCAATATGAACGACGGTTCCACACTTACTGGCTACATAGACGGAAGCAACGTACTAGACACAGATGGAAACATCATCGGCACAATCAACGATCAAGGCCAATTTGTTCCAGCAGATTCATCCAGTGACACATTAGACGAAGCTGGAGGGGGCGATTCAGCAGGCGAAGTAGACACTGGTTACACGGTATCAGCAGGCATCATCTACGATGCAGATGGCAACATCATTGGTTACGAAGACGGTTACCAGAGTGACACTGATACACTTGCTAACAACCTTGAAAGTGTGACTGGCAATAGCACAGCGGGCCTTTCAAGAGCGGAAATCGTTGCTTTAATCGAAGAGTACATGGGCAGCTACAATAGCTCTAGTTATGACCCAGCGGCATTTATGAACGCATTCGGGTTTGCTCTTGATCCAAACTTCTCTGGTGCAGTCATCCCTTCATTTATGCAAAGCGATAGCGGAGTGTACATGCGGCGTATGGTGAAAGATCGCGACACTGGAGAGATGCGGTATATCGACGTCCCAATCGGCGGTGCGTTCAGTACCAGTACCGAAGACCAGCGTATGCAACGACGTCAGGGTTTCGGGCAGTCGATTAACTTCTAAGGAGTATTAGTATGGATTTCGGTGATATCTTCAAATTTTTGGGTTCCGAGAACGATACCATTCAAGGTCTTATGTCCCTATATGGAATATACGACAGTGTCACAAATGCTAACGCGGCAGCAGGTAGCCTTGAGGGGCTTACGGACGACCAGATTGCCAGAGCAAACCAGATATCCGCTCTTTACACAGAGGGCGGAGACGTACTTCGGACCAATATCGAAAGCTTACTTGAAGAGTACGGAAGCTTTGGTCAGGTAACACCTGACGTTGTAGACGCATTCACAAAATACTTCGCAGAACAAAGGGCTAGTGAGGAATCTGGCAACGAGACAACCGTCGACGATATGACGTCGGAAGACAAGACGCGATTGATGGGCTTTGAAAATGCGTTTCGTGGCTATATGCAAGACATCATCAGTGGCTCTGAGGCAGATGTATACGGAGCAGACAGTTACGGAAAATCAACTGCCCCCGATACGTTAGATTACGCGCAGCTACAAGACGACCTAACGATGAAGTTCTACGGTCTTCGCAAGCAAATGTCAGACCGCGCTATAGCCGTACAGCAATCAAAGGTGAACGCCTCCTTGCCCGCAGGCTTAGAGAACAGCACGCTCGCAGTTCAGTCAGCCCGTTCTATGGCTGACCTCGCATCGGAGCGAGCGGGCGAAGACCTTATGAGCGCAATAGGCGACGCGCAAAACTACATTTCTGGCCTACAAAATGCTGCATCTAACCAACAGAATATGACCAATGCAGAGCGAAACATGCAGCGCAACCTACTTGCTGACGTGCTTAATAATGCGGGTACTGAGGCAAACATTGACCTCACAGGCAGCGCGTATGGTCAAGACTATGCGAGCAACCTAAACGCACAGCGTGGTACTGCCATAGGCGAACTAAGTTCATTGCAGGGTATGCGTAACAATACAGCGATTAGCGATTATCTGACTGGTCTAAATGCTACATCAGCAGCTAACACAACAGCTAACGACTACCTCACACAAGTAGGCCAGATTTCTACGTCACCGTACACTTACGCAGCGGGTGGCATGACTAATACTACAAACCCAGGAGCAACGCTTTCAGCGTTGACGAGCCTGACAAACCAATATGCAAAAATAGCAGGCTCTAACATGGCTGGCGCAGGTGACTGGCTATCAAGCCTAAAAGTCTAGGAGACACAGATGTTTGATTTTGGTGCGTTCCGCAAAGGCTATGTCCAAGCAGAAGAGCGGCATGAGAATAAGCGTGCGAAGAACGCGCAGTTGTATAACGACTTCATTCGGAACAACCCAGACGCCACGGTTGACCAAAGAGAAAAGTACGCATCCGACCTAGCGGGCAGTAGTGAATACTTCCGCTCCATATTGCCGACACGCGATACGATGGAGACGAACGTAAATCGCAGACAGACTGAACTTGCAGAAGTAGAGCGCCAAAAGAAACAGCGTGCCATGCTTGACCAAATGACAGTAATGTCAAAAGGCGCGGACCTTCTTACGCCGTACTACTTGTCTGGCAACGCTGATGAAGGCATGTCATTCCTGACTGAGCAGTTTGGCGGTATGATTACCGACAAGATGGCACCGTATATACAGAACGTAGCAAAGAACAAAGCGCAGACAGAGATTGATCGCATCTTAGGCGAGCGTATTACAACGTGGCAACTAGCTGGCGCAAACCCTAATGACGTAGAAGGTTTGTTCTCTGGCTTTGACGAAAGCATGACAAGCACTGCACGCTTAAAGGCTAACGGCATTGTAACTGGCAAGCGCAAGGATGCAGCAACACAGTTCGAGAACACGCTTAAAAATGCTGCTAATGCTGGCGACCAAGACTTGTACGACAGTATCATCGAGAAGTCAGAGCAGAACAATCCTTTCCTAACGCCAGAAGACAAGCAGTCTATAGTTACAAACAATCAAGCACTATTAACCGAGAGGCTTGCTGACAAGACGAGAGAAGAAGACTCTAAAATAAGTGCAATCATGGTGCAGGCTGAAGCAGCCATGCGTGAAAACAAGATCGTTTCAGAAGATGAAGTGCGCAAGTTCATAGAGAACCTGTACACACAAAATAAAATAGAGCGTCCAATCGAAGAAGCTGACATTGCAAATATTGTCGAGAACAACCAAAAGTTCCGCGTTCAGATGCTTGATGCTGCTGAAGAGGAAAACATTCAAGAGATGCGTACAGAAAACGAACGCAATCGCAACCTGTCTATGGATGAAAAAGACCAGAAGGTAATCGAAAACGCTTTTAATGCAGCATCTTCTACAGTAGTAGACGCGGGCGCAGATGAAAAAGAAAACAAGGCGGCAAAGGCAGCTTACGAAGCATCATTGAGAAAAGCCGTAGGCGAAGCTGTTACTACTTACGGCATCAACGTAAACGATCCAAGCGTTGCTGCTATCCTTATCGACGCAATCGACAGAGCTAAAAACGCAAGAGGCTTCAGCGGTTCAAATGCCGTTGACCCGCGTGACGTCGCTCGCGCTGTTCACGAAGTAATGTCTTCACCAAATGCTGGTGACAATCTTCAAGGTCTTGAGAGCGTTGCGTACCAGTACACGCTTGACGAGTTTGGCGTTAATACTCTGGAAGAAGTTCCAGCAGGGAGACGCACAGAATTTCGCGAGAAGTTTAAGAACAACCGTCAAGGCTTGTACACAGACATGTTCGATAGTGTTGATCCAGCTATTGCTAACCTTAACCAACTTAGCACAACAATCGAGAGCGAAGTTTCTCGCATTGAGAAAGAGCTTGGTAAGGTATTTGATGGTGACAATTCTGTTGCATCACAAAACCAGAAAATCTTGGAGATGCCTGTTGAGAACGTTATTGGTGACCCAACAGTTCTTGACCATTGGAATGCTCGTATCTCAATTTACAACGAGGTATACGAACTCGACCAAGCTCTTGCCCGCCTTGAAGCAACGGAAAGAAGCTACTTGCAGTCTGTAGACAAAGGCGGCTTTGCAAGCCCAGACACAATAGACCAAGTTGGCAAGATCAGAAAGCAGATAGGCAAAGTGAGAGAGTTGCGATCTAGCCTAGAGGGGCAGCTTAATACTGTTTCCCAACAATACAACACGATCCAGCAGCGTATCATGGCATCTAAAAAGCAAGCCATAGAGAACAATGGCGACGGTTCGCAGTCCGACACGCTCATACAGGACGCCGCAGTCAAAATCGGACTAAGTCAAGCCAACAGCACGCCAGAAGCTATCGAAGCTGAAATCATGCGTATAGCTAACGAGATCGTAAGTTCTACAGACCGTACGGCTGAAATATATACTGGAATGGGAGTTGGTTCTGGCTTGATAGCAGCACGTCGCCGTGAGGACGAGGTAGCAAAAATCGCGGCTCAAATACGGGGCGCAATAGGTAGTCAATAGGGACGATAAAAGTCGGCTCTCCGTTTAATCTGTGACCATCAGGCTAAATGGAGTACCCGATGTCCGACAATGCACGCAGTATCCTTAGTGGTTCGTTTCGCAACCAACAAGACAACAACACACCCGACTATCTATCAAAGAGTGGCTACGAGCTACTATCTGACCAAGATGCGATAGCCGAGGTTCGCGACTATTACGCAGCCAACGGGGTATACTTCAACAACTCTAGTGAGATGTGGGACAAGTTCTACACAGACAAACGCTGGAGCGATGTCAACTCTTTATCTATGGGCCTCGACGCAGTCGAGTTTGCGACGGCTGGAGACAGCGGTAGAGAAAAGCTATCAAGACTTTCGAAGCTATGGGCGCAGGCACCTTCGCGTGGCGGCGTACTTGATAAAGTAATTGACTACGGCGTTGCTGGTGTCGCTGACCCCATCAACCTTATTGGTGTTGGTGCAGGCGGGGCTGCTGTAAAAGCGGGCCAAGGGGCGAGGCTTGCGGGTAAAACATTAGAGCAAGCAACAAAAGAAGCTACAAAAGCAGGCGTACGCAAGGCAGCAGCAGGCGAAGCAGCAATCGGCGCTGGTACTGGCCTTGCTTTTGACGCAGCACAGCAGGGCATGGAGATTGCCCAAGGCGTCTCAGAAGACTTTGACGTAGCGCGCTTGGCGGGTGCTGGCCTCGTAGACGCTGGCGTTTCTGGCTTGGCTGCTGGCCTCCTTGTTAAAGGCGGCTCAATGCTAGGCATAGGCGAAGTCGCCAAGGGTGTCGGTAGCTTGGGTGACTGGGACAACACACGCCTTGGTTCTATGCTTGTACAAGAGCAAGGCTACATAACACGCGAACGCGAAGCCATCAGTGCGTCTTTGTCTGGGACAACGGACCAGAACGAAGTCGACACAGGTCAGGCAGCACTTGCAGACCTCACGATAGATGAACAAAATATTGCTGCCGTCCAGCAGTACGTCAACAACATGGACCTTGAGCTAGACGACCTAGCCAAGAGGTTCCAAGACGAAACAGCAAACGGCAATGCATCAGCCGCATCCCAAGTCAAACAGCAGTTCGACGCATTAGCGCAAAAGCGAGCAAGAGTTCTGGAGATGGAGCCAGACGAACTGTTCGCAAGCGGCGAAGTGCAGATGCAGAGGCCAGCAGAGAGTACGCAAGGTACGGAACCTGAAGTGGCAACTGTTCAAACAGACACCCAGGGAAGCCCGGAGGCCGAGCCTAAAGGTACGCAAGAGGGTACGCAAGATAGTGCTGACGAAAGCACCCCAACAGAACTAGAGCCTAACGGAAGTGCCTCAGATCGTGCGGCTGAAGAAAGCATTGAGTGGGACTGGGCTAATGATGAGCAAAAAGCAAGGATTGGCGAACACCTTGGCCTAGAGGGTGACGACCTAGACGCTGAAATTCAGAGACGTGTAAATGATGGCTCTGTTCAAGTGACTAAAGGCGGCAAGCTTTTTAGGAAAACCTATGGGGAACTAACAAAGGCTGCCCCAGAAGCGAAGACGCCAGAAGCGGACGCTGATCCTCAAGCCAAAGATCAGCAGGTAAGTGATGCGCTCCCAGAAGAGCCAGCTAACCAAGAAGCAGACGTAGCTGACGCAGCAGAAAGCACTGACGGAAATACTGCATCGTTCGATGAAGCCGTACGCAAGTACGAAAAGATCATGGATATGTCCAAAGGCTCTAGCGAGTTTTTGGAGAACATGGATGCTATCATTCGTGGGCTGGAAGAGACGGGCCAAGTAGACGGACAGGTCTACCGCTACCTACGCCAACTTTTAGGAATGCACTCGGATGCAGAGGAAAGAGGCATCAACGTTGCGAACGCTGAAGAAGTCGTCAAGATGCGTCGGGAGTTCTTGGATCGCGAACAAACGCTTCCAGACATCAAAGGCAAATCTAAAACCATTGAGGGCCGCACAGATGGCGGTGCGAAAGTTACGATAGACGCGTCAACAGATGACGCAACTGTCAAGCGTTCTGCTGGAAGTACAGCGAAAGCCCAAGACACGCTTGAGAAGGGCGTCAAGACCGCTGGCACAACAGAAGTCGTAACATTCGATAAGAAGACAGGTGAGCGTGTAGTTAAGTCTGTACCCCAATCAATCTTGCGTAGAGGGTTTGACATTGGCGATGGCTACTCTGTTATCAATGCTAACGACAGGTTCCCAAAACAAAGACGAACGCTAGACATACTTCGAGAGCTTTCGAAGAAAGAAGGCGTTAAGGCACGCAACGTATACGCATATCGTGCTGTCGGAGGCGAAACAGTCATCGGCAAGAAGGGCGTGAACAAGCGTGCGGGTAAGGCCGCAAAAGGGGAGACAGTATATTATTCTCCACGCCTAGACAAAGTGTACTCCACAGAGCAAATGGCTATGAAAGCCATGGGTCTCAAGGCAAATACTAAGACAGCAAAGACAACTGTCAGCAAAGCAGAGCCAGAGCCTATGACATCGACGGAAGCAGTCGAGGCTCGTGATGGCGCGTTCGAGAAGTTTAAGAAGACTGGCTCGCTAGAAGATTTAGAAAAAGACATCGAGACCGTAGACGCTGCGACAGGTCAAACCGCACAGAAAGCAGAGAAGACCGTAGGGCAGGGTGGCGAGGTCAAGCGTGACGACATCCCTGACATCCCACGCGAACGCGACAACGGCAAAATCTTTGCAATGATCCCACGCGAGGTTGGTAAAAAAGGCACGTGGTTCCGTAAAATATCACCGAAGCAGACAGACCCACGCCAAGTCATCGCACGTGCAAACCTAGACGACTACTATCTTGGGTACGTTTCTCCAAACATGACAGCCAAAGATCGCAAGAAGCTACTTGCAGACTTCGAGCCTTTTGGTGAAGGAAACGATCCATACGAAAACCCACTTGAGACAGACGTAGAGGTTCTGAAGTACCCACTATCAGAGCAAGAAGCTCGTGACATGCGTATCGAATTGAATTTTCTCAACGCGACGGAGCGCGGCGGCTTAAAAATGGCATTGGACGTGGTAGACGCAACTCCACGCATGAAAGATGCATTCGAAAGCAACTCACTGACTGTTTATGACTTACACGCACTGAACAACAAGTTGTTCTCGCTACCTTTCGATGCGCGTCAAAACTTTGGAAGCAACGCAAAAGTAAGAAACAAAGACCTTTCATTTGCGAATCGTATGGCTATTGTGAAGAACGCCCTCTCCATAACAGATTTTTTTGTTCCTGATGGCATTCGTTATAACAGTACAACCCTTGAAGACAGCATTCGTCTTATAAAAGATGTTGTCTGGAAAGGTGCGCCAGCTAAAGCAAAAGCAAACTTTGAAAAGATGTTGCGAGCAGTGATCCCCGACGATGGTGACGCGCCTACTTTTTTAGCAACCGAAGGTATGAACGCTCATTATGCATCATCGCAATTTTTCAGCAAAGCTCAGTCAAACGCCATTTTGTTAGACACCAGTCTTGCGGCAAGGACGCTTGGTGGCGGCGATGCAGTCCTTAATCCCGAATTTGTTTTGGCGCACGAGATGGGCCATTGGATGTGGATTAATGCTTTAGACAACAAGACAAGGATAGACTTCTTGAATTTGTTTGAGAAGTTTTACAATGAAAACGGAGTGCTGTATCCAGATGCAGCCCTAGACATAATCGAAAAGTCTCCAACGGTTGTTAATCCGAAAACTGGTGAAGTCCTGATCGGAGCAGGAAATTTTCAAGAAAGCTTTAACGAATACTTCGCGAACCAGTTTGCTTTGTTCATAACACAAAAGTACGATATGCTTTCTGTGCCAGATAAAGGTCTGTGGGAAAAAGTAACCGCTCTCGTCAAGCACTTCATCCAAAAGATACAGGGCAAAGAAATTATCGACCAAGACTTTGTCCCGCTTTTCGAGAAGTTAATCATCGACGATGTGCAGGCAGAGCGCGTAAGCGTTATGAACCCAGTCGAGCCAACAACAAACAAAGGCAAAGCAATACGCATCCGCTTCACAGAAATGAGCAATTCATTCTACGAAGCACGTGCAGCATACGAGGACAAAGACTTAGACCGAGCAGCCGAACGCTTGGCTGACTTTGCCAAAGAGCTTCGTGGCATGTCTACCACAAAGAAAGAAGCTGCAATTATCGCACGCAAGAACGACGAGACACTCCGCCCGTACTCTGGCGCATTTGCAGTTGTTAGTCGTCATCACAAGCAAATGAAAAAAGCAGCACAGGCCATCGAAAGCGTCACACGCAAGTTCAAGATGGACGTCAAGACCAAGGACGGGGAAGACTTCGACGGAATTGGCTTTGGCCCAGAGGTGTACGACGGCATAACTGAAATCTTTGACAAGCAAGGTTTAAACGAGTTCATCAAAGAGGTGCAGGCGACGATGAACAACGCCTACCTAGACGTGGAAGGCGGAGACATCCCAGAGTTCAAAGCGACATCAACAGAGATTGCACGTCGCGAGGCTCTTCCTAATGGCGTAGAAACAATCAAACGCGCACAACGCTTCAAGCGCGTTAAGGGCCGTGCAAACGCAGCAAAGCGCAAGCGGGCCGCTACTGGGCGCAACATCAAGAACAACCAGAAGATCAAAGATACAGCAGCAGCGCCAGACCTGAAGGACGCGCCAAAGGTACGCATAAACGAGCTTGATATTAACACATCAATCGAAGCGTACGAGCGCAGCTTGAACGCTGGCGCGGAGACTAAACAATCCAAGAAGCTTCGCAGCCACATTATTGGGCTTGTTCGCTCAATGCCAAACGCAACGCCTGTCGCAGACAAGACGATCACGAACGAAGAAAAGGCAATGCGTACGCCAGAGCTTATTCAGAACTACACAAAAGCAATTCTAATGACGCGCAACGCGCCTAAAGACCTTACAAACGAAGAACCTATCCTTGCGTTTTCTGCTGACCTTGCACGCGCAATCGAATGGGAGTTGCAGCGTCGCGGGGAGAAGAACACTGTTACTAACAACCTAGTATTCAAGGCAATCGAAACAGAGAAGATGATGGATGCAGAGATTGGCGAAGACCCAAGTATTCCCGCATCTCTTCCATGCACTGCCAGAAATGCTTTGCGTGCAATCACCCACCGCACAAGCGAACTACAATCTACTGCACGTAAGATCGCTTCCCGCCTTATGTACATCGGGGCAGAAGTGTCACCCAAGGTCACCTCTGAAAGTTTCAAAAAACTTCGGAATGACGTACGCAAAATTGCAGGTGAAGTTACAAAGTCTGAAGACATTATGAACTCTTTGGAAACTGTTGGCGGATACGTTTACAATTCAAGCATCTTGCCAGCCTCGCAAAAAGAAACACTTAGACGTGCAGCAGGGGCAGTTGGCTATGACCCATCTGAAGTATTGGCTCGTTTAGTAGCTGAAGATGCGGGGGTAAAGGTTCCCAAGAAAGCTGCTGCGGTTCTCGATACAGTAGACGAGGACTTTGCAAAAGAACACATGTTCGATGTTCTTAACGACGTCCGTACCTCAATGAGAGAGGGCGTGTCGTATATTCTTAACGGGCTTATTGCGAAGCCGAACGCACGTAGAAACTTTGCGCCCTTAATGACATACGGCAACATGTTGTCAGAGACATCTAGCTTTGACCCAACATCGCCAAAAAACAAGTTCATTGATGACGTGCCAGCCGAGTTCGCTGAAGACTTTGCTGCTGATTACATCCAGCAAGCATCACCAAATACAATACGTGCGATGCAAGACTTCGTGAAAGATGGAGACATTATTCCATACTTTGTGGATGTAAGTAATGTAGGGGCAATGCGCTCTGGTATACGAGTGGACGCGACACCACTTAACAAAATATCCAGAACACCGATGAACAAAGTAAGTGACGAAGTGCGTGACGTACTCGACGAACTACGTGACGTGCGCTCTAGCATTAACACGCTTCGCGCGCGGCAGGGTTCCCGCAACAGCATCCAGCAACTTTATTACGAAGAGCAAGCACTTCGTTTAGAGCTTGCTGAAATGGGTGTGCCTGACAAGTACATGTCTACGCCAGTTCTTATCAGGGATACAAAGCCTGCGAACTTTAAGAGAGACATGATCCCATCTGATGGGATTATTAAAGTTCTGTCCCGCGCCATCCGTGAAGCGGACGACCTTACGGTGGGTATGTCACAATCCTCCGCAATCCTTGATGGTATGCGCGGATCGTACAAGCCATCTGAAATGCTAAGTCTTCTACAAGACGCAGCAGGCGGCGAGCAGAAGTTAATGTCTGTAATGCGCGACATGGGTTTCACAAGCATTAACATCAATGGGCAGAAAACAATGCTCAACGAAACAGATGTACGCGATATGCGTGCAGCGTTGTTCGACGAGCCAGAGATGGGTTTCAATGAGAGCATGCCAAGCGACGTTGTTCCACATGTGATTGATGCTATGGAGGTTGCAAACGACAACGGAGATCAGGCGTTCGAAGATGCACTCTCCGCACTTGAAATCGCGGGTATGCCGAAGAAGACAACGGAGATACTAGCAAAAGTGAAGCGCAAGAAGGAGATCACACCAAGCGAAGGACGTGAAATTCGTCGGGTAGCTAAGTTCGGACTTGTACGCAATAACGCACAACGCCTAGCACGCTCTGGTATGCGATCCATCGCGGAGTTCTTTGAGCCAAGTGACGCGGGCGCAGGCCACTTCGAACGTTACGCTTTGCGTACTGGTCAATTCCTTGGGCCGCTACAGCGTATGCTTATTAAGCTACCTGACAGCGGAAACGGGATGAAGCGTTGGCTGCAAAACGGTCTTGGAGAAATGTTGTACGCATACAATGTTGGCGAAAACATCGGTTCCATGCTGCGCATACCACCACCCACACGCAAGATGCCTATCGGTAGCCACTTGAGAGTTCTCGGTGCGCTCCGCAATGAGGGACGGGTTCCAGAGCTTACATCTCAAGAGCGCGAAATATACGAGTACATGCGTACATATTTCAAAGAGGCTCGCGACAGACTTGTGTCTTCTGGCTACGACGTTGGGAACATTCGTAAGAACTACGTTCCTCAAGTGTGGCGTCGCGATCTTATAGAAGCAGACCGCGAAGGATTTGTGGACATCCTGTCTAAGTACTTCACAGCAGAACACGCAGAACGCGGTGCGGTTCTCAAGCCGCAGCAAGCCCGCTTGAAAGCAGAGGGCGTGGCTGACCGCCTTATCCACGAAGACGGGGTATGGGTTGGAGACGCCCACTCATTCAACCGAAGCGGAGAACGTGGTGTAGACCATGTGGATTACCAGCGTCTAATCCGCCTAGACGAAGGCTGGGCAGCGCAGTTCACAAACATGCGCGACCCATCGAACGATCTAAGCAAGTTCCTTGAAAACGACCTTATGGTTATTGGTGCCAAGTACGCAGACAGCGTTGAACAACGCATCGACATAGCGGACAGATTTGGGGTAGGCGGTTTCGGCTACTACGATTATCTTGCTGTTATGAATGGCGGCACTGATGCTGTCTCAAGATTGCTGCGATCAAACAAGGTTTTGCGCAAGGACTACAAGCTGTTCATCGACCCATCCAATACACAAGACGAGGTCGCTGGCGAAGGCGCACATGCTATCTTCCAGTCAGCTGTATTCATGGCACCCATCCAGAAGGGTGGACCAGAGGGTCAGATAATCGGAGAAAAAAAAGCAAAAGAGTTGGCGCAGAAAGCACATGACGGTGCATCAGTAGATGAAATCTACGAGGACATCATGTCCATGGTTGAGCCAGACAGCTTGAGTTCTGGTGCTGACCAAATGCGTAAGAACTTTTCGTTCCGCGCACGTGCGATTGCAGAAGCTTTAACAGATACAAAAGGGCTAGACCAAAGCTACATGCCTCAGTCACACATGGTTGAAGAGGCTGACAACTTGTTCAAGGCTGTTGCTCGCAAGCCTGTGTACAATGCAAGCTTTGAGAAGCATCTTGAGAAGCCATCGTCTTGGCTGCGCTCATTCAACAGCGTGACGCTCCTACCGTTCGTGACACTGTCGTCACTGGGTGACGTTGTCTTGCCTCTTATTAGAAGTGGCAGTCTGCGTTCATCAACAGAAGCGTACCGTAAGTGGATGGTCGATCCAGATGTAGGCCCAGCGTATCGCGAAATGATCCGCAACGTCGGCGCATCTACGCAGAACATTGTGCAAGAGCGTATGTCACGAGCGTTCGGTATGGACACAACACGCTTCTCTGCTGGGTTCTTTACAGCAATCGGGTTGACTGACTGGACAAACACAATGCGTGATATATCGGCAGCGGTATCTTACGAGTGGTTCAAGTCACAACAGGAGATAGCAGTACGCAAGCCGAACACGAAGGCTGGTCGACAATCTCGCCGTGTTCTCGACGAGTACGGCCTTGGTGATTTGTACAAACAACCAGGAATGAACATCGAGCGCATCTTGCGCAGCGGCTCTTCTGCTGACGTAGATCAGATGTACTACCAAGTTGCAGGTGCAATGCACAGGTTCGCAAACGAAACCATCTTCACGCCAAACCCATTAGACATTCCACTGTGGGCGCAGTCACCAATCGGACAGATGATCTTCCAGTTGAAGTCGTTCCCATTGATGATGACGCGTATGGGTTACACCGTTTACAAAGAGGCAAAGGATCACAAGAACTTCATGCCTCTAATGTACTTTGCTGGCGCACCAGTTGTTGGTGCTGCCGTTGTTGGTGCAAAGGACGTGGTTCAAGGTCGCGGCGGCGAAGAGAACAGAGAGTTCGCAGTACGCGACAGACGCCTTGAGTTCTTGAAAGATTACGGCATCAGCGACGATGAGGGCGTAGCAATGGCACTTGGTTGGTATCGTGATGGCCTCATGCAAATGGGTGGCCTTGGTTTAATCGGATCACTTATGTACGACACCGCATCCCAGCTAGACAATGGTGCGTACGGTGCGCAACGCATTACTGAAATGCTACTCGGACCATCGCTCGGCACACTGCATGATGCACAAACAATACTGGCTGGCGGTGCGCAAGCTGGTGGGAATGCTATCATGGGTGAGGGGTCAAACGGCAAGCCACGCGCAGCAGTACGCGAGATCGTTAGCCGTGTACCACTTATCGGTCAGACAAGCAGTGTGCGCGAGACGATTGTTGATACGCTCGCTGGAAAAGCTAGTAACTAATCAAAAGGGCGAGGGTCGATTTGTTCAATCGGAACCTCGTCCATCTTCGACTGTTGCTGCTTCAAGAAAAAAACCGCACGAGATAAGATCGCTCTTGTCTCTGCGGTGTTTGACTGCTTGATCGCCTTAAAAATAAGGTCAAGACTTACGTCAACTTCGTTCCTTTGTGGCGTCATGTTCTTGCTCCATTTCTGTCGCTTCCCAACCCGCGCCGATATAACCAGCTATGTCTACCCAGCTATCGAGCTTTAATGGGCTTGTTGTCATGCGCGATAACTTTACAGCTATCATCATCATACTAACGTGATGGCATTGAACTTTCGTCCCATCCTTTAGAATTGGTCTAAGCATCACCGTAAGCATCTCAGCTATGTCGCGAAAGTTCTCGTACGGCTCGCCGTAATCTTGGTTGCGGTCTTCGTTTATAAGGCGCATTGCTTCTACTAGAGGCACATCACGTAGCTTATCCATTTACGGTGAACCTCGCGTACCCCATCTCAATAGCGTCCACTTCAAGTTCCGCTGCTCGGCACTTCATGTCGACAAGACGCTCACGCTCGTGGCGCAATTTTGTACGCGCTCTATGCGCGTCGTCGCCAGTCTTATCGTTCAAGTCTTCCAGCCTTTCAGCAACGCTTTCAATCTCTGCTTCTTTTTTTATAATGCTAGTACGCACTTCTTTCAGTGCGTCTAGTGTGCTTTTAGAAACCGTCATCTCTAAACCTTTGGCTCTGGTCGGAATTGTTCGTACTTGTCGCATGTGCGGCTAACTTCTTTATTGGTCAGCTTGCACGTCCATCCACCGTTTTTGTTTGCGAAAGAGTGTTTGCAGAAGTGACAGGCGGGGGCCACGTTTGCCTCGTGGCTCCAACAGCTTTCCCTTTTGAAACACGACTTACATCGCCAATCATTAGGGTCAGAAGCTACGCGCCCCGCCTGTCCATCGAGTGCTGCTTGTATCTTAACGTACATTTCGTCCCATTCCTCTTGGTCAAAAGGAACAAGTTGAGCGTGATATTCACTTGTATTTTTGTTGTACGATATGAAAAAAGCTTGCTCGATCCCGAACATCGCCATCATCATCGTCATCTGACGATAATACTTGCGATGCGAACTCTTCACACCATTTCTCTTAAAGTTCTTGAAGTTGTTGTCGTTCATCGACTTGACCTCAAGAATTGCTTGGCCCGTACCATCTTCGAAATCGACGATCCCATCGGCGTTGCAAACGACGTGACCGTTCAACCATTCACGCCTGTGTTGGCGTCCAGTCATGTCGTCCTTTTCCCACACCCGAAGGTCGGCTCGCTTCCTAAGATCGTAGACAACCCAGTCTTCTATCTTGTGACCAGCAAAGAAAATTCTCTGCAACTGCGGGTCAACAGATGTGTCTGGGAAGCCACGCAAAGACAATGCGAGTTGTGCTATGCAGTCGGTGCCAGCCATGCTTGCGCCGATATACTGCCTAGCTCCCCCTCGAACCTCTTGTGCGTAGCCCTCGTCTATCTTCTCAAGGACGCTGGCAACCTTCGGATGAACTGGGTGCATTTTAAAATGGTATCTCGTCGTCGATCTTCGTGCTGGCCTCAACCTTCACAGGGAAGTGATAGTTGACCTTCTTGCGCACCGTACCGTTGTACTCGTCGTTAATTACATTGATGCCAACCTTCTTGCCTCGCAAGTACGAGACATCGTCGGGTGTGCTTTCACCATCGTGACCGATTGCAATAAGCAACTTCTTGACTTGCAGTAAGCCAATCTCAGTAGCCTTTTCGCTTGCTGGGTGGTTAAGATAAATCCACTGGCGTATTGCACCATCGCTATTTTCGTAATTCAAAACTAGCTGGTGCGTGCCTTTAGCTTCGTTCGCCTCAACCTTTGCGTCGTTTATAGTGACCTCATGCTTGCCGACATCTAACATAGCTTGGCGGTCATCTTTGAGGGTTGATAGGTCAATGTTTGCAAAACCATTAAACATCGTCTGTTGGTCCTTTCGATAGGTATTTGTTATACTCTTGTTCGGTCATGTAGATACGCTCCAAGAGTGCGGTTACGTCGTCTGTATTCTCAATAGCTTGAAGGCGACGGTGGGGATCACGAGACTTGCCATGCCATCCATGAACTTGCTCGGTGATTATGTAACGGCGTACGTCCATCTTGCCGTTGTTGTCTGTTGTCTTGCGCACTAAGCAGAACACATGGTCATACAAAGCAGGTACAAGTTTCTGTACCTTCTTTTGTACAAGCATGGGCCAGAAGTTGACGACGCCATTGTCGTCAGTCTCTTCTGCCGCAAGCGATGTGATTAGTACGTGCATCGGTAGGTCGCGCACCCACTTCAATGCGGCAGTGATCTTGCGTTCGTACAAGCCCCACTTCTCAAACCCATTACTTGACCCACTTAACTCTGCCTCGACATCAGCAAAGCAACGCTGTGAAAGTTCGGTGGCACTGTCTATGCAAATCCACTTGTAACCCTCGGACTTAAAGTCTTCCGAACTGACGTATCCGACAATGTCTTTGAACGAATACCCGTTCTTGGCAGGGCGATCAAAAGTTGTGAAAGGGAGATAATCAATCTCCTTGTCTGCGATAGACGAAAGACCACTCTCTCCACTAATCACAAGACCCTTGCCGAACTTGTCGTGGTAGTGGGCTGCTTGTGTTGTCTTCCCTGCTCCATGGTGTGCATACACCAGAACCTTTGACGATCCCTTTACAGAAACGTCGTTTGTTTTTAACGGCTGTATTTTCATTATGATACCTTGATGGTTGCTGTTCCGCATTCGATGGTCAACGCTTCAGCTAAAACGTTGCGCACCTCTTCTGGTGCGGCCTCGAATTTTTTGCGGTCTACGGTGAAGCTTGTGTTGACGCACTCTGGTGTTGCTGTGCTGTCGTAAATATCTTTGAGACGCTTCTTATCCCAAGACCACTTCTCTGGAATACGAACGATCATCGTGCGTCCGTCCTCTAGTCCAAGAGTGTGTTCGGCAGGTTCTTCGGGAAGTTCAGCCAAGATACTCTCTTTTATATAGGCGAGCGTATCCTTAAAGTGTTGAAACTTGGCCTCGGCCTCGACATATTTCGAGCCTAAGTCCTTCAACCTTTCCTCTTTGAGCCGAACCTCTGGGGATAGCTTTATATAGCTGTCGCCAAATATAATTTCTTCCATGATGGTTGATCCTTGACGTTTAAGGGTTGTTGATTAGTTGTGTTTAGCGTATAAGCAACACCATTACAAGAGGAAAAACACATGACCTTTGACATCGAAAGTTTGATAAATGACTTGGGAGGCGCAAGGGAGGTGTCACGTCGTCTGAATACTGGACGGTCTGTTCCGTACGGCTGGGCCAGACGTGGCAGTGTTTCTTCTGCTTATCTATCACAAATCAAAGAAGCATTCCCAGCGGTTAGCTTCGATCAATATTTCACGGGAGAAAACAGTGAGCGAGTATCTGAACACAGCACTGGAGATGCTGGATGAAGGTTGGTGGGTTGTCCCAATCCATCCAAACGAAAAGAGGCCAGTCGTAAAGTGGGGAGAACTTTATGACGAAGGGAAATTCCCAACCGAAGAACAAGTAATCCAATGGTGGGAAGCATTCCCGAACAGTTACGTTGGGATTGTAACAGGTGAACTTTCTGGCGTCCTTGTTGTCGATTGTGACAACGAGGAAGCGGAAGCTTACGCAATGGAAGTCGGGCTGACACAGACGCCTTGGGTTGTCCAAACCAAACGAGGCAAACACTTCTACTTCAAGTGGCCCAAAAATGCGGGACATATAAAGACGCTGACGTGGAGCAACGCTGACGGTGTCGAGTGGCCCAGAGATGTTGTAAAGGGATTGGATCGCAAGGCCCACAAGGGCATCGCACTTGTTCCACCTACGCCAAACTATACGCGATTAAGTGGGTCTGACTGGGATGACGTGCCAGATTATCCCGTCAATAACTACGGCACGCAGAAGCCGAGCAACGTAGTTTCATTCGATGACTTTAAGTTTGGTAATCTTTCGCTCACTCACATCCAAATAAAGCGTGGTGTTGTTGAAACGACTAGAGACCTTGTCGAGAAGATGGGCCGAAAACTTATGGCTGGCGTTGGAGACAACCGACATCAGATGCTCGTAAGCTTGGCGGGAGAGTACGCGGCGCAGGGACATACGAGGGAAAGCTGCGAGACAGCTATGATCGAATACGTTTCCGAGTTCTTCCACGATCCTCATAAAGTCAACAAGCAAGAGTTTCAAAGCGTGATCGACCATGCGTACGCAAAGGAAGAGAATAAGCCGAAGCTCGAAGAACAGAAGCCAGAGGCGAGCGGATTCAAGCCGATCACAACATTTGATGCTGACCGTCTTGCCGAGGAAGCGAGCAATATAAAATACTTTGTCGACCCGATCATCCCTGATACGGGTACGATCATGCAGGTCCATGGCTACTCTGGACACGGTAAGTCGATGTTCATCCGTCACCTACTATATGCAGCGGCAGCAGGTGCGCCATCGTTCGGACCGTTCGACATACGCAAGAAGCCACGTGTTCTTTACTTGGACTTTGAGAACAGCAAGCAGAACATATCAAAGTTTCTTACTAGATCGCGTCGCTCGTTCGGTGACGCAGAGGGGCGCTTTATGATATGGACGCCGTTCATCGACGATAGAATGATGAACCTTAAAGAAGACGCTGGCATCAACAACCTGCAAAGCTGGATCAATTTTAACAAGCCAGAGATTGTTGTAATCGACACGATCCGTACGGCTTGGTCTGGGCTGCAAGAGAACAGCGCAGAAGAGTGGGGCAACATCAACAAGCTTGCCCTTACACTTCGTAATGCGGGGATGACTGTCATACTTGTACACCATTCCAACAAGCCCGCAGATGGTGGTCGGTCTGGTCGGGAGGCGGGAAGCTCAAACCAGTTGACGGTACTGGAGACGCAGATAAAGGTGACGCAAGTGTACGCCGACAAAGAGACAGCAGACGTTAAGGCTGGCATCTATGACGGTGACATACCGAGAACGCCGCACACAATGCTTGGCACTGCACCAGTCCGCACGCCAACAGAACGCTTACAAGTTTGCATGGAGCTTCGATATGGGAAAGTTCGTGAGTGGAGCGACGCACATGAGCCAGTTATGTACATCGCATTTTTGGAGGACGAGAACACAGAGAATGTACGTGTCGTGTCCGAAAGCACAGCAAAGCAACGTGCTATAAAAGCAGCGCAGCCATGGACGAATAGCGAGGGGGTACAAATGCCACCTCTGTCTGATGCGGAGATAGCTAACAAAGTGGGCAAGCCTGTCAGTGTGGTTTCTGACTGGACTAAGCACTTGAGGCGCGAGCATATAGAAAGCCACGTCTCAAACGCAAAAGCCAACTCATAAAAAAAGCCCCGCTACCAGCGGGGCTTAGTGAAGGAGCTGTCTTTGTGAGGAGAACAAGCTTCTCTTGGGAGAGGCAGAACAGGGAGGATTGTTCTGCCCTTTAAATGTAGCGCATAGACAACTATTGCACAACCACTTTGAACCTCTTTGAACAAACTTTTTTTGCGTACTTTTTTGCGTACCGATTTCGATAAAATCGCTGCCCGCCTTTGCTTAACCGCTTGTCTCGCTCATTCGACCCAACGTCCCGTTGGGGCGAACTCGCTTACCTTCGCTTGCAAGTCGCTTGCGATTTTATCGTCTTTGTCAGAAAAGTCAACACCCTTAGTTGTAAAAAAGTTGTTGCCATGATATGTGTTGCGCATAGACAAACAGCGGAGACAGCATGTCAAATAAATTTGCGCTGTCTACAGAGCAAGAGCATTGGCTGAAGGATAACCATTCAAAATTCACGAACGCACATTTAGCTCGCCAACTCGGATGCTGCGTAGACACACTCAAACGGATTATGATGAAGATGGAACTCGCGTACTTTCCTGGTGCCAAGTATCATTACCGATCCAAGCCGAAGGTCTGGTCTCGACCGTGTATGATATGTGGCTGCACAAAGTCACGTCCAATCAATCAATACAGATGTACGCCGTGTCACGAGCGTGAGGCGGCTGCTGATTATATGTGGGAAGAATATGATGGGTAATCCTCAAAAGGCTAAAGGCGACAAGTACGAGAACGACTTAGCCAAATACTTTAACAAACACATCTTCGGCGCAGATCAATGCCAACGCGCACCTTTGAGTGGTGGCGGCAAGGTCGGCCTACATGCTGGCGGCGCAGACATACTCGGTACGCCACAAGTTTTCATAGAGGCTAAGAGGGTGGAGCGCCTTAACTTCCGTGATGCAGTACGCCAAGCTGAAAGAAATATTTTAGCGACAAGGAGTGAAGAGTTTCCAGTCGTTATTACTCGCAAGAACCAAGAGAAGATTGAAGACAGTCTTGTGGTCATGCGCTTGTCGGACTGGACGGAGTTTTACATTGCGTACCTGCGTGCGCTTGGTCACCCCGCAAGGGACGACACTGAACAATCAAGTGAGATATAATAAGAAAACACTGACGCTCAACATCACCTTCATCTTCGTACGCAGATATGAGGGTAGCTACAATCGCCATCTTGGAAACCATTGCGGCTGCAAATGCGGCCTACTCCGTCATTAGGAAGTGCCTAGAAAACGGACGCGAAGTCACTGACATGGTAGGCCAAGTCGGTAAGTTTCTTGCTGCCGAAGAAGAGCTTAAAGAGCAGGTAAAGAAGAAAAAAAATTCTGCTATGACCGCCATAACTGGCGGGGAAGAAGGCGATTGGGAATGCTTCCAGCAGCTAGAGAAGATCACCGAACAGCGAAAAGAACTCGAAAGTTTTTGCCGCTTGTACGCAAAACCAGGAACGTGGGACAGGTGGCAAGCCTATCAAAACGAAGCACGCGTCGCGCGTGCCGCTGCAAAAAAGAAACGCGAGAAAGAACGTCAAGAACTTATGAATACTCTAGGCATGACTGGCGCAGGGTTGCTGGGAGTATTGGTGGCCGTAGGGATTGCGTACTTTATCGGATTATATTTGGGCAAATGGTAATGGTTGCGGCTACGCTGGGGCTTCGCCGCTGCTCTAGGTATTAGGGATGACGAACTTGTCGAACATAAGTATCTTGATCTCAGCCAACATAAGGAACTGACGTGGTGGGGATCGAACATATTATTACCATCGCTGTGGCCCTCGTCGGCTCTGCGGGCTTCTGGTCTTTCATATCAATGCGAGAGAAACAACGACGCGACGCCAATGCCGAGTATCAAACAACTTTAAAGACACAAGTAGACAGGTTGGCTGACAAACTGGACGACAAGACAATCCAGATCGAGGAACTATTAAAGGAGATCGCGGAATTACGCTCAGACCTTTCAGCAGCAAAAGCCACCATCACTCACTTGGAAACACTTCTGCGAAACAGATGATTGCCCAGCCAACTTTCTATCTATTCGGGACGCGCTGCTGAATTTTACGCAGCATATATATTAGAACGCATGGGACTACGTGTAAGCCACGTAGACCTACCCCACGACGACCTCTGGGTTCGCGCCCCCGACCAATCTATCAAGCGCGTACAAGTTAAGTCTGCTCGACGTGCGATCCAGCGGAAGGATCACAAGGGCAGAAGCCTAATCTACAACTTCAAGATAGACAGGAAAGAGCCGTACGAAGGCATCTACATCTTCGTGGCCCTCGACATTCAGAAGTGTATCGCTCGTACGTGGGACGACAAACCCCCCGTCACATTTAAGATTACACCTACTCGCTTCATTGCTGAAGACGAGACCGAGAGCATACAGCGAGAGTTTAAACTATGACAGTCAAACACACAGGCATTATCGTACACTGCACTGCCACACGTCCCGACTGGATGGCAGACGATAGCATCGGCAGGCAGGTCGAAGAGATTACCAAGTGGCACAAAGAGAGATCGTTCCGCACAATCGGCTATCATCTGGTCATCGGGCGTAACGGCGAGATCGCAGAAGGCCGCGCACTAGGCACGACAGGCGCGCACGCCAAGGGACACAACTCCAACATCGGTATCGCCCTCGTGGGAGGCTTCGGTTCGGACGCAGACGACATCGCCTCTGACCACTTCACTGCTCCCCAGCTTGCAAAACTTTACGAGACAATCAAGCAGCTACAAGAGAAGTACGCAATCAAGAACGATAAGATCATCGGACACAACCGCGTATCAACAAAAGCCTGCCCAGGATTTCGCGTACAAAAGTGGCTCGCTGGCGAAGAGGTTGCACGCAACCGTACGCAACCTGAACGATCCAAACCAACACAATCAAAGACCGTCAAGGCTTCCGCCGCAACCATTGCGGCGTCCGCAGGCACAACGGTCACATCTCTCTCCCGTCTCGATAGTACGGCACAGTACATCGTACTTGCTTTCGCGGGCCTTACGGTACTGCTGGCGATTTACATTATGAAGGAGAGACTTACTGCATGGGCAAATGGGTGGCGTTAAATGGCACGACTACAACTCTACGCACTAATCGCATCAGGTTTTGTACTTGGACTGCTCGGCATCTACTCCGCAGGCATCATGCGAGGACAAGACAAAGTAAAGCGGAAGCTAGACGAAGACCGCCTCAACAACCTCAAGACACACAAGGAGGTCACCGATGAAATCAATTCACTTGACGACCCTTATCTTGTCGAGCGTGCTACTCAGTGGGTGCGCAAAGATAAGCGGAAATAGTTACTGTGACATATCAAGCCCCATGTACTTCGAGGACGAGGTCGTTGTTGACATGCTCAGGCACGAGGACCGCAAGCTTTTAACTGACATCCT
>Ga0187219_1000039_pt1 | contig 48463 bp, 83 predicted proteins | sample 13SPOviralmetaG_FD_130162 | JGI IMG/M metagenome (GOLD analysis project Ga0187219, IMG submission 130162) | Marine viral communities from the oligotrophic San Pedro Time Series (SPOT) site, San Pedro Channel, CA, USA - 13 SPOT_SRF_2010-07-21... | ecosystem: Environmental > Aquatic > Marine >... | reverse complement strand
CGTTTGGTGGTCACGGCGGATATATTGCCGGTCAGAGTATCGTGATTGATGCTATTCGAAGTATTGCATCAGGATTCATATTCACTACAAGTACGTCACCTGTTGTATGTGCCGGAAACATTGCATCAATAAGATATCTTCGAGACCATGATAATCTAAGACAGAAACACCAAGAACGAGCAGCAACACTTACAGCAATGATAAAGGAAGCCGGGCTCACTATACACGAATCCGCTTGCACTCACATATTACCAGTAATGGTAGGAGATGCTAAGCGATGTAAAGCAATATCAGATAGGTTATTAAATGCACATGGAATATATGTACAGTCAATTAATTATCCAACAGTCAGTGTGGGTACTGAGCGGCTTAGAATTACACCGACTCCATTACACACTAATGGCATGATGGAAGATTTAGTAGAAGGACTTAAGGAAGCGTTCAACTATGTTAAATAGAGATAGAATAGCTTATAGTATGACCAAGTTTTTCAGGTTCTTTGCAGATACATTTTTTGCAAAGCGTTACGGTCACCGAGCCGTCGTACTTGAAACAATTGCCGGTGTGCCTGGGATGGTAGCTGGTATGTGGATACACTTAAAAAGCTTACGCCAAATGAGAACTGGTTATGGACCTCAAATTCGTGAGCTCTTAGCCGAGGCTGAAAACGAGCGAATGCATTTGATGTTCTTTATTGAGATTGCCAAACCGAGTGCGTTTGAAAGGTTACTCATATTATTAGCCCAAGCAATCTTTTGGCATTTTTACTTTATCATGTATGTGTTCTTTCCAAAGACTGCACATCGCATGATTTACTATTTTGAATTAGAAGCAGTACGTAGTTATAGCGAGTACATTGATCTAATCGATCTGGGTAAGGTTGAAAATATACCAGCACCACAGATTGCTATTGATTATTACGATCTCAAGCCGGATGCACGATTACGAGACATGTTACGTAGTGTAAGAGCGGATGAGAAAAAGCATAGCGAGGTAAACAAAGGATACTCAGAATGAAGTGGTTAACTTTATTCACAGCAATAATACTTGCAGCTTGTGCTGCGTGGTTTAGTATTGTTGGCCTAATGACTATTTTTGCAGGCTCGGCATTATCAATTATGATTATGGCTGGTGTACTTGAGTTTGCTAAGCTAGTTAGCGCAGCTTGGTTACACTATGAATGGGAACGAATTAACGTACTGACTCGAACATATTTTACAGTTGCTATATTAATATTGATGTTCATTACTAGCATGGGAATTTTTGGTTATCTTTCAAAGGCTCATATTGAACAGTCTGTGAAAGTTGGAGGCAACAATGAATTACAAATCGAAAACTTGGAAAGACAGATTGATAGGCAGCAAAAGGTCGTTAACGATGCAGAAACTGTACTCACGCAACTGGATCAACAAGTCTCTGTACTCATTGAATACGACAGGATTCGTGGTCCTTCAGGTTCGATTGCAGTACGCCAAAGTCAATCGGAAGAGAGGAGTCTTCTCAACGAGAGCATCAATGCTTCGTACATACGCATTGAAGAACTCCAAGCGGTACTCGCGCCTCTACGACAAGAAAGGCTTGAGCTTGAGGTTGAAGTAGGACCACTTAAATATATTGCTGAGCTTATATATGGAGATGAAAATGCAAGACGTAATTTTGACAACGCTGTTCGTGGTATTATACTGCTCCTTGTGGGTGTGTTTGATCCTCTTGCTATCATGCTTTTAATTGTATCAACTGGAGCATTTAAACGAGACAGACTTAAAATTAATCCCTTAATTAACGAAAATCAAATAATGAGGATGGATATCGATGACGGAAATAACAGCAACGGGGGCAACGGCGGGTCAGATGCTTTATCAAAGGAGCAACGAGCCGAGTCCGGTAAAACAGGAGGGAGTCAAGAAGCAAGTAGTGAAGATTCTTCCGAAGGACGGAGTTCAACAGATAGTGGACTATACGTACGACGAGAAAGGTCGATTGATGTCTTCGGTGGTACGCCGATACCAGATCAACGAATTGATATAGAACAAAACAAAAGCCGTGAAGGCTTAACTACAGTTATGAATAGGAGACCAGTTTAGAATGGAAAACGATAAGAAAGCAATTGATATTTCTAAGGTCTTGTCTGGAGGCCCAGCTTATTACTCAAGAACGACAAGTTTCATACACTCGTTTTACTTGTACCAGATCGGTGATGCTGAACAATACACCGATTGGTTTGATGTAATAAGAAATGCTTCTGAAGAAGATATACTGAAGATACACATTAACTCGGCAGGTGGTGATCTACTTACAACAATACAACTCATGCGAGCGTTGCAAGAAAGTCAAGCAACTGTTATATGTTCGGTCGAAGGTCAATGTATGTCAGCAGCAACACTGATTTTCCTCCAAGCAGATATGGTCGAGATATCAGATCATAGCATGTTTATGTTCCACAATTACTCAGGTGGAACTTTTGGTAAAGGTGGTGAAATGATGGATCAACTCCAATACGAATATACATGGAGTACTGGGTTATTCCGTGATGTATACGCTGACTTCCTTACAGAAGACGAAATTGAGAGTATGTTAAATAACAAAGATATATGGATGAATGCAGAAGATGTAACGGCTCGAATCAAAGCGAAAGCTGAGATTCTACAAATGCGAATAGAAGCTGAGCAGCACGAAGCTGAAAAGCCTAAGCGCAAGAGACGAACTAAAAACTAACTACGGAGAAAAAACATGGAAGCAATTAAAATTTGGTTATGGCGTACAGCAGGACTTATAGCAGTAGGTTGTGCTTACATTGGTGCAATTGTGCCCGGCATTCCGACAACATCTTTTCTACTGCTCGCCCTTTGGTGTTTTGGTAAAAGCTCGCCTGCTTTACAGCAATGGATTCTTGAACATCCTACGTTCGGGATTTATGTAAAAAATTGGTCTGAAAAGCGTGTTTATCCTACCAAAGCGAAATATATAATGTTAGCATGCTGTAGTTTTAGTTTCGCTTGGATTCTATATCTTCAACTTAAACTTGCAGCTATTATAGGTATAGGACTATTCATGTTGTTCTGGCTCGTATGGGCATGGAGATATCCCGGTTCTATTGAAGAGTACGACCGCAGAGTAAATGCGGGGGAAAAAATAGGGTGGACTAAATGACCGATTACAACGAACCTGATAACCTTGGGCCAATGAGCCCTCATGAATTTTTAAAGCATTTGCATAAAGTACATTATCTGACTAAGCAGGACGAGATGTTACTTGATTTGAATATGATTGATGCTTTAGTTGAACATATGGGTGACGACCTTCCAGACGCCGAATATATAGTTAGGCGTATTCAAAAACGCTTGAACAACGATCTAAAATACTAAATCCTTAATACGAGAAATTTTCTTATGCGCTTACTAGCAGCAATGCTAGCATTCGCCTTATCAACTGTGGCGTTTGCTCAAAACCAATTAAACATGTCTCCAGGGGCGACTGATATCGGTACAGATATCTACGATCTTCATATGCTTATCCTATGGATTTGCATCATCATCGGGCTTCTTGTTTTCGGAGTAATGTTCTACTCTATCATTTTTCATCGTCATGATAAAGGCTATAAACCTTCGCACTTCCATGAACATACTGGTGTAGAGATTGCTTGGACCGTTGTACCATTCTTAATATTAATAGGAATGGCAGTCCCAGCGACATCAACACTGCTCGACATCTATGATACTGAAGATGCAGAAATCGACATACTGATTACTGGTTATCAATGGAAATGGAAATACGAATATCTTGATAGCGAAGGTGAAAACATTTCATTCTTTTCAAACCTTGCTACAGCTCAAGAAGAAATCTATAACACGGTCGAGAAAGAAAGTGATTACTTACTCGATGTAGATGAAGCAATGGTGATACCAGAAAATACAAAAGTACGTTTGCTCGTAACTGCTAATGATGTTATCCATTCATGGTGGGTACCTGAGATTAGTGTTAAACGAGATGCTATTCCTGGCTTTATTAATGAAGCATGGACTAAGGTACCAAATCAAGGAATTTATAGAGGGCAGTGCACCGAGCTATGTGGTGCGTATCACGGATTCATGCCTATTGAAGTACACGTAGTCAGTCAAGAAGAATATGACGCGTGGAAAGCATCGAAGAAAGGAGCATAACATGGGAAGTCATGCATTACCGAATACAAATTTAAATCGTTGGTTAAGTACAACTAACCATAAAGATATCGGAGCCATGTATCTTTGGTTCTCATTTGCTATGTTTTTGATGGGCGGATTCTTTGCCATGGTCATTCGAGCTGAGCTCTTCCAGCCCGGCATGCAACTCGTGGACCCTAACTTCTTTAACCAAATGACTACTATGCACGGACTGGTGATGGTGTTCGGAGCGATTATGCCGGCTTTCGTAGGGCTTGCAAACTGGCTGATACCAGTTATGATCGGAGCTCCGGATATGGCTCTACCACGTATGAATAACTTTAGTTTTTGGATATTGCCACCGGCATTCTTAATGCTAGCTTCGACGTTGTTTATGGAAGGAGGAGCTCCCGCGTTCGGGTGGACGGCGTACGCGCCTCTGAGTACGACCTATGCTCCGCCATCTGTAACTTTCTTTATATTCGCGGTACACATATTAGGTGCTTCATCGATTATGGGAAGTATTAATATCATTGCTACAATTATGAATATGCGAGCTCCAGGCATGACTTATATGAAGATGCCTATGTTTGTATGGACTTGGTTAATCACCGCGTTCCTACTTGTTGCAGTGATGCCAGTTCTAGCTGGTGCCGTGACTATGATGTTAATGGATATCCACTTTAATACGAGCTTCTTCTCTGCAGCCGGTGGTGGTGATCCAGTACTATATCAACATATCTTCTGGTTCTTTGGTCACCCCGAAGTTTACATTATTATTCTACCTGCATTCGGCGTGATATCAGAAATCGTTCCTACATTCTCACGTAAGCCTTTATTCGGTTATGCATCAATGGTCTATGCGACAGCAGCTATTGCATTCATGTCATTTATAGTATGGGCTCACCACATGTACACAGTCGGAATGCCAGTTGCCGGTGAGTTATTCTTTATGTATGCTACCATGCTTATTGCCGTACCTACTGGAGTAAAGGTATTCAACTGGGTAACAACAATGTGGCGTGGTGCATTAAGCTTTGAAACACCTATGCTTTTTGCTATAGGATTCTTAGTCCTATTTACGATCGGTGGATTTTCAGGACTCATGTTATCGATTGCTCCTGCTGACTTTCAATATCACGACACATACTTTGTAGTTGCTCACTTCCACTATGTAATGGTAGCCGGTGCAGTGTTCTCATTAACTGCAGGCATTTATTATTGGTTACCTAAAATGTGTGGGCGGATGTATAATGAGACAATGGGTAAGGTACACTTCTGGGTATCGTTCATCGGATTCAATATTACATTCTTCCCTCAACACTTTGTCGGATTAGCAGGAATGCCACGACGAGTACCTGACTACGCATTACAATTTGCTGACTTCAATATGATGTCATCGATCGGTGCATTTATTTACGGATCTTCTCAACTCATATTCCTATATAATGTAGTAGCAACAATTGTTGCAGGTAAAGTTGACAACAGAGAAAAGACTTGGGACGGTGCACATGGACTTGAATGGACTCTTCCAACGCCGGCTCCTTATCATACATTCGAAGTACCACCAACAATAAAGGAAACTCAGCCAGCATGAGATTCTCAAAGATCTTCGATGACGAAATAAACGATACTGTTGCTAAGCTCTTAATACTGACATGTATTATGGGCGCATCAGTATTCTTTATAATGATTCCCTTATATGATGTTCTATGTGATGCATTGGGAATCAACGGAAAAACAGCAGACACTGCTTACATTACGACAACTACTGAAGTTGACATAAATAGAAATGTTGAAATACAGTTTGTTACGCAAAACAATGCTGAAATGCCTTGGTCCTTTGAGCCTTCAACTACTATTGTTTCGGTAAACCCTGGTGCACTTAATGATACTTTCTTTATTGCAGCTAACGAAACGAATAAGTATATGGTAGGACAAGCAATACCAAGCGTCTCACCATCGAGAGCAGCTCAGTATTTTCATAAGACTGAATGCTTTTGTTTTGTGTCTCAACCACTTAATGCAGGTGAACGTGTTGACATGCCTTTACGTTATATAGTCGATCAAGACTTACCACAAGACATAAAGACAATCACGCTATCCTATACTTTATTTGATGTAACAGGAGATTTATAATGAAGAAAACATATATCTACGAAAGTCCAGATCGAGGCAATACAGTTTATCGCCGTGAGTTTGGAGCACCTATTAAAACACGTGAGCTTATTAAATCCAACGAGGATAACAAATGTACAGGAAGGATTACAAAAGATACGTAGGTGGAAACTGGGAATGGGTTCAGATGTTTCAATTAGATTATCTACACCAAAAATGTAGGAAATTTTCTAATGATAAAAGATTCCTTGATCTAGGATGTGGATCGCTAAGGTTAGGTTCTCTTTTAATCCCATTGCTCGACGAAGGTAAGTACATAGGCTTAGACTATAATCAACACTTTGTTGAGCTTGGTATTGAAAAAGAACTCTCTCCTGAGATCATCGAAGAAAAGAAACCGCAATTCATTTTTAATGATAACTTTGACCTCAGCGAGATCGATGGGAAAATCGATTTTGTTTGGGTCTATCAAGTTTTCATTCATGTGAACGACGAGAAAGTCAGAACCGCGTTAAAGAATATCGCAGGTAAGCTCACTCAAGATGGTGTTAGCTATGCGACTTTCACACGTCATATTGCGAAGAACCAACCAAAGAGTGATTATGTTTATGATCACACTCAAAGAACATTCTATAGATCGTTAGATGTAATTGAACAAATGTATAGTGACGCTGGAATGAGTATGGTACATGTAGCCGATACTCCTAAAGGCGCTTTTATTATTAAAGGTGAACTTAAAAATGAAGAAAGAACTTGAAGGTAAATTTACCGTTGTAACTGTAGTCTCTCAATTCAAACAAAGATACGTAATCCCAACCGAAGGCCTCCAAGAACTCAACCAAGACTTTGACCTTGACGCAGAGACTGCAAAGGTCTGGGCTGAGGAGTCTGTGATGGCTGAAGAAGTAAAAGAATTCAGTCAAAACTGGTTAGGTGAAACAGTCATTGATATTGATGTAGTTGACGAAGACCGCGTAATCGAGCTTATGGCTCGTGACAATAAATATCTCGTTGAAGGGGATGATCCCTGGCCACGAGAAAAACAGATTAAATTTGTAAATAATTGGAAAGAAGAGAGGAGTAAATAATGGCACTAGAACCAGGTATGGATGAATACAGGCGATGGGTAGGTGGTAACTGGCCCGAAGTACAGAAGTGGCAATATGAGTTTTTACAAAATCGCATGTACCACTATAACGAATCTACAACATTTCTTGATGTAGGATGTGGTTCACTACGACTAGGATCTCGACTCATCCGAGAACATGATGCAGACAAATACATTGGACTTGATGTATCACAAGAACTGATTGACTTCGGTCTCAAATACGAAATACGTGATAAAGACTTAGAAGCAAAAAGACCACGGTTTATCGTGAATAGTGATTTTGATCTCACTTCGTTAGGAGATGAAAAGGTTGATATTGCATGGTGCTTCTCTCTATGGATGCATATACCAGATTGGCTAATGAAACAAGCTTTGACGAATATCAAATCTGTTCTAGCACATGACGGAGTAATTTGGTCTAGCTTTAGTGAAGATTATGGAATTAGTCCTCTTCACGGTGAAACACCCGATGATTATGTTTATGATCGTCATCAACGTACTTTTGTTCGATACCGTGACGAGCTTGAAAAGATATTTGATGAATGTGGTCTCACTTTCGAAGAACGTGACCCTAGTATTAAGAGCGGATATATGGTCCGTAGTGTACCAAAGGACAGATAATGGCAACAAAGAACGATATAACAGGTGATAGCTTAAAAAGCAAAGCATCTACCAAAGCTTATAATGATGGGTGGGATCGTATCTTCGGTAATAAAAAGAAAGCCGAAGAGGAAGAAAAGAAGGACGAAGAAAAGTCCGTCACCGGCCATCAGCAAGAGCCCTGGCATAATCGATCGTAAAAATGATTGTTATCTATGGTAATAAAGGCTGCAGTGCTTGTACACTCGCTAAAAAGAAATGTGCAAGCCTCAGCCTTCGCTATGAGTTTCGTGACATAGGTTACAAAAAATGGTACGTTGAATATACTCAAAGCGGTGCCGTTGACTTACCATACGTACTTGTCAATGGCAAACCTATTGGTGGTTATAAAGAGCTTCGAGATTATTGCAATGATTATCAATCACAAATATAAGTTTATCTACTTCAAAACAAAGAAGACTGCCAGCACTACTATTGAAATCGCTTTAAGCAAGATATGCACTGAAAAAGATTTCATGACTCGTCTCATTTATAAGGACGAATGTAAGCGAGCAAAGATTGCAAAGATCGGATCTACAAACTGGCGATACGCTCTTAAAAATCATGCAACAGCTGAGCAATGCCGACGCCGAGTCCCTCCACATGTATGGAACACTTACACCAAGATTACAAGTGTACGTAACACATATGATATGATGGTAAGCAAATACTTCTGGGAGCGTAATAACTGGACTCGAGACTTCGAACATTGGTATAGCAAGTTTCCAGATTCTGCTACAGCAAACTGGGACATCTACACAATTAACAACCTACCCGTTATTGATCATTACATCCATTACGAAAACATACTCGAAGATTGTTCTCGCATTTCGAAAATACTCAAGCTACCTATTGATATTGCCGACACTGTAAAAGAAGTAAAAACTAAATCGAATGCGAGAAAGGAACAGTGGCCTCCCATAAATAAACAGTCGCTGGAAAAAATAACCGAAGACGCTAGACACGAGATTGAGATCTTTAACTACAACATACCTGAAGAATATTTGGAGACTTATTATGGCTAAGAAAGCAAAAACTGGAATTACACTTCACGAACCCACCCGTAAAGGTACATGTATCGGGCGCGGCATTTTCAAAACATCTTCTATGAACAAATCTCGAAAACGCAGTTTTAAAAAATACCGTGGTCAAGGTAAGTAATGCAATCAGGACATCTTGACGCTTTTGGTAACCCTGTTGGAACCGGCTATGGCGGTGATGGCGAGTGCCCTGAGCAATATGCAGTATGCTATACGCCGAATGAATTCGAAGAATTTTTAGAGGCTGGTGATTTAGAATATAATTATGAAGAACAAATTCTAGAACCAAAGGGTGATGCTGAAGCAGTACTCGATTGGACAACACAACTATTATTCTTAGAATGGACCACTCTACTATACTTAGTCATACCACTGAGCATATTTGCAGTTTATGGATTAACCATATATGCTGGAGTCAAGTTCATTCAGAAAAAATTTAGCTAAGGAAAAAAACAATGAGCCAACATAACAGATATGACGTAAAGGTAATCAAGGTTGTCGATGGAGACACCGTTGATGTAGATATTGATCTAGGTTTCGGTATTTGCTTGAAAGACGAACGAGTACGTATTATGGGTATTGATACACCTGAGTCACGTACTAGTGATAAAGTCGAAGATCTATTCGGTGAAGCTGCAAAGGCTCGCTTGAAGCAGTTAATGAAAAATGGTGGTAAGCTGATTACGACTGAAGACAAGCATGGCGAAGACATGAAAGGTAAGTTCGGACGAGTCCTCGGTGACTTTGAAGTGTATTACCCAGAAGGTGATCGATGGGAAAAGGTTACTAAAATCATGGCTGAAGAAGGTCACTGTGTACCTTATTTCGGTGGAAGTAAGGAAGAGACTCAAGCGGCTCATGAAAAGAATCGAACACGTCTACTTGCTGAAGGAATCGTTACTCAGGCTAAATATGACAAGGCTGTTGCTTTGATGGAGAAAAAAAGAGCAAAAGAAGCTAAAAAGTAGTTGACAATGCACTGAGGATGTGTTAGAATGGCTACTCAAATCAAAGCTAAAGGTTAGAAACAGTGTTCGAACCACTCCTCAATCCCTATCAAATGCTTGAACTTGGTGTGTTTGATGGTGACTACTTTAAAGGTGACTACAGTGACTTCGACAAGGATGTAATTGTAGCACCTCAAAACCTCTTCATGGAAGGTGCATCTCAACCTAAAGAGATGTGGATCGAGAAAGGCTGGATTACAAAAGAAGACCCTATGGGTTGGTTACAGTGGTATGTACGTTACTATCATGGACGTCGCATTCCAGAACTCGATACATGGCAGATCAAACGCTGGAGATCATTTACTGCTAGGCATGGCGCTCAAGTATGTAAGAACGGAAACGGTGATCTCTGTAAGCGCCTCAAACAAAGACAGGCTCTTCTTCATTGGGGAGCCGATCCTATTCCAGATATCAATACTTCTCGCGAAGAAAAAATATCTTATCTTTTTACAAAAAAACAGTTGACAAATGCAATTGAACCTGATAGAATGGTATCCGTTGAACAGTGGAGACATATACTATGACTATGCATTTGATACGCGGTGCTAACTCGCTTAATACACGTAAACCAAAACGTAAGCTGACTAAGGCTCGGTTAGAAGAGCTTCAAGTTGAATGGCGTGCTCATAATAAGCTTATGAAAAGAACTGGTAATCATGATCTTCGCTACAACGATTTTAATGAGTATCTTGACTACTGCCACGGTAAAGTTAAATTTAAAAAGGAGTTTAAAGAATATGAACCGGACACAACGTACCGCCGCACGACACCGAGCTACCCTTCAGCAAGCATCTCGCCGACGGGAGCAAATGCGTCTCAACTCGGTTCAGCAACAGGAAGACCAAAAAGACAAGAATATACAGGAACCCTCGTCAAAGGAATAGCTACAATGCATAAATCCAATGCCGTTCCCATTATCAATAGTGAGCAAGCAACTGAGATTTCAAGGATGGCAAAATGAACGGATTTCGTAAGCTACAAGAACGTCTTACTACAGAAGGTTGGTATGTAGGATGGAATCATTATTGCTGTCAGTCATGTGCTTGGATGGATATACCTGACTACTTTGATGATGGAACTGAAATTGACTTGTCGAAAGTTCTTTTTAATCATAGCCAAGACTGTGAAGTATATGATGAAGAAGGTACAGAGTGTGAGGTCTGTGATGGTGAAGGATATGATGAGGATGACGAAGATTGCTCTGAGTGTAACGGCACAGGCATAGACTACGAGAATCTCCATCGCGATGATTACGACACTAGTCAGCCTGGGTTTGTTTGCTATAATCCTGAGCAACAAGACTCAAGTACATTTTGTTTCGCTGGTGATAAAGAAGGTGTAAAGAATCTCAAAGCAATCCTTCCTATTATCGAAGAGTGTGGATGCGAATACTCTTGGAGTGAGTCCGGCGATGAACGTATCGAAATATCGTGGAAGTTGAAATGAGCATGAATCTACGAGAAAAGATTAATATGCGAATGGATATTCTTCAGGATTGGATGGAAAACAATTATCATCTTAAAAATCCTGAAGCTGTGATTGAACACATTCGAAATGTATCTAAGTTTTGGAGTGTGTTAAGTGAAGAGGATCGTGATTATATTCACGGTGCAACCTATGCAGTTGAAGAAAAAGTGGAATGGAAACTATGACTGAATATAATGATGTGGTAGAAACTCAACGTAAAAGACTTAAAGCTGAAGAATGGGCACGTGTATGCAATGAAGTCCAATGCCACGGGCTTACGAGTATGTGGTATGAAACCGACGAGACTCGAGCCCATTTTGAAAATGGAATGGTAACTGATTACTCCTTTAATGATGGTCGCATTGAACGTTATCAAAAAGGTGAACTCATCTATACCTTTAATAAGCCTCTTACCGGCCAAGAATTACTTGACGCATATCTTAAAAGCTCATGATAAAATCTAAAACTAGTTTAGGAATAGGAGCTGCGCTTCTATTCTTCGTTACTCAATCGTATGTCGTAGATGCTCAAGTAATCAGTGACTCAGAGTATTGTCTTGCACTGAATGTTTACCACGAAGCTCGTAGTGAGAATCTTGCTGGTAAGTTTGCTGTATCAGATGTTGTATTGAATCGTGTTAATGATAATCGCTATCCTGATACTATTTGTGGTGTCGTAAAGCAAGCTGTATTAAGTAAGTGGCATCTCGAGCAAGGACGTGAAGTACCTGTTCGAAACAAATGTCAGTTTAGTTGGTATTGCGATGGTCGTAAAGATGATCCTACTGATATGGATGCTTGGGCTGAAAGCCGGCTCGTTGCATATCAAATGCTCGAAGGTAATCTGTATCGAGGTATCACTGAAGGTGCTACACATTATCATGCAACATACGTACAACCTTCATGGCGAACACGTTTTAGTTTAGTAGGTCATATTGGTTCGCATATCTTCTACAGAGCAGAATGATAAATATCTCCTATATTCATAATGGAGATGTTCAGTGAACGTAGCAGGAATAGATTATAGTTTAACAAGCCCAGCAGTCTGTGTACATAGCGGTGATTCGTGGAGCTACGACAATTGTAGCTTCCACTTTTTTAAGACAAAGAAAATCGTAAGCACTTATCCTTTTATCGGATACGATTACCCTGAATGGGATTGCGATCAGAAAAGATACGAAAACCTTTCGGCATGGACTTTGGACGTATTATTTTATAGTAATGTAACAAAAGCTTTTATCGAAGGATACGCATTTGGTGCCGTAGGCCGAGTCTTTAATATTGCTGAAAACGGTGGTTATTTGAAACAACGGCTTTGGCTTTGTGGTATTGAGCAGGACACAGTTCCTCCTACCGTAATTAAAAAGTTCGCAACAGGTAAAGGTAACTCTAGTAAAGAAGCAATGTATGAATCATTCGTAGAAGAAACTGGTGTTAATGTCTTTGCTAGTCTCGATATACCAGACTCAAAGAATTGGAATCCAGTATCAGATATCGTAGATGCTTACTATATAGCAAAGCATGGATTTGAAAATGAATTACAACGTCTCAATTTATAGGTACAACCCAGAAACAGACACAGCGCCATATATGCAGGACTTTGATTTTGAAATCAAAGAAGGTTCTGATATGATGGTGCTCGATGTGATGATTGCTCTTAAAGAAGAGCATGGTGACTTAACGTTCCGTCGTTCATGCCGAGAAGGAGTCTGTGGATCTGATGGTGTAAACATTAATGGAAAGAATGGACTTGCTTGCATTACACCGGTCTCGTCTTTGAAAGGTAAAAAGATTACTATTCGTCCGCTTCCTGGGTTACCTGTTGTACGAGACTTAGTGGTTGACATGGCTGATTTTTATGCGGCTTATGAAAAGATCAATCCATTTTTACAAAACAATACTCCTACTATGGGAATCGAAAGACTCCAAACACCAGAAGATCGAGCCAAACTCGATGGATTATATGAGTGTATCATGTGTGCATGTTGTAGTACAGCTTGCCCATCCTTTTGGTGGAATCCAGATAAATTCTTAGGCCCTCAGGCATTACTAGCGAGCGCTAGGTTCCTACTCGACAGTCGAGATCTTGCAACCGAGGAAAGGTTACAGGAACTCGATGATCCGTTTAGTGTATTCCGTTGCCACGGTATTATGAACTGCGTTAATGTATGCCCGAAAGGACTCAACCCAACAAAAGCCATTGGCCACATCAAGTCAATGCTATTAGAAAGAGGTATGTAATGATAGTAATATTCAATGGCCCGCCCGGCTCAGGAAAAGACGAAGCTGCAAAGTACTTCAAAGAAAACTTTGGCTTTAAAAGCCTGAGCTTCAAATACCAATTATTCAAAGAAACAATTAAGCATTTTGATGTTCAAGAAGATTGGTTCATGGAAGGCTACGACGATCGAGAACAAAAAGAAAAGCAGTTTGATGTTTTGAATGGTTACTCTCGTCGAGAAGCTATGATCTATGTTTCAGAAGAAATTCTAAAGCCTAAGCATGGTAAAGCGTACTTTGGTGAATGTGTATCTGAAGAGATCGAGGATGGTGTTAACTATGCGATTGCTGATGGCGGATTTGTCGAAGAGCTACGACCTTTGATTGAACGAGTCGGTACTGATAATATTGTTATTGTACAGCTTTGTCGAGAAGGGCATGACTATTCAAATGATTCTCGACGCTACTTTGATGGAAATCTTATAAGGGAATTCGCTATCAACGGCGCATCTGATATAGATAATAAGTATATGCTAAATGAGAGTTTCGACATTCAAACATATCGTATACATAATAATGGATCGCTGAGAAACTTTCGAAACGTCCTAACTTCCATATATGATGAGATCAATATTGACCATGCAATCGAACCAGCTTGACGGAATACCAAGACCCAATATAATTAATCTACGTGAATGTAAAGATCGTCGTGATTATACTATAGCCGAGTTTAAAAAGCTCGGTGTAGACGATATCAAAATACATCAATTCGATCGGTACGCAGAAGCTCCTGTTCCCTTTATAGGGGCCGATGATCTACTTAAAGTAATTACACCAGGCGTAACAAGTTCTCATCTCTTGACCATTAAGTGGTGGCTAGAGAACACAGACGAAGAGTTCGGTTTATTCTTCGAAGACGATGTACACTTTGAGTGTGTAAAGCATTGGAACTTTACTTTGATGGAGTTCATTGAAAGGTGTGGATCAAATTGGGGAGCGTTACAACTATGCAACGTATTCGAATATCCTTATGATAGTCAGAATGAATATCCTGCAATGGTACCTCGCAGACGTAATATGTGGGATCATGGTCTTCAATGTTATGTGCTCAAAAGATCTTATGCTCAAGCGATAGTTGATTACTATTTTGCTGAGTGGGAAGATAAGAAAGCAATCCACATTCGCATGCCACTCGGCGCACCACCCTCTTTCGAAAACAATGTTATGCATGGCTTTGGACTAGTCATTAACATGCCGTTGTTTAATCACAACGTGTTAGATTTCAGATCTAAGAATATATACTACTACAATCAACAAGCCCCAGCAAACATTTATTCATATGAATTTTTAGATGGTTGGTGGGAAAAGAAAGGCTCACAAATGAGCATTGACGAAATTTTTAATAATGACCGTGAGAGTCATAAAACGTATGGAGTTTTAAAATTATGAGTTGTATCTATAAAGGCGCAGTCGTCGAATCAGAGTTAAGCGCAAACTCTCGAGGCGGTACTGAGATGATGCGACAAAGGTTAATTGATGTCGCAAGGGAAGATCTCTTAAACAATACCGCTATTCATCTTTCTCGTCCTCGAGAACTTTATGATGATGTCCCAAACATCTTATGGTGCCATGATCTAGCAGGTGATCCCGAGAATAAAATCCTATTAAACGAAGGATGGAAAAAGTTTGATCATTTTGTCTTTGTATCTGTATGGCAGCGTGATCAATATATTATTCGTTTCGGTATCCCATATTCGAAGTGTAGTGTTATTTCAAATGCGATTGAAAAGCAATACAACCCATCAGAAAAGACTCAAGAAACAATTCGTTTCATTTACCATACCACGCCACATCGTGGATTGGAATTGTTGATACCTATTTTTGATGCGCTGAGTAAAGAGTTTGAGAACATCCATTTGGACGTATATTCTTCATTCAGTATCTATGGTTGGCCTGATCGTGATGAGCAATACTCTGGTATCATTAAGAATATCGAAGGTCATCCTAAGATGACTTATCATGGCACCGTAACTAATGACGAAGTACTCGAAGCTCTCGACAAGTCTCATATCTTCTTGTATCCTAACATTTGGCAGGAAACATCGTGTATCGCTTTGATTGAAGCTATCAAGAGCCAGGTCATTTGTATCCATCCAAATCTTGGTGCATTACCAGAGACTGCTCAGAATGCTACTATCATGTATGATTACAACGAGAATGCTAGTGCTCATGCTAACTATGCCTATGCAGTGGCTAAGCAAGTTCTCACGGCTATGACTAATGATCCGAACTATTTCAATGGATTTACGTTCTCAGATCGTTTCAATCTAGCTCGTAACAACATGGGATCGTTTGAAACCGTATGGAATGCTTTGCTTGCGAATGTAATTGACCGATGGAATACAAAAGAAAACAGTTGACATTTGAGTCTACCTGTGTTAGAATGGTATCTCAATTCGACAATGGAATAAATTATGGCTATTTTAGTTGACTATAATCAGGTAATGCTGGCCAGTCTCTTCGCAGGGATTGGTAATCACACCGACATGGACGTAGATGAAAATCTTCTGCGTCACATGTTCCTTAACTCAATTCGATCCAATCGTAAGAAGTTTCACAATGAATATGGTGAGATCATCATATGCGTAGACAACAAAGATGTCTGGCGCCGAGATTACTTCCCTTACTATAAAGCGAATCGTAAAAAATCTCGAGACGAGTCTGAACTCGATTGGAATAAGTTGTTCGAATCGATTCATCGTATCCGTTCTGAGATCGACGAGTTCTTCCCATACAAAGTAATCAGTGTAGATCGTTGCGAAGCCGATGACATCATTGGTACTATCATTCATGAGGTAGGTACTGATCTGAACATGGGATCTGAAAAGTATCTCATCTTATCTGGTGACAAAGACTTTATTCAGCTTCACACATATGCTAATGTAGATCAATACAATCCAGTTATGAAAAAGTGGGTTCGTAGTGACAACCCAGATAAATATCTCGATGAACATGTGTTGAAAGGTGATGTTGGTGACGGAGTACCGAATATTCTAAGCAGCGACAACTGTTTAGCTATCGGTGAACGACAGCGACCAATGACTAAGAAGCGTATCACTGCTTTCTTAGGTGATCCTGAAGGCTCTATGGATGAAGAAACAAAGTTAAGATATAATCGAAACAAGAAAATGATTGATCTTTCTCAGATACCTTCCGAATACAAAGAACGAGTTCTTGAGCAATTCAACATCGAGAAGGATATTGGTCGTGAACATCTGTTCAACTTCTTCGTAAAGAAAAAGCTCAAGAATCTTATTACTGACATACAGGATTTTTAATATGATACGACTATCGATTTCTGAAGTTCTTGCAGAGGTGGCTAAAGCTAAGACTAAGAATGCAAAAATTGAGGTGTTGCATACAAACGATACGCAACCTCTGCGCACTGTACTACGCCTCATCTACGACAAGGATATTGAGTTTCTATTGCCGGAAACTCCTCCACCTTGGAAACTAAATAAACTAACTGACGCACATACTATGCTTTATCGAGAAGCTCGCCGCTTACGTATATTTGTAAAAGGTGGTGGATACGACGATCTGCGACAGGTTAAAAGAGAATCACTATTCATCAGCCTCTTAGAGGACGTTGATAATGATGATGCTAAGCTTTTAGCAAATAACATGTTAAGTCATAAGCCAGTGAAAGGCTTAACTCGAAAAACACTCGAAGAGGCATTTCCTACACTCTTCACAGATATGATTAAGATTAATTAAGGAAACAGGTTCAACATGGCAAAGCGTTATAAGGACATCCGTGATTCGTATTCAGATGCTGATGATTGGGGAAACTCTCGCCGCGAAGAGCGCATCAAGGATAAACAAAAAAAGAATCGTCGAAAAGATAAGAGACAAACTAAATACAAGGAAAAGTTTGGAAACTTTAAAGAATTTCGTGATTATGACTAAGGTGTCTTATGATTAAAGAAAAAGTAATACTTGTAGATTGTGACGGTGTCCTACTTGATTGGGCATACTCATTCAACCAATGGATGGCTCGTCACGGCTACAAAGAGGTACGGACTGACACGTACCATATCGATAATCGCTATGATATTGATAGGGATGAATCCCGAAAGCTAGTCAGAATGTTTAACGAATCGGCTTGGATTCGTAAAATACCTCCACTACGAGATGCAATTAAATATGTAAAGAAACTTCATCAAGATCATGGTTACATATTTCACGCTATTACGTCGTTAAGTAATGACGATTATGCTCAACATCTCCGTACCAAAAACCTAATTGAATTATTTGGACCTACTGCATTCGAGAGATATACGTATCTCGATACTGGCGCTGATAAAGACGAAGCTCTTGCTATCTACGCTGATTCAGAATGCTATTGGGTTGAAGATAAGCCTGAGAATGCTTATGTCGGCTCCAAGGTAGGATTAACTCCGATCCTCGTAGATCACGAACATAACCGAGACGTCAAAGATGTGTTCAACTATGAACGTGTGCAAAATTGGAAAGAAATCTACGAAATCATCGTTGGTTAATATAAATAAATTCATAAGCACTTAACTGAGAACCACATGCCAACATACTCTTTTAGAGACAAAGAAACTCAAGAAACCTTCGATAAGATCATGTCTTATTCGCAGAAGCTAGAATTCCTCGAAGAAAATCCTCACCTAGAATCTATAATAACTAGCGGTCAACCCGTGATTGAGGCCGCGCGCCTTGGAAGAATGAAACCCGACCAAGGCTTTCGTGATTTACTTACATCTATGAAAAACAATAAATCATACACCGGTAACAAGGTAAACGATTGGAAGTAACTGTTGTTTCTCTTTGATATCGGATTAAGGAGGTTGCATATGTCAAAAACACGTCGATTAACCAGTAAGGAAAAAAGACGCAGAGATCGTGAACAAGGAACGCTTAATTCCAAATTTAGCATGCGAAAACTCGGACCTATAACAACAACACAGGAGGATATGTTTGATCAATACAAATCAGGCTATAACTTAGCTGCAATTGGTACGGCAGGAACTGGTAAAACAATGTGTGCTATGTATTTAGCATTACAGGATGTTTTAAAAGAAGTAGGATATGAGAGAGTCATCATAGTCCGTTCTGCAGTCCAAACGCGAGAACAGGGATTCATGCCCGGTTCACAAGCTCAAAAGGAAGCGGTATACGCGACACCTTATGCTGATATTGTAAATGATCTATTTGGTCGAGGAGACGCTTGGGAAATTATGAAACAAAAGCGTCAAGTGCAGTTCATGACGTCTTCATTCGTTAGAGGTTTGACGTTTGACAACGCAGTAATCGTTGTAGATGAATGCCAATCTATGACATATCACGAGCTTGATAGCATTATCACTCGTGTAGGAGAGTCTTCTAAAATTATATTTTGCGGAGACACAAGACAAGATGATTTAGCTGGAACCAGACATAAACACGATGTCTCAGGTCTCGTAAGCTTTATCAACGTACTAAAACGTATTCCTTCATTCAGTTTAGTAAACTTTGGAGTCGAGGATATTGTTCGCTCAGGCCTCGTAAAGGAATACATCATTGCTAAAGAACGGTTTGAATCTAAGCTTTCAGCCGTAGCATAATAAAGGAGGAGGGGGCTGCCTCTACGGAGGCAGTCAACTTAATATATGTTACAAGAAATCAATCAACACAGATTAAATTGGATCAGCGGCACTACGACAGTGAGAGTCAAAGTCGTCGGAGACTCTACAAAAGAAGTAGAGTGGCTCAACGAAAATATTGATACGCGCTCTTGGACCACTGCTCTACACGATAATCATACTACGATCTTCTTTGAGAAGTCTCAAGATGCTTCGAAGTTTCGTACCGTATTTAGTTCAGGCGACTCACGTACAGTCGATGTTGGCTAAGTATCTACTTTTTCACCGCTTAGTATATACTTTTTCACCGTTATGGTGACAATCCGCTAAAATAACAGTTGACAATTGCAATACGCTGTGATAGAATGGTACATTCAAATTGAAAAGGCTATATTATGTTTACCCATGCAGACCATGGTATTGATCTACCAACCTTAACACGCAAGACGACAGAAGCTGGACGTCGTTACTTTACTCCCACCGGCGAAGCCTATCCCTCAGTTACAACCGTTCTTGGTATCCTTGGTAAGAAGGAACTAATGGAATGGCGTAAGCGAGTAGGTGAAGATAAAGCCAACCAAATCTCAAGACAAGCCGCAGGCCGTGGTACCGCAGTTCATAAACTCTGCGAAGACTACATTGATAATAAAGAAGACTATTCTAAAAAGCACATGCCTGCAAACATTCATATGTTTAACACCATGAAACCTCTACTCGATGAAAAGATAAATAATATATGGTTCCAGGAGTGTTTCCTCTATAGTGATGAACTTCAGACCGCAGGTCAAGTAGACTGTATCGCTGAGTTCGAAGGTGAGTTATCAGTCATTGATTTCAAAACCTCACGTAGACTTAAAAGTCCTGATAAGATCCAGAATTACTTTATGCAGGTTTCTTTCTATGCAAAAGCATTCGAAGAGCGTACAGGAACTCCTATCCGTAAAGGTGTAGTCCTTATTGGAGTAGATGATTCCGAGCCTCAGGTCTTTGTTATCGACACTGAGGAATACATTGAACACTTTAAAGCTGTAAGGGAGGCATACAAAAACCTCTATGAAAAAGACAAGGTACATAATAGTTGATGATAGGATGGGTGTATTCTTAGGAACATACTCGGGCAGTGATCTAGGTAAAACAGACGAAGATAAATTGTATGCCTGTTTTGCTGCTAACAATCCTTTCGGTCTAACATCAGCATGCTCTTTCACGGATTCATATATTGCTTTGGAATATATAAGTGACACATTCGCGCCCAATAAGCGTAACTATCTAAATATTTTAGAAGTAGAGTCTGAGTCAGAATATCCAGATGTGATCGACATTATTAAAGCCGGTCATTCAGAGTATACACATGATATGCTGGATGAACTATTCCACGAAGAAATCGAAAATCCGACGATCCACTAATGAATGATAAAAAACTAGTTAATGACGCGCTCATGTTTGCTATCAATGCACATGGAGATCAGCGTAGAAAATATACAGGTGAGCCTTACATTGTTCATCCTGTAGGTGTAGCTAAGATAGTTGAGACTGTTGAGCATACGCCCAGCATGATAGCTGCTGCTTTGTTACATGATGTAGTAGAAGATTGTAATGTAACCATCGATGAAATATGTGACCAATTTGGACCTAAGATTGGCATGTATGTTCATTACTGTACCAATGTATCCGAAAAGAAAGATGGCAACCGAGCCTTCCGAAAAAAGATGGATGCAGACCACTTCGCTCTGGGGCCAGCCGAGTCTCAGACAATCAAAGTTGCTGATATGATGTTTAACGTCTCATCAGTTGTCCGATACGACCAAAAATTCTTTCATTCCAAGTTTAAGTTCGAGAAGCAGTACATGCTCAACATTCTCACAAAAGCAGACGTAACCTTATTACATCAGGCACAGGAGATGTTGGACGCAAATTGGGAACAGTAGCTTCACGTGCTTATAACTTTTTGATCTAACAAGTTCAATCTTTATTCCAAAATGATCTAAAAAAAGTGCATTTATTTGCACAAAACGGTGTACAACCGTTGCTTTTTAGGGTAGAATGGTACTCATAAATTAATTGATAAGGAATTAAACATGAGAGTAACAGTATACCACAACGAAAACATGCACCTCGGTGACAACGCTACCTTTACTCGAGTTGCTGTAGTAGAAGCTCCTATGGATGATGTAATGGAAGCTTTAGAGTATGCTTATCGTTGGACTAATAACATTGCAGGTTCTTGGTCACGTACTGACATCGAAGATAACGGTGACTTCAATCCTAACGTTACTCGAGTGGCTCCACTTCATGAAGGTGGCTACGGTCTTCGTTCTACTTCGATGGGTGACGTTATGTTTACTGAATGTGGGAAGTATGAAGTTGCTATGTTCGGTTTCAAGAAATGTGAAGAGATGGAGGATGTAGCATAATGACTGTAAATGCAGCTATTAAGATTATCAAAAAGCAAGCAGAGTTCCTTAACATGCCGTTCGACGAGATTTTGATCTTCGTTGAGCGTAACCCATACGCTTTTCCGAACTCTGCTGTTACAGCGGTGGGCGTATACAACAACAGTCCTTTAGGAGGAAAGAGTGGTGAGTGAAGCTGGAATCGTAATTCAAAGCATCGATGAAAAGCTGGCAGCTATTCGTGCAGCAGAAAACTGCATCAATTCATGTCTGTCAGTTAATCCTCGAGCAGTCGATATGAAAGTCTTTGTAGCTCTGAACGAGTTGAAGATGGACCTATATGATGCAAAAGATCAACAAAGTGAAATTAATTGCTTTTAATGCAAAAAAACAGTTGACATTTGCTTTGAACTAGTATAGAATAGGCAGTATAAATTAATTGATTAGGAAACTACATTATGCATGAATTAGAAATTATCAACAACGAAGCTCAAATGGCTTACCGCTTATCTTCTGGTGTGCCTTGGCACGGTATGGGTACTCCTGTCGAAGACGACATGACTCCTCGTGAAATGATGAAAGCTGCTGGTCTTGACTGGACAGTTTCTCTCAAAGATTCTTACATCGACATCGATGGTGAGCAGGTTAAAACTGGTCAGCAAACATTGATTCGTGACACTGACAAGAAGATCCTTACTAACGTCGGTGGAAACTGGAATCCTTGCCAAAACACTGAAGCTTTCGACTTCTTCAACGATTTCGTTAAAGCTGGTGATATGGTAATGGATACCGCTGGTTCGCTTAAAGACGGACAAATTGTCTTCGCTGCTGCTGACGTTCGAGATGGATTCGAGCTTTTCGGTGGTGATGAAGTCAAAGGTTACCTCTTGTTTTCAAACCCTCATCGCTACGGCAAAAGTATTGATGTAAAGTTTGTTATGACTCGAGTGGTATGTAACAATACACTTTCGATGGCATTGACAGAAAAAGGTCAGCCTGCAATACGTGTCTCTCACCGTAATCAGTTCGATGCTGAAGCGGTAAAAACTGCTCTTGGAATCTCTCATAATCGAATTGAGCAATTCAAAGAAGCTGCTGCATTCCTAGGCAAGAAGCGTTATACCGATGAGTCTTTCAAGCAATTCCTTGGACAAATCTTTGGTACTTCTTCTCAGGAACACAGGACACTCAGCCGAACTGCTGAACGTGCCTTCGAGATTGTAGATACTCAACCAGGTGCTGACTTTGCACGAGGTTCTTGGTGGAACGCTTATAACGCAGTGACTTACTTGACTGACCATGAACTTGGTCGATCAGCCGATGCTCGAGCTACTTCAGCTTGGTTCGGAGTCAACGCTAAGCGTAAACTTGATGCTCTTGACCTTGCGGTTGAGATGGCAGAGGTAGCGTAAGCTACCTCGTTTTTTTAATTAATTAGGAGTAATGTAATGCAACGAGTAAATATGACAAAACGAAATTCAAACTCGTATATTGGAAGTGCATATACGGAATGTTCTTCTGACATGATGCAAATCGAAGAGATTAAGGATATTGTAGCTGTAATGAATAAGCAACTACGAGAAGCTGGATCCGTCGATCGTCGTGGGTTTCCACTTCAGTATCGTGTTTCATTGAAAGGTCGAGAGGCCATTCGAAAAGAAAACAATCGCTCCTACACTTCACAAGGTGATGTAGTCGGAGGTTTAGCAAACTCTAAGCGAATCGACGTCTACATTCACCGTCGTTAGGAAATAGGATGAAAATCAAAATTGAATTAGAGCTTGATACAGAACGTGATGCTCGAGAAATTGAAGAGCTCATCGAAATGATCAATGCAGTTCGTGAACGAGAAAATGAGGAATATGATGATTGAAATTCTACAAGAAGTGACTGACTGGTCTAAAGCTGGTCATCAAGTTCAAAATGGAATTTACCACGTCAACAGTGCTGGACACTTAGTCCAGTACAACGACAAGGTCTTTAAGAATCCCTTGAAAGCTTTCAGTAAGACTCGTCGTAAGTTTAAAAAGATCGGTGAACGTACCGATGTGTACCACCCAAATGTAAAGCAAGTTGTAGGATCTAGCGGTAAGATATATAATATACTGGACGGTAAATGTTCGTGCCCAGGATTCATCTATAGAGGAGATTGCAAGCATGTTCGTACTTGAATTATTCATTCAAATCTTATTCATAGTTTTCGCAGTATTTGTGGTTGCTATGTCAGTTCATCTCAACGAGGAGAAAAGACAAGAGCGTCGAATCGCGCTTCCTTGGGAAGAAGGATTTAGTGGATGGGCAGTATATCTGTTCGGTAGCTGGGGTCGTAAAGCGACATCAGTATTTGATAAGAGCAAGGTGAAATATTTTGATGGTGATAACACATAGGGGGAATGTGTATGAACAAAATCAAAAACTTCTTAACTGATGTTGAGTGGTTGTACTTAGCAAAAGTTGCGCTAGTAATTATACCAGTACTGTTATGGGAAGCATGGGTTTACACACTCAAAGGGCTTAACATCGCTACAGACTGGATCAACGTGAGAGGAGATAAACTCCTTTCAAAATTTTTAGGAACTTAACATGGAAGCCAATGAAAAACTGCATCCTTTGGAATACAACTTTCAGGAAAAACAGCGATTGAATAGTCTCGTAAAAGAGATGGAATTCACTCGCCGTTACAATCCTGATTTTGAATTTCCACCTGGTGTGCTGCGCGAATACGAACAACTTATCAGTCTTTATGAAAGTCAAGATGTAAATATGTTCCAAAAATAGTCATTTTGTTGACTAGCTGTCAACATTGTGACGGTTACACCGTCAAAAAAAAGACTACCGTAGAATAATATTTGATAAATAGTTATGAAGACTATACGTTTGTAAGTGCATGGATTTTTTTGGAAACAATGGGTAATATTATGGTATTAAAAAAACTAGGGCTAGTATTGTTACTAGGTTTGTCTGTATCTGCATTCGCTCAAGAAGCAGATGAAGGTACAGATAGCACGTTACCAGATGATGTAATTCGTACGGATTCTACATCAAACAGTACTGTAACGACGAATGGCAATACTACGACAACTTTGAAGTCGCCACCGGCCTCAGCAATTACTCCGACGATTAATACATCGAACTCGGATCTTTGTACTTTTGGTGTAGCAGGCGCGATTCAAACACAGATTTTAGGTATATCGACAGGAACACAAGTAACTGACGATAATTGCGAAAGATTAAAACTTTCGAAAACGCTTTACGATATGGGAATGAAGGTTGCTGCAGTATCAACAATGTGTCAAGATAAACGAGTCTTTGATGCAATGATGATGGCTGGAACGCCTTGTCCTTACGATGGGCAAATAGGCGAAGCAGCTAAAGTCGCTTGGGCAGCTGATGTTACAAAGCAGCCTACCGATGATAAGAAAAAGGAGGGCATGAGTGATAGCAACAAGACACTTCTGGGCGGGGCTGGCGTTGCTAGCTTGCTCCTCTTACTCTTACTCTGATTCCAACGAGACTGTTTACGGCACAACTAACAATGCCGCAGACTTTGGTTTGCAGTGGGTAATGAATAACATATTACCTCAGCAAGCTGGTTTATCAGTAAGTACTGTGATCTATCGTTATACGACAGTAAAAGACGAAGACGCTAATATGCTGGTTCATGTTCAAAACGAAAATGCACAAGGACCGGGCTACATTTTTAGATCGACTGATGATTGGTCTGGTATTCCAGGCAGTACGATCAATAAAGCTGTAGCCGTAGAAAATATTCCAAGAGAATTGTGGGGCTTGGGTTCGATTGAAGTTGAAGGCGAAGGGAATGTAGAAGATCCATTTGTTGCATACGCTTACAAATACGAACCTTGCTTTGACCCACAAGCAGGAGGGCCAACATGCCCAGGCTGGAAAGATCCGACAATACCACAAGATGGTGAGCCTGAAGCTTATGACCCAATGGATGATGATTTAGTCCAAGCAGAGCTTAATAGAAAAGCTATGATGGATAACGAAGACGAAGAAGAACGTCAGCGACAAAAGATTGTTGACGAGGATGAAGGTGAAGATGAACGCCTTGAAAAACTCCTCGGCACAGAGAACGGCACCGCAATAGCAGGAGCGTCACAATTAGCTTATGCAGGATTACAAGCATTAGACTTTGTACCTCAAAGCTATTTGGTTGCGTTGCCATCAACCCAGTACGAAGAAAAAATTGAACTAAAAGATGGGAAACTGCCCGACAATGCTCGGGCGAGACGAGTGAACTTTGCACAAGATGCTATGCATAATGATTTAGTAAATTTGCAGTATAAAAGCAAAAAATAATAAGGAGAACAAAATATGTTCAAGAAAGCACTACTCGGCCTCGCTCTTATAAGCCCTTTGGCACTAGCAGTCGATACTCCATTGATTGGTACAGTAGAATCTAAGTGTACAGTAACTACAGACACAGTTGGTGTTTATGGTAACCCACTTCCATACAAGCTAAGCACAGCTACAGCAGACGCTGGTGTTGAGCCAATTATTCGATACGACGTAGTTCAGGCTAGCTACTACAAAGCTTACATCAAGCATCCTATCTCTTTTACTGAGAGCCCTGGATTGAGTGACACTACTCAATGGACCGGCGAAGTTTCAGTTAAAGAAGTATCTGATGCAGCAATGTCTGCCTATGACACTGATAAGATCGAGTACGACAATGTAACTGAAATTGCACTGACTACAGCCGGTAGCACATGGTTTAAAGTAGAATCTGATGTTGAATACGGATTCCAAAAAGCATGGCCTGCTGGAACTTACCGTGCAGTTGTAGAAGCAGAATGTATCGCAATGTAACATGAGCAATTTTTATTATGATGAAATTTTTGATAACGGGAATGATGCTTTTCATTGGTGGGTCAGCAATGGCTCATCAATGGACTCCAACATACCCCAAAATGATTCCTTCCTTTGTAGAAGGAATATATAGTACTAGGCTAAGACTCTTTAATGGACGCAATGATGTGTCCTATTATGAATTTCAAGTGTTAGATAAAGACATGAATAAGGTACGATTTGCGACTCCGCAACGTATACTTCCTGTTAAATATCTGCAATCAGTTGAAGTTGAAGTCTACATACGCGAGGCAGAAATAAAGCAAGCTGTGTATATCTGTTCTCGATCAAAACTGTTGGCTGGCACTGAGGCAGCCACTGTTGTATCCTCTAGAATATGTTCGAAGATAAAAGATGAATAGATTATTAATATGCTGTGTGTATTTTGTGGTGGGATTATGGTGCGGTGGAGCTTACGGTCAAAGTAGCTTAAACCTAGCCATTCCACAGTCACAACAATCATTTCAGTCTGATAGAGTAAGAGCTGGAGACGTTGAATGTTCTGCGGCAATTGGTTCTTCTACAAATGTAGAATTTGGCGTTGTTGGTATTTTAAACCAGAACGATCCTATGATGAACCAGTTCGCATTGCAAAATGATCCGTCGTATTACAATCAGTTTTCAGACAACTTTATTCGTGATGTGGGCGTTTATGGAAGAATTACAATTCCGATCGGTGCTCCAAAAAAGCGATTAGATTGTAGTAAACTATACGAGCTCGAGCTTGAAAAGAAACGTCTAGAAGTACTTAAGCTTAGACAAGAGATACAACAACTTAAGCAATTAAAGTTTGAAAACTAAGGAACACTGAAGGATAGTAAATCATGGTAGAGATATCGGTAGCTTTACAGCTAGCTGGCTCTGCTTATAACATGATAAAGAATGGTGTGGAAAGAGGTCGAGAAGCACAGGATCTCTATGAAGGTTTTACAAGATTTTTTGACGCGAAAGAAAGTATAGCAGAAGCCAACATTGCAGCAAAGAACGCGCCAGCGTTTAGCAAAATTTTCTCGGGCAAGAGCGTCGAGGCACAAGCCTTGCAAGTAACCGCTGCGAAGCATAAAATAGCAGCGATTGAAAAAGAGCTCCGAGACTTCCTGATCTATTCTGGTCAAATTCACTTTTATGAAGATATGATGAGAGAACGTAGAAGAATACGTGAAGCTCGAATGGTTGCTGCCCGCAAAAAGGCAGAAAGGAACGCTTTCTGGATTGACATTAGCCTAGGCGCAATAGTTCTTGCGGTTGGCCTTGTAGTTGTAATTGGTGCTGTGGGATTGATAATATCATGACTTATAGAGTTGAAATCGATAGAGAACTGCGAAGAACATACACAGTATATTCTGATGATGGTTCATTAATAATAAGAACGACCGACTTGAAGTTGGCACGAGAGGCTAAAACATGGCAAGAAGAAAACAAAAAGACTTAGGTGAGATGACAGAAAACCTTGAAGAAGGTGTTGAGAATCTAAAGAACACGAAATTCCAGTTGTTCGGAATCAGTATGACTCCGACAACAATAGGTGTAGCGTTTGGTTTACTGAGTTCAGTACTCGCTGCATTGTATGGTGGGTTTGAATCATATAAAGCTTTTCAAGAGATGAGCGAAAAGCTCGCAGTACTCGATATCGAAGCAGTCGAAGCTCGTAACGTAGCGATTGAACGTAAATTAGATGATGCTATTGAGTACACTCGAGATATTAAGAATAGTTTACGAGATGACATTATAAGAACAGAAAGAGTAGCTGAGTCTGCTAGCAACCGAGTGAAGACAGTACAAGACGAAATAGATGCAAGACTGCGAGAAGTATCAGACATTAGCAGAGAGTCAGAAAAGGACGTTCGAAATACGATGAGGGAAGTAGAAGATCGTATTGATGATAAGATGGAGAAGTTAGATGAAAGCTTACGAGATACAATACAAAAAGCCCTCGACAACCCACTTGGGGAAAGCTAGTAAAGTTACCGCTTTAGTATTTTTACTACTTGCGAGTTTTGCAAATAGTGAAATCAGACACTTTGGAGACTGGACTCGAAAAGAACAGCTTCTTTTCAGTAGCTATAGTCTTGCTGCATACGTTGACCATAAGCAAACACAGTGGGCTATGAATCATCCTTGTAATTGTTTTAGAGAGGAAAATACACTCATCTATGGAAACAGTCCATCGAAGGACAAATCGCTACTTATCAATGGTTTGTTCTTGGGTGGATTATACTATATGATAGGATCTTATGAACCAGACGATCTTGTACCTGCATTGATCGGAGGAAACGTAGGTCGATGGGGAGTGGTAGCTCATAATGATCATATTGGTGTATCGATATCAGTAGCATTTTAGAAAGGAAAGTACATTATGAAATTGTGGCCAGCAATAAGACCGTACATTGAACAGTACATTAAAGAAGAAGCTTTTCAAAGACACGTCAAAGGTAACAACGTTAAGATCAATGGCGTAATCGCTCAGACTACGATGGATGAATGCGTAGCCGGTGATGCAGTCTCTGTTGGCAGTACGATCTGGTACATATACGACTTCGACAACGCAGAAGCAAACACCTCGCCTGCAGACAAACCACCTCAACCTTCCACATGCCCTACCTGTAATGGCACAGGGCTCATATAACACTTTGATCTAAGCATTGAAGTTCTTATAACAAATTAATCTAAAAAAAGTGAAAATAATTGCACAAAAAGGTGTACAACAGCGGCTTTCTTTGTTAGAATGGTACCTTAAATTAATTGATAAGGAATTACATTATGTTGAACAAAACCACTATGAACGCTATCCGTAACGCTGACAACGCTACTCTTGATGCAATTGTTGACATGGTCAGAGCTCGACGCTCAATGATCTCGCAAGAAATTAAAGGTTCGTTCTCAGTTGGAGATGCAGTTTTCTTTAACGATAAGCGTGGCATGAAGGTTACTGGAACCATCTTGAAGATCAATCCTAAGACCATTAAGGTGTCTACAAATATGGGTCTTTGGAAGGTCTCTCCTAGTCTTTTGATGGCTGCTTAAGGGTATATCATTATGAGTCGTGTTAGTGATCTTATAGTTGAAATTAATGAACTATTAGGCAAGGATCTCAGTAATAAGGAAATTGCTGAGATCGTAGGATGTCCCCTAGATTGGGTTGAATACGAGCGAGAATGTCTTGTCCAGACGTTTCATTCGCTCCAAGAAGATCCTTCTGGGGAATAACCTTATAACAAAATGATCTAAAAAAAGTTGCAAAAAAGGTGTACAACTGCAATTCGTTTTGATAGAATGGTACCATCAAATCAACAAGGATATAAATTATGAACAACACTTACTGGAACGGCGAAGGTACTCATCAAGATCTGGTAGACACGCTAAGTAAGTTTATACCAGTTGAGGGTCCTTGCTCGAACAAAAAAGTGGAGCGATTTCGTAAAGCAGTAAATGCTTACTACGACATTTTCAACAACGGTGGTTGTAACCGTGGTCGAGCAATCGGCCAAATGTTCCCAGGCGTTATGGCTCACATCAACGAGCGACATCGCTTCCGTGGTCGCCCAGACTGGGAAATGATTCATCGGATGGTAGAACCTAAGATGAACGAAATTATTCTTGAAACTGCAAAAAAGGTAGGTTTAGTATGAAGGCTGTAATCCAAACGCAAACTCTCGAGAACTACGCTTGGCGGGAAGACGGTACCTTGGGTACTGGCGCCGATGCCTATTGGAAGGCCAAGGGTGGTGACACATACGTCGTCGAGATGACGATCGAGCAAAGCATGGACGTTGGTTTCTGGGACTCGGTGGTTGAGTGCATCGAGGAAAACTCCGACATGTATCAGGATTACATCCTGTCCTCGACTCTCGTCGACGAGATCGACTTCAAAGAGTCTGATTACGTTGAGCATTGGGAAGCTCCCATCTATGCCACGTTTGATGGTACGGTTTTGCATTGCCGCAAAGCCAATCTGAACTTCATGACCGATGAGTTCGAGGGATATCGAACTTGGGAGCGTGACAGCAATGGATTCGTTCTAAACGAGGAAGCTGCATGATCGAGAATCTTGATCTTAAGATTAAAGCACTTACTGCTGCTGCAATGTGTATTGAAACCGTTTCTGAGTTCGATGAGAACGTGAATGGTAATCCGAATCCAGCAATAGCATTGATCAACGATTTGCAATATGATCTCCTTGATATTAAGGAGCAACAAGAAGGTCTGGAAATTGAATATGAATAATGATAAGATATACGATGTACTTGGATACTTGTTTATAGCAGGTGTCTTTGTTGCGCTAGTACTGAGCATAACACAGTACAACACTCTGCCTGAAGTGCGAGTCAGCAATGAAACGCAGGAATGTGTAGAGGTTATTAACCACGATGAACGTTTCGATTATACGTGCGAAATGTTACCATCTAAATATCATCACGTATGGGTACAATAGGAAATCATTATGAGAGATTTTATTAAAGACGTAGCTTTTGGTGGTGCAGCGGTTGCTGCAATTTGTTTTGTTATGTGGGCTTTCATCGAGAGCTTACGAGGTTTAGGTATTACCGAAGACATCGTTAAGCTAGCTGTATTTGCTCCACTAGCAGTTGTTGGTCTATGGGGCTTTGGTGGATTAACCCGTAGTGTATTTGGTTTTCAGGATAAGTAAATGAACATTTTTGTGACAGATCTCGATCCGATCGTATCGGCCCAGAATCTATGTGATAAACACGTACCTAAAATGATTGTCGAGTCTGCACAAATGCTGTCGACCGTTCATCGCATGCTTGATGGTATACCAGAAAAAAGAAGAAGTAAATCTGGTAAGACCATGCAAACGTACTATGCGTTTGGCGATGAACGGGACAGCCTCTATTATTTGGCTGTTCATAAGTACCATCCTTGTACTACTTGGACCGCCGCAAGCAAAGAAAATTATGATTGGCATTACGCACACTTTGTTGCAATGTCAGAAGAATATGAGTATCGTCGTGGCAAAAAGCACGCCACATTTTTAAAGCTAGGTGAGCTACTCTCTAAAGCTCCTAGTAATATACCGATTATTGGTTTAACAGAATTTGCACAAGCTATGAGTCATTATCCGGAATGTAAGGTTCCCGGAGATGCGGTAGCCGCTTATAGAAAATACTATCATGCCGCTAAGCCGTTCGCTAAATGGGAATGGAAACGTGAAGCACCGTCTTGGTGGAATGGGTATGAAGGTTACACCGGTACACACCCAGATTGGTTTGTGCCAAAATATGTTTAACAATAAATAGTATACCAACTAGGAGAAACGCTATGAAAAAAGAAATCAGTATTGCTAAGCAGTTACTGTCAGATGCTCGGGAAGGTTTTATCGATCCGAATCATTTACTTGAATCTTGTTTGAAAGAACTTGAAAAATCAGGCGCAATCTATACCTTTGCAATCGAGGAAGGTTATATCGGTGCACCTGAGCAGTGTGTAAGCGAAGTGATTGAAGAACGTACATTAGAAGGTCTTGACGTTCAACAACGCATCATTGAAAAAGTTCTTGGTAGACATGGGGAATAATAATGGAAACTTGGATGTATTGGATAACAGCTGTCGTATTCACTGGCTTAGGCTACTACCTGTCTATTGCTCGTGCGCGTGAACAAATGGTTAGAATCACGATCGAGAACTTGATCGCTAATAACTATCTTAAAACAAAAGGTTTTGGCGACAATCAAGAAATTGTCAAATGGCCTGATGGATACACAAATGATTAGCGATTTTACTCTTTTCAATATCGCAATTATAAATCCTATTACACTTGAGACTATCGATCAAGGACAAATGCGAGCTTATCATGCTCGAGAGTTCTTATGGGAGATGGAGCAAAAACAAATCCCCACGTTGGTAGAATCCGCGGTGGGGAATGATGATCATGATCTTTCGTTCTTCATGGAATATCTTTGCCCAGACGACGACTAAACAGGATTGATCACATAATGCACTAGTAATACTAGAGCAACAGATGCACCGAGTCCGACCATCATCTTACCAAAGTCTTTAGCAACTAATGGGAATACAGACTTGGACTTCTTCTTACCAAAATACGTAGCCATTGCAAGCTCACGTCCTGCTAACAAACCAACAAACACCCAAGTAGTACTCATAGGAATATCATTTACTTCCTTGAATACAAATAAGCATAACCAATAAAATAGATCGATCAGCGTTGCGCTTCGTACATAACGAGTGTTGTGCTTTTCGAGTACGATCTGTTGAATCTTACCACCGCGCTCTCTGAACATGAAGAACAGACCTGCTACAAATACGGCAGAGATCATGATCATCAAATCTACAGGAACTATGCGTGGTAAAAATACCGCAATATTCGCCATATCGTGTGACAACCAAGTCCACCAGAGGCCACCCGTCGCGAACCATTGAGCTATACGCCAATACTTCTTATTGTCCTCAGAAACAGGTCTCGTTTCATCGAACCAATGGCCTGCGTACTTTGTGATAGCAAACCATATTGCATAAGCAAATGCAGCTGCTACACCGTAGCCCATGATTGATTTCATTAGCATTTTTTCTAATACAAAGGTTGAAGCAAATACAGATAAGACTAAGAATGAAGTTGATACAGGTACACCGACTCGAGTTAAGAATACAAGGATTGCAGGAGCTGCTGCATGATACCATTGTACTTCTTGCCATGGAATTTTATTCAATCTTCCATAACTAATATCACCACCATTCACTGTCCAACCATACCATAATGTTACAAGTAGAACAGCACTTGCTGCTGCCCATAAAGTTTTATAGTTAAATCTCTCATTGTTTGATGCCATCCATGTACCGAGAGTTTGTACTGAATCATTTGCGATTACAGCGTATGCTGCAAATAGGAACCCAAGTGTGCTCCATAGTGTTAACATTTCCATTGTAGCTATCTCCTTATATCTTATACTTTAAATGCGTACCAATAACGGTTTGCTTATAACGATAATTTTCAGTACCACCTCTTTCTACAAAAGGTGAAACACTGAGTTTACCATACTTAAACTTGAAACCAAATTGGTCTCTCGAATCAAATTGTGTTTCGTTTTTAAAACTAACACGTGGTTGGATCTTCACCCATAGAGATACGCTATCAGAGATCTTACGTTCCGCTGATAGGATAAACCGATAACGCCAATGGGATTCTTTATTGTCGAAGTGACGATACTCGATACGATGATCGAGCTTGAGGAATTTTGCTTTGTAGATGTTGTGTGTGAATTTAATGCGATTTTCTATTGTACCATTTAGTTCTGCGAACCGATACATGACATCAATATCTTTAACTTTCTTTCCAAGTTCGGTATGCCATGTACCTTCTCTATGTCGATACGTATATGTCCAATCGCCGTTTTGTGCTTTATAGTTATGTTCTGAAATATCTGCTTGGGATACACCTGACCACAACAAAACACTTGCCATAAGAGCAAGTAAAACTGTTTTCATTTATTATTCTCCTTTGCTTGATGGCTCTACACCATCGCTCACAAATACGTAAACGTTGTTGTCTACGCTAATTTATCTATCAGCAAAGAAGTGGTTTTTCTATTAAGGTTTGAATAAATTTTAATTAAGGTTTTATTACGTTTCACGCATAAAAAAAGGGAACCCCGAAAGGTTCCCCAAAACGTTGGTGGCTAAAACCGCCACTCTTATTTTTATTTGCTTGCTTAGAACAAGTTAGATACTCGTACTCGACGGTAGTACTTGTTAGCATTCGCAGTGAGTGCACCAGAACCTTGGCTATCGTGATCACCTTCGGCAAATGGGTTTGCAACCATTCCGTAGCGAGTCTTGAAACCAATTTTTGGCTGGAAGCTGTTCTCACCAACTGCACGGACCATTTGGAGCGGTACGTATGGGCAGTAGAAAAGACCAGCGTCAAAGGCAGAAGAGCCCTTGTAGCCAACAACCATGTAGTTTGTTCCAGCGAATGGATCAACATATACACGGTAGCGACCGTTAAGTACACCAGCGAAAGTGTTACCTGAATCATCAACTTCCAAAGAGTTTCCGTTGAGAGCAGGAGCGTAGTCAAGAACACCAGCCATTTGCAATGCAGAAGCTACGTCTGAAGAACAAATAACGATGTTACCCTTACCACGACGAGTTCCCTTAGCAATTGCGTTAGCTTCTTGCTCGATCTGGAACATAAGACCCTTGAACTTCTCTACAGACCAACGACCGTTAGCGTCTACATCGAGATCGAAGATCCCAGGAGTAGCAGTACCAGCGGCACCAGCTTCAGCAGTTTGGTAAATAGTACGAATAACTTCACGGTTGATTTCCGTAAGGATCTCAGTTTGAAGGATATTCGCAAGCTCAGTCTCAGCATCCAGGCCGTGAACAGCGCGGAGGTCTTGAGCAAGCTCAGTGGTGTACTCAGCCTTCAGAGCTCGTGTCTTAGCGGCAACAGTAACTTTCTCGATTGAGAACGCCATTTCTGCGTAGCCAGCGCCAACACCATCACCAAGAGCTTCACCAGTGTTAGTAGCCATACCACGACCAGTATCGAAGACACCAGTGTTAGTGTTAGCATCACCAGTTGCACCAACAGAAGAACCAGTACCAGAGAATCCAGTAGCAGCTTCGTTGTAGAATGCCTCGTCACCACCTTGAGTAGCGTAGTGTGAACGCATTGCGAAGATCAATCCAGTAGGACCAGTCATTGGCTGGACACCACAGATGTCGTATGCGATCAGGTTAGGTACTGCACGACGTACTAATGAAATCAGTACAGGATCGTATCCAGCAACAGGACCTGTAGCAGTAGCACCGCTACTGAAACCGTCTGCGCCAGCAGCGTTAGTTGGAGCAGCTTCTGAAAGAAGGCTGGTCATGTTTGCAGAAAGGTCACCTTCTTGACGAAGTGCATTTTCTGTGTTTTCAAGGATGGTTGCAGTAACCGATCGCTTGTGTTGATCGCTAATAGGTGAAAAAGATTCGTGCTCTAGAATTGGCCCCCACTTTTCCACAAGCGCTTGATAGTTTTCCATGTTTCTATCTCCTGTTTGTAAATTGAACGTAAAATTTATTTATAAAAAACCAAATTTGTTAATTATTCTTTTACTTTCTAGTGTTGAGTGCTTCAACCAGAGCATTAATAGAGGAGTAATCAGAAGCTGGTTTAGTGACTTCCTGTTCCTCTAGAATAATTTCGTCTTCTTCGACATCCTCTACTTTAGGAGCGGCGATTTTGCCTTCGCTAAAGAAAGATTCTTTAATGACCACGAGATTGGATGTGTAATCTTCGAGATCTTCTACATCAAGCTTTTCAGAAAGTACTTTGAAACGCTCAATCTGATTTTCAGAAAGGCCTTCAGTCATTCCTTCAAATACTCGCTCTGCCTTCATAGCAGAAATAGTACGTTGTAGCTCAATGTTTTCGTTTACAACTGCATTGCCCTTATCTTCGAGATCAGTTACTTGACTCTCAAGGCTAGCAACTACGTCAAAAGTTTCTTCGTTAACTTCAACGTTGTGCTCTTGGAATAGATCCTTAAGACCAGACATTAGAGATTCTGCCATTTCTACTTTGATGCCAGACTCAATTGCGATCTTGTTCTCTACCATCCACTCACCAATTACGTAGTCAAGATACTTGTCTACATTCTCAACAACAGAAGACATTTTAGATTCAACTGCTTCTGAAAGTTGAGCTTCGAGTTGAGCTTCGAGTTCCTCTTGGAGGCCCTGTGTTTTAGTAGCTACTTCCTCGTTAACGGCTGCTTCAAATACAACAGTCATTTTGTTACGGAAGTCTTCTGACAATTCTTCACCTTCAAAGATTGAAGCAATAGATGACTCAACAACTACTTCTTCTTCAGTCTCTACTTCTTCAGCTTTAACTCCTTGACCAGGTGTCTTTTCGTCAGCTTTAGTGTCGATCTTATCTTCAGGCTTACCCTTTTTCTTCTTGTCTTCTCCACCGGCGGGTGTAACTGGACTGGGTACGCTAGAAACGCCGTCATCTGCTACGAAGTCTTTACCTTCTTCTAACATAATTATTCTCCTTTAGATTTAATTAGTAATACAAATCTTTTGTTTGTAATTTATTTATAAACTTTAGCTTCTCAATGATCGAACGAACGATTGGAACATCCTAGCTGCCGTTTCTTCGTCAATAGTTCTTACTACACGATTGACCGTTTTCTCAACCTCTTGAACAACCTGCTCAATAATTTCTTCAACCTGTTGTGGTCTCCATGAATTAGAAGCAATGTCGTAATAATATTCTCTGTTCTCCATGATGCCATTAACAAATGCATTGGGTGCTGATGGATCAGTTACAATGTCAACAGTCGACAAGTGGAAATCCTTTTGAACTTCCATGACTCCATTTTTCTCTTTAACGGAACCAAGTCCACGAGTTGATACGCCAATCTTAACACCTTCATCCAATAAAGACTTAACAATCTCTCCCATTGGAGTAGATAGGATCTTAGCCTTGCCATAGAAATCAGCGCCTTCGCGATTCATGCTAGTGATAAGGTGAGATACTCGATCTCCATTAATAGTAGGACCGTCAGGATGACCAAGCTCGCCTAAAGCTCGCTTTGGATCAATGAATTCTTTCTGATAACGATTCATTTCGTTTTCAAGAGTATCTGCTGGGTAAATACGCCCATTGCGATTCTTAACATCACCTTGCATAAAGATACCTTCGATAAAGTAGTTTTTACCTTTACCGTCAGCTTTTGCTTCAGTAATAACTTCGCAAGTTTCGTTAATTTCAGTAATTAGTTGTGCCATGTTTGTATCCTCTTAACCTACCGTTTTAGCAAAAGCTACAATTTCCTGAAATCCTTTCTTATCCTTCATTAACCGCTCTTCCATTTCCTTACGATTTTTAGGATTCAAAGTTTTCATAACTGCTGCAATTGCTTTAGCGTCGTCCATCGAGAGTTTAACAGAAGAACCATCTTTAAGTTTCATGTTACCTGGCTTAAAGTTTGCTTCTTCAAGAGTATTATCTTGTTCTGTCTCTTCGTATTGATAAGCTGCAGCAACCGTGTTAACTCGCTTCTCGCCTTCTGCATAAGCATGCAGTGATTTCATATATGAAAAAGCGTTTGCTAATTTGTTTTGATACCATTCTTCTGGATCAATACCTTCTTGAGAAAGATACTGTTGAATCTCTTCAGCAGCATAACAGATAAACTCAAGTTGACGTTGCATCATAGGAACTTCACGAGAAGGATCTTCAGATATCATTTCCATATCTGACTCGTTGACCATAACTCGCTCTAGTAAATCAGAAAAACGCATCCGGCTCTCATCGATATTCCTAGGCATTTTGAATGGCTTGTCTTTAACAGCATAAGCCTGGTCATATGCATCAGCATCTTTTCCGTCAGTTTGATCGGCAGGTCGAGCTTTACTTTCAAGACCTTCAATCTCACCGGTAAATTGAGAATCGAGTGCAACAGGATGCTTAATCAATTCGATCGTATGTTGATCTTTGAATCTCTTTTCTTCCGCAGACTTTGGTTGAGCAACCTCCGAAAGAATGTCTTTAAGTTTTTTCATTGTTAAGTCCTATTTAATTTTTTTAATTACTATTCATTATTTATATAATAAATTTTTTGTGTATTTTAGCTAAAGTCGACATCATCGTCTTCATCGCCACCTTCTTCTTTCTCTGAGGCGATCTGATCCTGTACTTCCTTATACTCTTCTTCGTTCATTTTCAAGACGTTCTGTACAACCCATTGTCTTGAATAATATACACCAACCTGATCTTCAAGCTCTCTCAAAGTATTTAAACGCTCTCGTAAGATTTCAGCTTCTTTTAATTCAGTAAAGTAATTATCCTGAATGAAATCATATCGAATATCGTTACGAATATTTTCAAACTCTTCTGGAGTTAGGATCCCTTTTAAGATCAGCTGTTTCTCTAATACAATATTAAATAACCAAGAGAAACGTGATCGTACCCTTGTAATAAACTTAGCAAACTTAAGTTCGTCTCGAGTAATTTCAGACACTCTACCAAAGGTAGCCATTGTCTCTGGCTCTAAACGACCAATAGGTACCTTCAACGCTTTATAAAGTTTGCGTTGAAAGTACTGTAAATTTTCGTCTGTGCTCAAGCCCTGTGCACTACCACCGGCAAGAGTATCAACTTCTGTACTACGTTCACCACCACGACGTGGGAACCAGAAATCTTCAGTCATTGTCATCATCTTACGAGAATCGCTAATCTCACCAGTTGATGCATTGTACTGTAACTTATTCTTATGGCGAGTCATCATATCACGTAGATATTGCTCTGCCTTATTCTTTGGCAAGTTACCAACATCGATATAGAATATTCGACGCTCTGGAGCCCTTGTCAAAGTGTAGATAACTGTAGCATCTTCCAACATACGTAGTTGGTTAAGAGGCTTAATTGCAGGATGGATGTGGGATAATACTAAGCTATTGTTTTCATTCATTAAGCCTGATGTTACTCGAGCTACACTATCCTTAGATATCTTAAATCCACTTGCTGAGCCTGAAGTAGTTGTTGCACCTGAGAAACCAGTATCTGAATACATGTAATATTCATTTTTGATTTTCTTAGTAGGAGCGCCTGACCACTTATCCTTTCCTTTGTTATCAACTTCTCGGATTAATTTTAGCTTCCGAGGATCTACATATCTTAATTCAATGACACCTTTCTTAAGGTTTTCGTCATCAATAATGATATGATAATTTAGTCTTCCGTCAACATAAAACTTATGAAACATATCATAAGCATTATTAGAAAAGTCAAACAAACCTAATATATTACTAAACTCTTCTGTGATTGATTCTTTTACTTTATCAGGTAGATCAGTTTCTCCCAAGGAGATCTCAACTACTGAATCATCTGTATCAATACTAATCGCTTCGTTTACAATATCATCAATTGCTTGTGTTATTTCCGGTTGTTGAGCCATAGCTCGATACTTAGTAATTAGTTCAGACTCAGACTTAGCTGAGCCTTCCATATCTAGTATCGTATTATAGAAACCACCAAGCGCGTTACCACTAACGGTAATCGCGCCGTCATCATTCTGAGGCGCAGCGAACGATACAGGGGTTGCCTGTTCTTCGTCTTCTGGCCTCTTGACCTCAAAACCAAAGATCTTCATTATTTAAAATCCTTCAAAAATTATGTAGTTGGAACGCCAGTACTTCCCTCGACTCTCCAGAAGTCATATTGGAAAGTTACCTGAAATTCTTCAATTGTATCGACGGTGTCCCAACCCATAGCAATTTCGCTAATAGTAACAGGATACATACCTTCGAATACATATGTACGAATAGGATCTCCGTCTTTACTGTATTGTGTAATGATACCATTTGATTTGTAATCATTAGGAAGAGCTCGTGTATTGCCATCATGACTATTGATTGCATTACTCCAAGCTTCCATAGCGTTACGAACCAAAAAGTCTTCGTCGTTGATGATTGTTACTGTCCAATCTTCAAATGTTCGATCACCTGCGTACTTAACTTGTCGGCCAAAATAAGGTGCAGTGAAAGAACCCAGATTCGATGCTGGGATACCAGCCGCTTTAGCCATGAAAGGTACTTTAAAGTCAGCAGCTGGATCAACAGGATTTAGAATTTGAACCTGGAAGAGAGTTGGACGAGCGCCACCACCAGTTAACTGGGATTTGAACTCGTTAATATTAAATGCCATTCTCTTGTTCTCCTTTTAATTTTATTTATTATGAAATTGAACCAACAATTTCTTCAAACTCGATGCCTGTTCTAGTTGCAACAAACGTCAATTCAATCACGTTAATTGACCGAGCAGGCTTGATAAAGATGTTAGCCTTAAATTTACCTTGATCAACTACCGCAGGAGTATTAACCGTAGAGTCCGAAATAACACGGAAGTCAATGATTCCTCTACGTCCTTGGATTTCTCTTAAGAAAGGTTCTACAATATTCTTAAATTGAGTTTGAGAAAATTCATCGTTGAGTTCGAACAAGAATGATTGAGCAGCATTAGCAATTGCTTTTTCAACAGAGATGAATAAGCGTCGAACGTTAAGTCGATCGAATGCACTCTGTAAGCCGAGACCAGTCTTATCACCGAAGAGAACAATACCTTGTCCCACTTGGCTCATTACTGGGTTAATGTCACTGCTGTAAAGCTGATCACGTTGTGCTTTATTAGGATTAAACGCGAGCTTAACAACATTCTTAATAACACCTTTACGGAAACCTGCTGGTGACTCAAAAGGTTGTACTCGTGATGCTAGACCTGCCATGTCACCATTGAGTGGTGTCCAGCGGTAAACATCATTGTACTTGTCATATCGATACTTGTATCCACTATCCATGAACCAGTAAGAACTGTTTTGTAGAGCATTACGGTAACCGATAGTCTTGTTCAACTTACCGTTTGTTCTGTTTTCTGCTACTGAAGCTTCATAAGATGGAGATACGAATAGTATAGCATCTTTTCGCTTATCGACTACATTACTAATTATGTAGTTAGCCCGTGTAGCTCCAGCATCACCCTTACCTTGCAGGATAAATGATACGTCAATCTCGTTTGCATTTGCAAAGATATCGTAACCTTCTGCAACTGCTTGAAGGGTTGTTGCACCTTCAGTAGTACCATCAGCACCACCTGCTAGAACTTCAGTATTATTCTGACCTACACCGTTAGTTGTAAGATTCCTTGTATCAGCAACTCGTACCCAACCGGATTCGTTTTCAATTACATTTACAATATAGTTTGTTGAACCATCTGCACGTGTGCTAGATGCCGATGTCGAAAGATCGGTATACATTTCGATCACACCACCGACTTCACCTGAAACTTCACCTGTTCTATCAATAACTGCTACGTGATAGTTACCGGCTTGAGGTGTCGTACCAAACATTCCAGCATTTTTATACTTCCTTCCAAGCTTCATCTCATCCAGAGCGCCTGAAGTAAGTGTAAATTGAGAACCTAGACTGACTGAGTATTCACGAGCTACCGCGATAGAACTGTTTGCTGCAGAGTCACCTTCCAATACTGTTCCGTTAGTTGATTGAACTGTATGACTAATCGAAACAACTGGAATTTCTTGGAATCCTACACTGTCATTACCGACGGTAAGCAAGTCACCTGCTACCAGAGGATCGAGTGCGTCATTAGTCTCACCACCAACAAACGCTGGAATTTGGAATCTAAACGATGAAGATGCAAACTCAATTGCATTTTCGATTTCAAGCTCTTCTGCATCACCAGCAATGAATGTTGCAGGAATACCACCTACATCAAGTAAGTCTGCTGCGAAAGCAGTGGAATCTACATATTGAACATCGAGTGCGTTACCCAATGCGCCAGGATAGAGACCTTCGAATACACCGAGTGTAGAGTTTGCAACATCAAGTGTACCTTCAGTGCCTGGGGTTACGCCTTCAACAACACCGTTAGATGAGTTTGCAGTCAGATAAGCAGTATCTGCAGTTAACAGTATTTCCTCTGTCGGTGCTTCTGCTCTAGTGGATCCATTATCTAGACGAGCAACAAATAAAGCATTCGCATATGAAAGGTAATCGGATGCGGTAAAAAATGTTTCGTAGTTGTCGTTGTTTGGTTCACCGAATCTACCAGCTAGTTCGCTTTCTGAAGAAACCAGAACAGCTTCTCCAACAGGACCCCATCTAAAAACGCCTGCGATCGCTGCAGGGGCTGTTGCGATGGCCGGTACCGTGGTTGACGCGTCCACTTCTCGAACGATTACGGAAGGACTTACGGAAAAAGCCATATTATTCTCCTTTAAATATTATCTAATTAGACCTAGTTTTAATTTAGTTATCACTATTTTCTATTTATAAAAACTAAGGATTTATATTTTCCATGCTTCTCGGGCTAGTAGTTGTTCGTCACCATCATCAATATCACCAACATCGATGAAACCGAAAGGTAGTAAATCTTGTTCGATTTGCTCTTCGGTTTTTTCTCTCAGTTTCATCATAGTATTTATGTCTGTAACCTCTTTAAAAAACTCTTGATCAGTTAGCCAAGAAAAGATTACTAAGTTCATTACTAAATCATCATGAGCGCCAGATTCGGCCTCGTATGAAGATCCCTTTTTCGAAAAACGAGATAACTCTTGTATTGTGTTATAGTCTTGTACTATAAGTTGATTCTGTTCGACCAACATTTTTAATATTGAACAACCGATGCTTTTAACACTCTTTGTTGTTCGTATCCCATTGTCTACTTTTTTACCAAAGCCACTGGAGATTCTTTTTCCGTTTCTCCCGGCATTTTCAGTGTAAAGAAGATTTTCATAGCCATAATCCATATAAAGAACATCTGCAACTTGTTCACCAATATCGTTAATTTCAATTAAAACAGACGCTTCGTTATACATTAATCCTAATCTATATATAACAGACGCAAAATCAACTGGGCCCACCATATTGTCACGGAAAACACACACTTGACTATAAGGCATATTCGTGACATCAATAATGCTAAATGTTGAGTAGTCAAGTCCTTTGCCTCGAGATACATCAACAGTCATTACATATACACGATCAGGTTCTGGTTTCGCATATTGTGTTACACCTTCTGAATCTGCTAAAGGTCGCGAATACGCAAGTTGTTTGAGCTTACTTCCATCAATAAGTGTACCAGAACTTCCTAAGAATTCTCCACAGTATTCCTGAGCAAACTTTTGTTCGTCAAAATCAAGTGCGGCAAGAGTTTCTTGTCTCCATTTCTCATCTCGGCCAGGTACATCATTCCACATGACCTTAACAAACTCGTAACCATTCGTTCCTTCTTCAGCACCTTTGCATGTTTTCCAAAAGTGATTCAGACCATTTGGTGTGGAAGTCATTAATAGTTTTGTACTCTCACCGGATGAGATTGTAGGATATACAGAAGCGAAGAACTCATCGTATCCCTCAATAAATGCAACCTCATCAAGATACAAGAATGATATTGACTTACCTCGAATAGCCGATGAAGAAGTAGTACCTGCATAAATCTTACAACCATTCTCAAGAACAATACTATACTTGTTCCACTCTTCAACACCTTGCTGCATCCATTTAGGTAATGCTTCATATGCAATCTTAACTCGATCAAGTACTTCTTTTGCAGCATCTCCTTTGTTAGCGAGAATCGCAGTTGTTTTGTACTCATTGAATAAGATATAATGTAGAATTACAGCAACGGCCGTAGTTGTCTTACCGGCCTGTCGAGCTGTTAATACTGCTACTCGACGATTGTTTGTAATCTTTTCTGTAATTTCTTTTTGATAATCATACATGTCAAGAGGAACGAATCCTCTATCAACGTGTACAATCTTAATGTAGGTCTCAGCAAAGTAGACCGGATCTTTCATACATTTCATGTACTCCTTTAGGTTATCAGGAGTAAATTCAATTTGTTCACCGATACGCTTTAGATTAGTATTACCAAGATAGCCACTAGTCATCTTCACCCTTTATCATCTTAAGTAAATCGGCCGTTGATACAATAAGATTATTATTTGTAACTTGGGTTTCTGCTTGCTTTTCTTCTTTAGCATAGCGCTTTTTAGTAGACATCTCAACATAATCTTTGTTAGCGTCTAGTAAAGTTTTCATGAGAGTGGAGACAACTTCAAAAGCTCGAGGTGATTCTGACTGCTTTGCAATCTCGACCATTTCTTTTACAGAGTCATCACCAAGATTAATAATGTTTTCGATATTACGTTTAGCAAGCTCTATGTCTTTAAGATTTTCTTCTGCGGCTCTTTCACTTGCTACGCTCGTAACAGGAAGATTACTTTCTTGTACAACCGGAAGCTGCTCAGTAATATCTTCTACAGGCTTTAGCTCCTGATCTTTCTCGATCGGTGCTAGTCCCATGCTTTCTAATATCTTGTCTCCACTCATAATTATTCTCTCGTAATGTATAGCATAAAGTACGATGAATGTAAATCTAGGCTACGAACAGTCGCATTATCCCACATCGTGTTATTAATAAAGTACCCATCACCTGCACCACGTAACGTATGGCGAGGAGAATCTTTGAAATGCTTGAGAAACGTATCACGAAAATGGAAAAAGCGTTCTAGAGTATTGTCACCCGCTTGAGTGTGTATTTCAATCGCCATGTGCTTAACATTTTTATCTATGAACTCTAAGTTCTCTTCATTCAAAATATCGTATTCGTTTCCTTCGATATCTATTTTGAGATAATCAATACGATCAATACTATAATCACGTATAAACTCGCGGAATGACATTCGATCTATTTCATCAAATCCTACATCATCTTCGTGAGTAGTAAATACACCACCGGCACCAGTAGCACCTTCGTTAGCAGCACCCATAATACAATTAATAGGATACACTTTAGTTGTGGGCTCATTCATGATATGTTCTGCAACATTATCAATAGCAGTTCGTAGAAGCTTACGATTACCTTCGATCATGTATACTTTAGAAGCACCTCTGTCTAATGCTCCAGCCGACATCATTCCAATACATGCACCAATATCTACCACGATATCGCCGGGCTGTACTTGATAGTGTCTTTCGTAATCTCGAGTTCGGAAAAACTCTTGATAAAACGTTGAGGCCATTTCAAGAACTATACCATCAGTGTTCATCACTTGTGTTAACGCTTTCTTTCTATTTTTTAACATAATATATTCATCCTTTATTAATCAGAAGGTGCTGTATTAGCAATCTCCTCGGCATAAGCCCAATTGTCATCAAAATCAATCAAACTATAATCTATACTTAGTTCTTGATCAGTTGTTGGTTCGTTATTCGCTGTCATACCAGGTTGAAGTGTATAGAATTCTTCAAATGGTGTGTCGATCGGTGTATCTGTAGCATATCGTACATCGATAAACTTGATAATCTTTTTCTCACGTTCTGGTCCAAAGAACCATCCTTTCATCGTGAAGTTCAGTGTATATAAAATACTTCGTCTTTCTTCAAATCCTGCTTCGTATATATCTTCAGTTGTTACTCCTGTGAGTATCAAAGGAATATCTATAGGATCTACACCTTCAATAAGACGAACAGTACTCGTAAAATCTGGATTGAAGAAAGGTATAATTTGTTCAAGAAGCTTAGTAGCATCTTCTTGATATTTAGACATTATATACAACGAAAATTCGAGGTTGTATGGTGAACCAGCATATGTAAATTTACGACCGCCGGTTGCATCATCGACTACGCTTTTACGTATCTTAGTGGTGGGAGCAATCTTTCGTTCTGCATCATACGACATGCTAGTCATTTCAAAAGACATGCGCGGTAATTGTATTGCTGATTTTGTTTTATTTAAATCAGGTGCTTGATCGAGTCTTGCTAAAATCTTTTGATAAGGAGCATAGGAAATAGGTACAATCATACGCTGCTGAAGGACTTGATTGTTGTCAATCCTTTCAACAGTCAACTGATTAAAGTACGTGCCGAATAAGGCTACATACTTTCGAGTTGTTTGATTATAAAAGTAATTTGCTAATGCCATCAGTCATCACTTATTGTTATGTTTTCGCTAAATGGATCTACCTCAGAGAAATCGAGAATAGCATCTGCTTCTTGTTCAAATACGTAGTTACGAGCAAGTACATCTGCATTTTCCGTTTCACCGAATATATTAGGTTCAGTATTCGCCAAGTCAGCAAGAGTAGTTGTAGGTGTAGTATCGATAGGATCGAAGTAATTATCAATTGCATCTCGACCTGTTTCAAAACGTTGACCACTGTATTCTACAAGTTCACATTGCATGTCGTAAACCTGTAATGCACCGCTTTGATAGAATAAGCTTTCATGCTCTACAAACTTGATTTCATACATCTTTTCACTTAGTGGGAAGTAAATAATATCACCTTCTCGAGGACGAATGATATCAGTAACTTCTCGTGTAACATGCTTTTCAAATGTACGATTCGCTACGGTCAATGTCATTTGATCGCGTATTTGTAAACCGAACTTAGAAAGGAAATCACCTTCTCCTTCGAATGCATCTACGTTTTTAACATAGGTTTCGAATTGGAAAGTTTCATCGTAGAGTGGAAGATCATCTTCATTAAATACGCGATCAACAGCGCCTAAAGAACGCTTGACGTAAATAATATCAACACCATAAATTTTGATGCTTTCAATTACAAGATCATCAATAAGCTGTTGCTCATTGAAGTGATCATAGTTTCGAAAGAATACATTAGTAGCCATGATTTATCCAATGAAGTTGTAGGTCAAAGGCTGTAAAGAAGAAACCGCTTCTTCTTCCATTTTTTCGCGTTCTGCTTTTGCCTCTGTTAGTATTTGCTCTCCGTTAAACGATACACCTCCAACCAATTGCATTCCAGTAAACTTAGTAAGATTAAGTCCCCATTGCTCTCGGATGAGTGCAGATGCATAGTTTTGTAACCATCGGTCACCCCATACATCTGAGTATGTATCTGGATCAATTACGTCGTAAGCTTCAATGATAATATATTCGCCTTCAGAAAGAAAACTCTTATCAACATCGATATGTAATTTGTTTACGTGCTTATTATAACGAATCATTGGTTTACCAACAAGAATTTCCTGAAGGAAAGATAAATGACTCATTGCCATATAATAGTTTTGAACATTATAGCCAGTAATATCTTCAATGTTATTCAATACAAATTGATACTGAACATTAAAAATACCAGAACCTGTAGAAAGATTAGTCGTTAAAGGAAAGACTCCTGAAATACCGAGCAATCCTTGAGGTAGAGTAATGTACCCATTCGTAGCATCTTCCGCAGTAATTTGATGTTTCAAATAAACTTGCTGGCTGCCGTTGTAATGATAATCTCTCCAATACGAAACTGCTTCGTCAACCCTATCATCAACCTGCTCTTCAGCTACGTTTATTTCAATTACAGGGGCGCCTATTTTACGAAGGACGTAATCTTTAAACTCTTCTCTTGTCGTTGGTTGCGCCATGTTTTTTTCTCTATAACTGGTTTATATGTTCTATTTATAAGGCGATTAATTCTAATTTAGTTGGACTGTACGACGTAAACTGTTCGTGTTAAAGTAGGCGAGAGTGAGGTAAAGCCGTCCTTAACTTCACATAAAGACGAACCGGTTCCCACTGTAGTACCTGTGCGATCTAGTCTTACATTAGCAGTCCAAGTACCACCACCTTGGTGAGTCATTGCGTAAAAGAAAGAACTAAACTCACATAACAAAGAACCTGAAGTAACTGTTGGGTTTGGTACAACGAGATTATATGTTCCCGACGTATTTAGTCCTGTAGCAGTAAATGTTTCGCTCGTCGAGTTGTCTTGGTTGAGCAATGTGAAATTATTACCGTTAGAACATGTAAGAGTCTGTGAAGGAGCTGTTGATGTGTCATTAATCGTAAACGTATCACTTGCAACGATTGTGCCACTCGTGCTTCCTGTTCGTATTCTGATAGTTCCGGTTTCTGCACCTTCAGTTGTAGAATCTGCTGTAGGTGTTGCAGTGAACGAACCTGCGTTTGAACTTATGCTAAAGCTTCCTGACGATGTGCTAAAGTCACCAGCCGGCTCGACAGACCAGTACAATGTCGTGCTATCCGCCACGTTTGTGGTTGTAACGTTCATGGTACCAGCAACACCTTCATCGATAGAAGCTGGAGCTGTAACGGCATAAGTTGGTGCAGGTGTTTGTGACGTATCATTAATTGTAAAGGTATCCGTAGCAACAATTGTACCACCTTGGCTACCAGTTCTTAAAGTTATAGTAGCTGTTTCAGACCCTTCGGTCGTAGTGTCAGCATCCGGTGTTACAGTAAACGATCCTGCATTACTGGTAATTGTGACTGTACCG
>Ga0187219_1000037_pt1 | contig 50066 bp, 64 predicted proteins | sample 13SPOviralmetaG_FD_130162 | JGI IMG/M metagenome (GOLD analysis project Ga0187219, IMG submission 130162) | Marine viral communities from the oligotrophic San Pedro Time Series (SPOT) site, San Pedro Channel, CA, USA - 13 SPOT_SRF_2010-07-21... | ecosystem: Environmental > Aquatic > Marine >... | reverse complement strand
AGAAGAAAATAATAAGTATGATACAGATATAACTGCACGAATTGGATATGATGTTGGTGAAGTTATAGTTACTGAAACTGATGACTCAACATTACTTGATAATGCAACTGGTGCTACAAATCCATCATCCTACATGGTTGATGCATATGTTCATCAGTTAGGTAGAGGTGCTGCTAGGTTCTCTACAGAAAATACTGATGCTACATCAAATCTTCCACTGAGAACATACAGATTCTACGATATATTCCCAACTAACATCTCTCAAATCGATCTTTCGTATGAGAGTGGAGATACTATCGAAGAGTTTACAGTTGACTTCCAAGTACAATACTGGGCAGCAGCTGGTAATGATCAGACTGGAACGCCTATTGTATAACCTTGATAAATAGTAATAACATTTTTACACTTTAATTATAATGGCTGCCAAGTTATTTGGATTTTCTATTGAAGATGGTGAAAATAAACCGAAAGGTGTGGTTTCCCCCGTTCCTCAGAATAATGAGGACGGGGTTGATCATTATTTAACTAGTGGTTTTTTTGGATCGTATGTTGATATTGAGGGTGTATATAGATCAGAATATGATCTTGTAAAAAGATATAGAGAGATGGCACTGCATCCAGAGGTTGATGGTGCGATTGAAGATATTGTCAATGAAGCCATTGTAAGTGATTCTAATGACAGTCCTGTTCAAATTGAACTGTCAAATTTAAAAGTAAGCGATGGTCTTAAGAAAAAAATTAGAGAAGAATTCAAGTACATTTTAGACATGCTTGACTTTGATAAAAAGTGCCATGAGATATACAGGAATTGGTATGTTGATGGTAGACTTTATTATCATAAAGTAATTGACATAGATAATCCTACAGAAGGGATTCAAGAACTGAGATATATTGACGCATTAAAAATGCGTTTCGTTAGACAAGCAAATAAAAAAAGAAAAGAAGATATTAGATACTTGCCCAGTGGTGAGAAGGATCCAAAAGATACTGGATTTCCAGAGATTCAAGAATATTTTGTATATAACCAATCAGCAAGTCAGACTGGAATTATCAATAGCGGACAAAATTCTGCACAAAATGGAATTAAGATGTCTAAGGACTCTGTTGCATACTGCACTTCAGGTCTTGTTGATAGAAATAAAAATCTTACTCTCTCATATTTACATAAAGCAATTAAGTCACTCAATCAACTTCGTATGATTGAAGACTCTCTTGTTATCTATAGATTATCTCGAGCTCCAGAGCGTAGAATTTTCTACATTGATGTTGGCAATTTGCCAAAAATGAAAGCAGAGCAATATCTGCGTGATGTTATGATGAGATATCGTAACAAACTTGTATACGATTCTAGCACTGGTGAGATTCGTGATGATAAAAAGCATATGAGTATGCTTGAGGATTTCTGGTTACCTCGTCGTGAAGGTGGTCGTGGTACTGAGATCACAACTCTACCTGGTGGCCAAAATCTTGGTGAACTATCAGATATCAAATACTTCCAAGAAAAACTTTATCGATCATTAAATGTTCCATCTTCTAGAATAGGTGGACAAGAAGGATTCAATCTTGGTCGCTCATCAGAAATTCTTAGAGATGAATTAAAATTTACTAAATTTGTTGGTCGTTTGAGAAAAAGATTTTCAAACATGTTTAATGATATCTTAAGAACTCAACTACTTCTCAAGAATATTGTATCTCCAGAAGATTGGGAGATCATGTCTGAGCATATTCAATATGATTTCTTATATGACAATCATTTCTCAGAACTAAAAGATGCAGAACTTCTTACCGAAAGACTGAATATTGCAGCAACTGCAGAACCATATATTGGCAAGTATTATTCTCAAGATTGGGTTCGACGTAAAATCCTCCGCCAAACAGATGAAGAAATTATTGAACAGGATTCATTAATTAAACGAGAAATTAGTGCAGGTATCATTCCAGATCCAAATGCACCTATTGATCCAGTAACTGGAGAACCGATGGCATCTGGAGGAGATGATTTGGGAGCACCAATTCAAGAACCAGATCTTGATGGCGCTAAAGATGGAGGAAGCACGGAAGCACCTGAGATTGTTTGATTATGAACAATTATCATAGATTTTTAGATATTAGAGAATACATCCCTAATATTGATACTTCTTTGCATCAAACTGATGGTCTCCGATGGCCAGAATTTCATAAAACATTTGAATTATCTGAACTAGGCAATGACAAAATAGAACCCTGGTTGAATACCATGGGGTTTACGTCTACTTGGATAGAATTTTTTTATACTCCACCAGGAGATGAAGGAGTAATACATTCTGATAATGTTTACTATGCAGATTGGGCAAAATTAATTTTTCAATTTGGTGGTGAGGGTAGCACTATGAGATGGTGGACCTCAGATTCTGTAATGAGAGTAAGCACCAGTGCAGAGCAAGTTTGCTCAATGGATATTCCTGAGAGAAGTGAATATAATGTTGGTGACAGAACAGACGATCATTATCATGGTCAAGTCTTAGTAACTAGAGAACAATATGCAAATTTAGAACATGAAGTTGAAGTTGGTTCATGTAGTCTAGTAAATGTTGGTCCTCTGCATAGTTCTTACAATCCATCATCGGAATCTAGATTTACATTAACTATTGCGTTAATGGATATGAATACTCAATATGAAAGGAGAATCTTATGGGAAGAAGCATTAGAAGCATTCAAACCTTACACAGTTGATTCTTCAATAAACCTTTGCGCCGCAAGATAAACACTGTGTGTGGGTCATTTTTATCAAACTCTTTGAACTCAGTATCTACTTCATATTTGCCATCTTCACATTCAATATAATAAGGATATTGAACATCCTCATCAAAAATAAATGCTCTTTGAAGTTTTAAAATATCATCATCAATTGGAATCAATAGTGTAGCAACTTTATCCAAAATATCAAATATATCTTTTTTATTATTAAACATAAAAGCAAAACTTCCTGCATGTAAAGTATGTCCATGCTTTCCTTGATCTAAAATTTTGCCAGTTTTCATATAGTGAGATACGGATTTTTCAATCTCCTTGTAATGTTGACCTATAACCCCAGTATCCTTTTTAATAAACTCAAACAAAGCATCATAGAATATTCTATAATCAACATTTAAATTTTTATAAAAATGCTTTGCGACTAGTTGAGTATATCCAGCAATATGAAATTGAATTATTAACCATCCATAAAGGTATGCTTCAATAAGTTCATCATTAGTCATAGTATTGGTCTCTGAAATCAATTCTATGACTTCTTTAATATCATGATCTTCTTTACTGAAGGACATGTAATCTTCTGCTTTGATAGTCTTAATTCCATGGACTTCCCTCGACAAAGAACTATTCAGATCAGTATCACCAAACATTTGACAGAACCAAACATCAATAGAATCATGTTGTCCACACTGAAGAATTTGGGCAAATCCATTTTTCCAAGAGTCTAAAGTTTCTTCTGGTAAACCAAGAATTAGTTCAGTATACGTTTTAACTCCATATTTTTTACTCTTCTCAATTTGCTCAGATATCTTATTGATACTCATATTTTTTCTCTTGATCGATTTTAATGTGGGTTCATTCATACTCTGAACACTCAAGGTTACACCTCTACTAATATCCCCAAGAATTTGTGCAATTTCAAAGATGACTTCAGTAGAATTCTTTGAATATTGAACATTAATTGCTTCTAGTTTACCACGATCTGCTGCACTACGAAAGAGTTTTGCAATTTCAAGGTCTCTCTCTTTAAACATTCCAAAATTTGCATCCGCATTAAATATAAATCCAACATTGTTTCTTGCTGCCCAGTTTATATCATCCGTAATTCTTTCTAATCCAAAGTGCTTGACCTTTTGATATGTCATTCCACCCCAGTCACAATAAGTGCATCTATGTGGGCACCCTCTGTTGGTCTCTACTGTCATAGACCATAAAACATCTGGATTATCAGATACTATCTTACGAAAGACCCCGAGTTGATATGGACTTTGAAAATCCATATCTTCAATTCGATTCTTCCGATATATCCTTTCAAATGGTTCCATAGATATAACTTTTCTGAGTAGATCTAAAAACGCTTCTTCTCCCTCAGATACAATAATACAGTCAATAAAGTCATACTTTGTAAGTTTTTCTGTCGCTTGTGGTCCACCAAATTCAATGATGCATTCTGGATACTTTTCTTTTATTAATTTTGCGACATGTAGATTATATTGTTCGTTCCAAATATATGTACTAAACGCACAGACTACGGGATCTTCTAGTCTTGCAACTAATTTTTCAGGGTCTTCTCGTTTAAATATTAAATCTTTTAAATAAAATCCACTAGCTACATCGTCATATTGCATACAATATGCCCAAAGACATCCAACACTATACGGTAACCAATACGTGTCTTCATTTCTTACTTCTACCGCATACTGCGGTTGGAACATGTATAAGTTTCTCATTTATAGCCAAGTCGTGAAAGTATTTATCATCCCATCTGGAGATGTCTCTCTCCATCAGAACGTCAGTGTTCTTACTATAGGTAAAAAACTCGTCAAGCGTGAACTTGTCTCTATCATACCACCACCACTCATGATATGCTTCATAGCATTTTACAAAACTAAGTTTTGGTTCCCAAGAGCGTTTCCCCAATACTCCAATGTGACTAATACCAGTAAAGTATGGATTCATCGGTATTAGTGGTAGAGAATAACCACAACCAGATTGATTGATAAAATAATCTGGACCGCCAGAAGTTCCTTTATATCTTAGTCCATCATGAATACCAGAATCTCTATCAATGTAAATTGCATTGGCAATATTATAATCAAATTTAAACTTACCGTTGGGGTAATGCAGACTAAGAAGTTTTTTTATATAGTCCCTGTTTAATAAGCATGGACCCAAAGAATATTCTGATTTTGTGGGATGCAAATAAAAAGGTATTACCCCTGGTGTCTCGAATCCTAACTGCAAACAATCCCACCCAATCGGAAGACGTTCAATTAATTCACCCCATTCAAAGTGCCAGCGACTAACAAGCGACAAATCATAATCGTCTTCCATCAAGATCATGAATTCATCATTAGTGTTATCAATCCATTCTTGGAAGAATAACAATAGACTTGCAGAGACTATGTTTATATAATGAGAAGTATCTTCCGAGTATGTTCCTTCTAAGTCATCCAAATACCATTTAAAAAAAGTCCCATCCTTTGGAAATGGTTCCATTGGTATTCTCGTATACTTCAAACCAAGAGTCTGGAACTGACTCTCCATGTATCTTCTACGTTCAGTTTTATTAGTTACATTAGTATAGTAAATATGCGGAAGATTCATCAAAAAGTCTTTATTGATATTTATCATAAATAACTGAACAATCTTCAGTTTATAAAATGGACGAACTTCTAGATATGATTGTCAGTGATGAATCTTCAGTGAACGTTTCTGATAAGATTAAAGATTTGCTTTACGCCAAATCCTCCGATAAGATTCAAAACATCCGACCTGAGGTTACAAATAATATGTTTGACTCTGAGTATGAAGAATCAGAAGAGTAAATGTTAATAAATAACTAAATAACCGACTACTGAGCAGATGAAACTCATCAGAGAAGAGATTGAAAGTGTAGAGGTTCTTACCGAAACCGTAAATGGTAAGAAGAACATGTTTATTAAAGGCGTGTTTCTTCAAAGTGAAATGGTAAACCGTAATGGTAGAATGTACCCATTCTCAATTATGGAAAGAGAAGTAAAAAGATACTCTAAGGATTATGTTGACAAGGGCAGAGCACTTGGAGAACTGGGTCATCCTGATGGTCCAACAGTAAACCTAGATAGAGTATCTCATAAAATAACTGAGTTGAAGCAGCAAGGTAATAACTTTGTTGGTAAAGCGCAGATTTTGCATACCCCAATGGGTAAGATTGCAGAAGCACTTCTCAAAGATGGTGTAACACTTGGCGTTTCTTCTCGTGGAATTGGGTCTTTAAGAGATAATACTAAGACAGGTTATAAAGAAGTTGGAGAAGATTTTATGCTTGCAACTGCTGCAGATATTGTAGCAGATCCATCCGCACCCGATGCATTTGTTCAGGGAATTATGGAAGGCAAAGAGTGGGTTTGGGATGGAGGTATTCTCCGCGAAAGACTCGCACTTCAAGCAAAGCAAAGAATTGAAGAAGCAGTTGTGCAAAGAAACTTGGAAGAAAGAAAATTAAACCTTTTTGATGACTTTCTTAATTCACTATAGTATATATAGTCACAACTACAAAATATACTAAATAAATATAGATTAAAATTACTAAAGGTTAATCGGAGAGTCTCAAATGTCTAGTGACACTAACTTACAGGAAATGGAAGCAGGCACAACTCAATCCAAGACCGCTGTCAATGCTGGTGCAAAGGCAGCTGATCCCATGCAAAAGCTTGCTCCTGGTGCAGTAGCAGGCGAATCTGGATCATACGAAGATCTTGGAGGTCCCACTCCAGACAATTATAAGTCTGATGATGAGTCTGCCAAACTCAAAACCCCTGGCGCAACCCTTAAGCAAGTTAAGGATGTTGTAAACAAAGGAGCTAAAGCTGCTGATGCCATGAAGGGTATGAAGGAGGAAGAAGAACTCAACTCTGAAGAGGTAATCGAAGAGGACGAGGAAATCACCGCCGAGGCAGAAGAAGTTGTATCCGAAGAGGAAGCAACGGAAGAGGAAGTTGTATCTGAAGAAGAAACATCTGAAGAAGAAGTTGTCGCTGAGGCAGAAGAAATTGAGGAATTTGATGTCTCTGAAGATGTCAACGCTCTCCTCGATGGTGAAGAGCTTTCGGAAGAATTCCAAGAGAAAGCACGCACCATTTTTGAAGCAGCACTGAGATCCAAAGTCGAAGTGATCAGAGAGGGTCTCTCTGCTGCATATGACAAAGCATACGAGGAAAAACTCGTAGAAGAAGTTACCGAGATTAAAACTGCTCTTGAAGAAAGAGTAGATTCATATCTTGAGTACGTATCCGAAGAGTGGGTTACTGAAAACAGACTTGCCATTGAAAGTGGTCTTAAGTCTGAAATGACAGAATCCTTCCTCTCTGGTATGAAGAGTCTTTTTGAAGAACATTATGTATCAATCCCTGAAGAAAAATATGATGTGCTAGAGAGCATGGTAGAAAAACTTGATGAAATGGAGACAAAACTCAACGAGCAGATCGAAAAGAATATCGTTCTTAACTCCCGTCTTTCTGAGTCGGTTGCAGATGGTATCTTTGATGAAGTAACTGAAGGTCTTGCCCTCAGCCAAAAAGAGAAGCTCGCTTCACTTACCGAAAGTGTTGAGTTTGAAAGTGCAAAAACATATCGTGAAAAACTGGAGATGCTGAAGGAGTCATACTTCTCAGCAAAGAAAGCTCCTAAAGCTCAGACCGAAAATCTGTCTGAAGAAGTTGATATTGATGCAGCAGGTAATGTACCTGACTACATGAACAACTATCTCAGGACACTGGGTGCTGTTAGCAAAAAGTGAAATCTTTATTATTAATCAAACAAAACTAAACTAAGGTAAAGCAAATGTTCCAATCAGAGCATCTGCAGGAAAAGTGGAGTCCACTTCTCGATTATGATGGTATTGATCCTATCAAGGATAACCACAGAAGAGCAGTAACCGCAGTCCTGTTAGAAAACCAAGAAAAGTTCCTCCGTGAACAACAAGCATTCCAAGGCGGAATCCTGAGCGAAACACCAACCAACGCAGGTAATGCTGCTGGTGCTGGTGGTGCGTTCGGCGCAGACGCTGCAGCAGGTGGTCCTGTTGCTGGTTTCGATCCCGTTCTGATCTCTTTGATCAGACGCGCAATGCCTAACCTGGTCGCATACGACCTTGCAGGCGTACAACCAATGAGTGGTCCTACTGGACTCATCTTTGCAATGCGCTCCCGCTACACCAATCAGAGCGGAAGCGAAGCACTATTCAACGAAGCAGACACTGCATTCTCTGGTCAGGGCGATGGTCTTGACGAGGCAAGCGGATTCTCTGATGGCGTTGCAGGTATGGGTACTACCAGCCAGTCTGGTTCTAACCCTGGTCTCCTGAACCCCGTTGGCACCGCTAACTCTACTGGCTATAATGTCGGTCAGGGCATGAAGACTGGTGATGCTGAGAACCTGGGCAATGGCACGGGCAATCAGTTCAACGAGATGGCATTCTCTATCGAGAAAGTTCTTGTTGAAGCCAAGTCAAGAGCACTGAAGGCAGAATACAGCCTTGAGCTTGCACAAGACCTTAAGGCAATCCATGGTCTGAACGCTGAAGCGGAACTCGCAAACATTCTCTCCACAGAGATTCTTGCTGAGATCAACCGCGAAGTCATCAGAACCATCTATAAGGTTGCTGAGCAAGGCGCTGCTGCTAACACTGCTACCGCTGGTGTATTTGACCTCGATATCGACTCTAACGGACGTTGGTCTGTTGAGAAGTTCAAAGGTCTTCTCTTCCAAATCGAGCGCGATGCTAACGCAATCGCACAAAGAACTCGTAGAGGAAAGGGCAACGTAGTTATGTGCTCCGCTGACGTTGCTTCGGCATTGTCTATGGCTGGCGTACTTGACTACACCCCAGCACTCAACGCTAATCTTAACGTTGATGACACTGGTAACACCTTCGCTGGTGTTCTGCTTGGTAAGTATAGAGTCTACATCGATCCTTATGCCGCTAACGTTGCTGCTCAGCAGTACTACGTTGTTGGTTACAAGGGTAGCTCACCTTATGACGCAGGTCTCTTCTACTGCCCATACGTACCTCTTCAGATGGTTCGTGCAGTTGGCGAGAATACCTTCCAACCCAAAATCGGATTCAAGACCCGTTATGGTCTTGTTGCAAACCCCTTCGCAGAAGGAACCGAGCAAGGACTGGGACGCCTCAAGGTCAACCAGAACCGTTACTACAGAAGAGTTCAAATCAAGAACCTTATGTGATCCATCGGATTCACAATCTGTTCGAGAGACCCGCAAGGGTCTCTTTTTTTGTCTAAATATAGATAACTAATTATATACTATGAAACCTCATATAATTACCTTAGGGTGTAGTTGGGCCTTTGGAGAAGGTTCTGGATATACTGAAGGCATGACTGCAGAAAAATACGAATCAATACAACATGATCCAGAGATTTGTTACAAGAACGGTTGGAGAAAAAATCTAGTAGATCATTTTGGATTTACTCATACTAATTTGGCAGAGTATGGTAGTGGTAATGATAGACAATTTAGATTAGCAAAAAGATTTTTTTTATCTAAAACATTTCAAAAAATAGTTCAGAGTAATCAACAAGTAATTGTTCTTTGGGGAACTACATCATTAAATAGGTATGATGTTTGGTTAAATGCAGAACAACATTATGCAAAAGTACTTCTTAATAATGTTGAGGAGGATTTGATCAGATTTGGAAATGAACAAGATATTTTTGCGTATGCAATTAAAAAATATTCATATAATGAAACTGCAAGATTGCATGAACTTGAAACTAATATTATGCATTGGAACCAATTCTTCCAACTCTTGGGAATTAAAAACTATTGGTATGATACATTATCATCATATGATTACAGAATTCGCCCCAAAAACTTTTTTGATCTCGATGTTAGAAATAGATCATTAGTTTCAGTTATTGCAAGAGAACATAAAAAAATAACTAAAACTAAATTATTAATGCCGATGGACGATTTTATCTATTGTCAAGAAAATGGTGTAGTCAATGAATATAGCCTTCATCCTAAAAAACCATATTATAAAGCGATCAGTAATTATCTGATTAAAAAGTTAGAAGGAGTTCTTTAAAAAAATGGCACTTAGCAGAATAGGAAACGCTTATACAAATCAAATTCAGAATAGAAATTTTTTATCTTCTATTGGATTTAGATTTACTTTAAATAGAGCAAGAAAAGTTTCATTCTTTGCAAATTCTGCAAATATCCCAGGAATGAATCTTGGTGTTACTGAACAACCATCTTATTTAAAAAATATTGATATTCCTGGAGATAAAATTGCATTTAATGATTTTACTTTAAGATTCTTGGTGGATGAGAATCTAGAAAATTATATGCAAATTCAAAACTGGATGAGAGGTCTTGGATTCCCAGAATCCCAAAAAGAAATTTTTGATCTTCAATCTGATGGCAATAATACTATTGGATATGACAGCGAATCCATGAACATTTATTCTGATGGTACACTGCAAGTCGTTAATAGTAACCAAAGAGTTCAGTTTGAAGTCCTCTTCCAGGATATGTTCCCATATAATTTATCAGATTTAGAATTTGATGCCACTTCGCAGGATACCGAATACTTTACTGCGGAAGTATCTTTCAAGTATACTATCTATAATATACTATCACCAAAAGGCGATCCTTTATGATATTTGATCTTGAAGAAATCCAGAAGATGTGGGTAAAAGATTCTCATATCGATATGGATAACCTACATGATGAGTCAATTAAAGTCCCAGCATTACACGCTAAATACTTTGAGATGTACAATACCGTTGTTCTTCTCAAGAAAAAAGCGGAGCAATCCCGCAAAAATGTCAGACACGAACGATACGAATACTTCTCAGGTAAAGCGGATCCCGATGTATACCTAGAGAATCCATTTCCCAAAAAAATTAGAGATAAAGATACTCTTCAAAAATATCTCGACGCTGACGATAAATTATCACAGATAAGTTTAAAAGTCGAATACTATGAGACTATATTGAACTATCTGGAAAGTATTCTAAAAATGATACAGAATAGAACGTATCAGATTAAGAATGCTATTGACTTCTTAAAATTCCAGGCAGGATATGGATAAACAGTATGATGTCGTTATTCAAAAGTCAAATGAAGTATTTTTAAAAATTGAGTGTGAACCACATATTCAATATGAATTAAGAGATACTTTTACATTTGAAGTTCCTAATGCAAAATTTATGCCTCAATACAGAGGCAAAAATTGGAATGGAGAAATACATTTATTTGATTTAAGATCCAAACAAATTTATGTTGGTTTATTAGATAAAGTTATATCTTTTTGTGAATCTTATGGATATAGTTATACATTTAAAGATAACAAATACTATGGTATGCCTTTTGAGGTAAATGAGGGTATATCAAAAGCTGGTGTAAAAGATTATATAAATTCAATTACATCCTTTAGTCCCAGAGATTATCAAATTGAGGGTGTATATGATGCTTTAAGACATAATAGAAAATTATTGATATCACCGACTGCCTCAGGAAAATCATTGATGATTTATTCAGTAGTTCGGTATTACTCTGATAAACAACAAAAAATTCTCTTAATTGTTCCAACGACATCTCTCGTAGAGCAGATGTATAAAGATTTCCAAGATTATGGTTGGGATGCTGAGTCATACTGCCACAAGATTTACGCTGGTAGGGAAAAAATTACTGATGCTCCTGTTGTAATCACTACATGGCAATCAGTATATAAGTTAGATAGATCTTTCTTTGAAGATTTTGATGTAGTCATTGGCGATGAAGCACATCAATTTAAAAGCAAATCTCTTATATCTATAATGTCAAAACTACATCATGCAAAATATAGATTTGGATTTACTGGTACTCTTGATGGAACTCAAACTCATAAGTGGGTATTGGAAGGTTTGTTTGGACCATCGTACAAAATTGTAAAAACTGCAGAGTTGATGGAGAAAGGTCATTTATCAAAGTTAGATATTACTTGTTTAGTTTTAAAACATAATCCTCAAGTATTTGCTGCATATGAAGATGAAGTTCAATATATCATAACACATAGTCAAAGAAATAACTTTATAAAAAATTTATCCTTAGACCTTAAAGGAAATACTTTAATTTTATTTTCAAGAGTTGATACTCATGGAAAACCTTTGTTTGAATTGATTAGAGATTCGGCAAAAGAAGGTAGAAAAGTATTTTTTGTTCATGGTGGAATAAACACTGAAGAACGAGAAGAAGTACGTTCCATTGTTGATTCTGAGATAGATGCAATTATTGTTGCTTCTTATGGTGTATTTTCTACAGGAATAAATATTAGGAACCTACACAATGTTGTATTTGCTTCCCCTAGTAAATCGAGAATTAGGAACTTGCAGTCTATAGGCAGAGTCTTAAGAAAGGGGAAAAATAAATCTAAAGCAATGTTATATGACATCTCTGATGACTGCACTCATAAACAAAGAAGAAACTATACTTTAAACCATTTTATAGAAAGAATTAAAATTTATAACGAAGAGAATTTTAACTATGACATTATCAATGTAAATTTAAAGAATTAAAAAAACATGTTAGAAGAAGATTTTTATGCAACTATAAAATTAAAAACAGGTGAAGAGATATTCACTAAAGTATCACCTTGCACTGAAGAAGATAAAACATTTTTATTAATATCCAATCCAATTACTTTTTCTGAAATTAAGACCAGAGGTTCTCTTGGTTACAAATTAGAACCTTGGTTAAAGACCACCCGTGATGATATGTTCATTATAGATATGAATGATGTTATCACTATGAGCGAATCTAAAGACATTGAAATGATTATGATGTATCAATCTTGGTTAAGAGAATCCAAAGACTTCACAGATTCTGAAGATCCTACTGGATATAGAAAGAAGATTGATAGACACATGGGTAGAATTGGTAACGTACAAGATACCAAAGAAATCTTAGAGAGACTCTTTAAAGAAAGCTAAGCTACCCTGATGAACCTCCACAAAGGTTATTGTACAGAATTCCAGTACTCTTGTCAAGCTTTATAAATTGATAATGTCGTGTTATACTATTAAGATAATTAAATCATTACCTTATGCCACCCTTAGGACCCATGACTAAAAGAAAGAGATCTATTCATTATGTCAATAATAAAGAGTTTTTAGCTGCTCTGATCAAATATAGAGAAGATGTAGAGTTAGCCGCAATAAAAGATAAACCAAAACCTCAGATTACAAATTATCTTGGAGAATGTTTTTTAAAGATTGCAACGCACTTGTCTTTTAAACCAAACTTTGTAAACTACATCTTTAAAGATGATATGATTTCTGATGGTATTCAAAACTGTGTTCAATATATCCATAACTTTGACCCTAAGAAGTCTCAAAACCCGTTTGCTTATTTTACTCAAATTATTCACTACGCGTTTCTACGTCGTATTCAGAAGGAAAAGAAGCAACTTGAGATTAAAAATAAAATCTTGGAGAAGACTGGTTTTGATGAAGTTTTCTTTGACGATAACTTGATTGACGGTGCAAACTATTCTGACTATAATTCTATTAAAGATAGTATTCATTCTAAATCTAGGTATTGATGAAAGTTGCAATAATTACTGATCAACATTTTGGTGCCCGTAAAAACTCTAAATTATTCCACGACTTCTTTTTAAAATTTTACAATGATGTATTTTTTCCTACCTTAGAAGAAAGGGGGATTAAAGTTGTTGTGGATATGGGTGATACTTTTGATAGTAGAAAGGGTATTGATTTTTCTGCTTTGGCGTGGGCAAAAAATAACTACTACGATCGTCTTGCTCAAATGGGTGTTACGGTTCACACTATTGTCGGTAATCATACTGCATACTATAAGAACACTAATGATTTGAATGCTGTCGATTTGTTGCTTCGTGAGTATCAAAATGTTATAATTTATTCAGAACCAACTGAAGTAAAGTTGGGTAATCTTCCTGTATTATTTGTACCTTGGATCAATGAAGAGAACTCTCAGAATACTTTCCAATCTGTTAAAGATTTCCCTGGCGTACACGCGATGGGGCACCTTGAACTCAATGGATATCCAGCTCATCGTGGACACCTCATGGCGCAGGGTCTTGATGGCAAATTATTTAAGAACTTCAAGCAAGTCTTCTCGGGTCACTATCACACTAGATCGTCCGATGGACAAGTCTTCTACTTAGGTAATCCATATGAGATTTACTCTAATGATATGGGAGATGATAGGGGATTTCATATCTACGATACAGATACTCAAGAACTTGAGGTAGTAAATAACCCATACACAATGTATGATGTCATTTACTATGAAGATACACCACATCAAACATTTAACTACTCAAAATTTAGTAACAAAATTGTTAAATTAATTGTTCGTAAAAAAACGGATATTAAAAAATATGAGAAGTTTGTAGATAAATTGATTAAGTCTGACATCTCAGAACTTAATATTATTGAATTGGATGTTGGTGAAGTTGTAGATCTTGATAAGTATGATCCAGAGTCTGAAGATACAATATCTATTCTTAACAGATATGTTAAAGATTCTGATCAAGAGATAGATAAATCTGAAATACAGAATTTAATTTACGAAATTTATCAAGAAGCATGTGAGATAGTCTAGTATGTTTATCCTTACTGTAGCTGGAAAAGAACAAGACGGTGCATATTCTGTATCTGATAAAAATGGTAATCAAATTCTTTATATTTTTGAAGAAGAAGATGATGCTGATCGTTTTGTTATGATGCTAGAAGAAAGGGAAAAATATCCAGACCTAGATGTGATTGAAGTTGATAATCAGTTAATTGTAAAAACATGTGAAATGCATGAGTATGATTATACAATTATTACAAAAAATGATCTCGTAATTCCCCCTGAGCACAATGATCCTATTTGAAAAACTTCGCTATAAAAACTTTTTAAGTACAGGAAATCACTTTACTGAAATAAATTTTACGACGGCTAATACTACTCTGATTGTTGGTAATAATGGTGCTGGCAAGAGTACAATGCTTGATGCATTGACATTCTCTTTATTTGGTAAGTCTTATAGAGGAGTAAATAAACCCCAACTAATTAACTCTGTTAATGAGAAAGATTGTTTAGTTGAGATTGAATTTAAGATTGGTAATGTTGAGTGGAAAGTTGTACGAGGGATTAAACCATCTATTTTTCAAATCTATAAGGATGGTGAAGTTTTAAATTCTGATGCTGCTTCTAAAGATCAGCAAAATTGGTTTGAGAGTGTAGTTCTTAAAATGAATTATAAATCTTTTACTCAAATTGTTATTCTCGGTAGTAGTAATTTTGTTCCCTTCATGCAACTGCCTGCAGCATCTAGAAGAGAAGTTATTGAAGATTTGTTAGATATCAAAATCTTTTCGTCTATGAATCAGGTTCTTAGGAATAGAGTTAAAGATATTAAGGATGAAGTAAGGACATTAGAACTCAAGAAAGAATCACTTGAGGATAAGGTTCATATGCAAAGGGATTTTATTGAGGAGATTGAGAGACTTGCTGATACTGATATGAACAGTAAGAGAGATCAGATTAAATCTCTTACTGAAACACAAGATTCTTTGTTAAAAGATTCTCTTGATAATGAGAATCAATTGATTGATATACAAAAAGACTTGGAAAAATTTTCGGGAGCATCATCAAAATTAAGAAAACTTGGAAATCTTAAGGGTAAGATATCTCAGAAGGTAAGCACAATTACTGATGAGCATAAGTTTTTTAGTGAGAATACGGTATGCCCTACATGTGATCAGAGTATTGAAGAGAACTTCAGAATAAATAGAATCAATGACGCTCAAGATAAAGCAAAGGAGTTGCGTTCTGGTTATATACAACTAGAAGATGCAATTAAAGAAGAGGAAGAGCGAGAGCGTCAATTTTCCACAGTTTCTAAAGAGGTTACTCGACTAACACATGAGATTTCTCAAATCAATACTCAAATCTCTGGATATCAGCGACAAGTCCGAGATCTTGAACACGAAATTCAAACTGTTGCCGATAGACTTGCAAAAAGAAATTCTGAACATGAGAAATTAGCAGAACTGCAGGATAAATTGTCTACTGCTGTAATAGAATCCGATAGTAAAAAAGGTCAGTTGATTAACTGTGGATTTATTTCTGATCTTCTTAAAGATGGCGGTGTTAAGACGCAGGTTATTAAAAAATATTTGCCTTTAATCAATCAAGAGGCAAATCGTTATCTTCAGATGATGGAGTTCTATATAAACTTCCGTTTGGATGAAGAGTTTAATGAAGTAATCGAATCTCCTATTCAAGAAGATTTTTCATACGCATCTTTTAGTGAAGGTGAAAAAATGCGTATTGATCTTTCTTTGTTGTTCACTTGGAGAGAAGTTGCTAAAATTAAAAACTCTTTAAATTGCAATCTTCTTATATTTGATGAGACATTTGATTCGTCTTTGGATGGATTTGGTACTGATGAGTTTATGAGAATTATTAGGTTTGTTATTAAGGATGCTAATGTGTTTGTGATATCTCATAAGGAAGGAATGCGTGATAAGTTCTTGAACGTGCTAAAATTTGAAAAGGTAAAGGGTTTTAGTAGGTTAGCAGTATGAAGATTTTGGTTACAGGTCACAAAGGTTTTATTGGTAAGAATGTATTTTCTTATTTGCAAGAGAACTTTGGAAGTTCAAATGTGTGTGGTATTGATAGACCTGAAGGTGTAGAAAATTTTAGTGGTGGTGATTACGATCTAGTTGTTCATCTTGCAGCATTTGCTAATATTAGAGAGAGTTTGGAGAACCCTAAAAAGTTCTACGAAAACAATGTAATAAATGCAAAAAAATTATTTGATTGGTGTGGGGAAAAAAATACTCGTCTTCTTTATGCTTCCTCTAGCGCAGTTGAAGAAGATTATTGGGAAAATCCATATGCAATGACTAAATGGATTAATGAGCAGATGTCACCACCAAACTCTGTTGGAATGCGATTCACTACCGTATATGGTCCAGATAGTCGTTCAGATATGATGTATCGTATGCTTGAGGATAAGACTGCAACCTATGTGACTAATCATAAACGTGATTGGATACATGTAACGGATGTTTGTCGTGCTATTCTCTATCTTGCTCCTACCAATATTTGTGGACCAGTTTCTGTTGGTTCTGGACAATCGGTATATGTAAAAGATCTTGCTAAAAAAATGGGCATGGGACATTTGCCAGTTAAAGAACTGACCCCTGGAGAACGCCAAGATAATGTTGCAGACATTAGTTTACTAAGTAGTACGGGGTGGCGTCCTACTATCAATGTCCTAGATACTGTCAATGACAACACCTAATTGGCAACATCATTCAAAAAAAGAACAAAAACGAAAACTTAAACCTCAAGCAATGAGAGCAAGGCGCGAAGCATTGCGCCAGTTCAAAAAGCGTCATATGGGTTGTCCTAAGGGCAACCCTTCTTTGTATACTGTGTGTACTTCAAACGAATCCCGATGACTATCAACCACGAAGTCAAAGGACAACTTGCTAAACTCCTTGCTACCGAAGACCTGGTAGTGGAGCACAGGTCTGTTGATACCGCTCAGTTTAATGTTCATACTCGTGTGCTGACACTTCCTCAATGGAACAAAGCGTCTAACACTGTATATGATCTGTTGGTTGGACATGAAGTTGGTCATGCCCTATATACTCCAGATGAAGATTGGATCAAGACTCGTAAGATCTCACCTCAGATCGTAAATGTTGTTGAAGATGCTCGTATTGAAAAGATGATGAAGCGTCGTTATGGTGGTCTCTCTAAGACCTTTTATCGTGGTTATGAGGAATTGGCAGATCAAGACTTCTTTAGTATTGATGGTGAAGATCTGTCAATATTTAACCTAGCAGATAAAATTAATTTGTATTGTAAAATTGGAAATTATGTAGATATTCCATTTACATGTAGGGAAGAAGAACTTTTACTCATGGTTCGTGACTGTGAGACTTTTGCTGAAGTTCTTGATGCATCAGAAGCAATTCATAACTACTGCAAAAATGAACAACAAGAATCCACTTCAGAAGTTCAATCACAACCTAATCATGGTGGGTCTTCCCCCCAGTCACAGGGATCAGGTGGTGAGGAGGGAGAATCAGAATCCCAGATCGATCCCTCATCCAGGGGAAAATCCGACGATTCTAAAGTTGATGGTCTTCCTGGACCTTCCAGTGATGTAGATACTGGTGGAGATGATGATCAACCCATTGATGTTGAGACTATGAAGTCTTTTGATGATGCCATCAAAGATCTCATTGGTAGTGATCAGGGAGAGAATCAGTATCTTGAAGTTCCTAGAGTTAATTTAGATAATATTATTATTGATAATGCCGAGGTATATCAACATGTTCCTGCTGCTTGGGAGAATGAGAGATATGCATCAACAAATATATTTGATGAAGTTGATTCTCGATATATTAAATTTAAAAAGTCTGCACAGAAGGAAGTAAATTACTTAGTTAAAGAATTTGAGTGTAAGAAGTCTGCTAGTGCATATGCACGTTCGACTACATCTCGTACTGGTGTTCTTGATTGTACTAAGTTGCACACTTATAAGTACCATGAAGACTTATTTAAAAAAGTATCGGTTATCCCTGATGGTAAGAACCATGGTCTAGTATTCATCATTGATTGGTCTGGTTCTATGGCAGATGTTCTTACTGATACTGTTAAACAACTTTATAATTTGATATGGTTTTGTAAGAAAGTTCAAATCCCATTTGAGGTTTATGCTTTTACTAATGAGTATCCAAAAATAAAGTATGAATACGATGCTGATGGTGAACGTAAACCAATCATGCCTGGTCCTGCATATAAAAAAGTTGATGGTTGTGTTCAGGTTTATGACCACTTCTCTTTGTTGAATATGTTTTCGAGTAAGACTAAAGGATCTGAACTTGATATACAAATGCGTAATATCTATCGTATTTCTGAAGCATTTGGTAGACAGCATTATACTTATTATGAAATTCCTATGGGTCTAACTTTGTCAGGAACACCTTTGAATGACACTCTTATTTGCTTGCATGAAATTCTTCCTAAATTTAAAATGGAGAATGGTGTTGAAAAAGTTCAATGTGTAATTCTTACTGATGGGGAGGCACCTCCTTTGAAGTATCATAAAATAGTTCAACGTCATTGGGAATGTGATCCATACCTTGGTGTTCGTCAGGTTGGTCCTACTTGCATCCTTCGCGATCGTAAACTTGGTACTACATATAATCTAGGTGGTAATTGGTATGAAGTAACTGATGTTCTTTTAACTCATCTTAAAGAAAAGTTTACTGATACTAACTTTATTGGTATTAGAGTGCTTGAAGGTCGTGATACTCATGCCTTTATTGCTCGATATGTTGGTCGATGGAATGATGATCATGATAAACTATTTGATAGTTGGAAAAAGGAACGAACATTTACAGTTACTAATTCTGGATATCATGCTTACTTTGCATTGTCTTCAAATTCTCTTTCTCAGGATAATATTTTTGATGTCAAAGAGGATGCAACAAAGACACAGATTAAGTCTGCATTTGTAAAAAGTCTAAGAACTAAAAAGATGAACAAACGTGTTCTTAATGAGTTCATCTCTCTTGTCGCATGACAATTTAAAAACTGTCTATCGGGGGATCAAAATCCCCCACATATCATCTATACTAACTTCAGTTCAAACAAATCAAATGTCTCTCTCATCCGAATTTATTCGCACTTCCCTTCAGGGGTTGTATGGTGAGTCTATTGCTGCTGCTGATATTCGTGCCTGGTGTGCTATGAATGGTGCGAACTATCAAACAGTTACGAATAAACTTGCTGATTACAAATCCAGTCGCGGAAAGTGGAACTTGACTGTACAAGAAAAACTAGAACAAAACTTTAATGCTCCTTCTGTACTTCCTGCTCTAGAAACTAATTTGATTCCAGAAAAAGATGATACCTTCGTCAAGTTTGGTAGTTTTGGTGATATTAAAAAAATTATTCAGTCCCGTTTATTTTATCCAACGTTTATCACGGGTCTTTCTGGTAATGGTAAAACGTTCTCGGTTGAACAAGCATGTGCTCAACTTGGTCGAGAATTGATTAGAGTAAACATTACAATTGAAACAGATGAAGACGATCTTATTGGTGGTTTCCGTCTTGTTGATGGCAACACCGTCTGGCATAATGGCCCAGTCATTGAAGCACTCCAGCGTGGAGCAATCTTGCTCCTTGACGAAATCGATCTCGCCTCAAATAAAATTCTCTGTCTTCAGTCTATTCTCGAAGGAAAGGGAATTTTCCTTAAGAAGATTGGTAAATTTGTTGCTCCCTCAGAAGGTTTCAACGTACTCGCAACCGCAAACACTAAAGGTAAGGGATCCGAGGACGGACGATTTATTGGAACTAACGTGCTCAATGAAGCATTCCTTGAAAGATTCCCAGTAACTTTTGAGCAATCTTATCCAAGTCCTTCTACTGAACAAAAAATCTTGGAAGGAATTTGTTTGGATCATGGTATTGAAGATCGCGAATTCTGTAAGTACCTTGTTGACTGGGCAGATATTATCCGTAAGACTTTTTATGATGGTGGTATTGAAGAGATTATCTCTACTCGCCGTCTTGTTCATATCATCAAGGCATATATGATCTTTAAAAGTAAAAGCAAAGCAATTGAGGTTTGTGTAAATCGCTTTGACGATGATACTAAGCAAGCATTTACAGAACTCTATGATAAAGTAGATGCTGATTTTGAATACACTGAAACTAGCGAATCTGATTCAATTGACTCAGGTCTCGCATCCTGATATAATATGGGAGGATTATAATGCCTCCCCACATTTTTATTATGAGTACTACTATGGCAAAACATTCCAAGTATTATTACGAGTATGATCGTAATGATCTTAATCGAAAAAATCCTTTTGATGATAATATGCCTCCCTGGGGACATAGTGACATGGAAGCACTTGGTGCCTCTTACTATAAAACCTACGCTCAGAATCAAGATGTTTTTTATCCAACAGATCACCCAAGTCAAGAGTTTTGGCATGAAGATGGGATTGAATTTGTTGGTAATCCTGATGGAATCACTACTACGTTTGACTTTACTATGGAATCAGAAGACAAAATTGATCTAAACCTTGATTAACTTTCAAACAATGGTTTTTGGAAGTATGAAGAAGATCTTACTATGAAACAGGTTCGTGAATACCTCTCAGAAACGTATAGATCACATTATGTTTCTAAAGAATCTAAGACACAAACTCTAGATCTTGTTGAAGCAATTGGTGACGCTGAACCATTTTGCCGTTCTAATGCAATCAAGTATCTTTCTCGTTTTGGTAAAAAGAACGGCAAATCAAAAGGTGATATTTTGAAAGCAATTCACTACTGCATTCTTCTTTATCACTTCTCTGGACTACACAATGAAACTAAGGGAACCTATGAAACTTTCTGAAAAGACTATTAGCCTGCTTAAAAACTTCTCTGACATTAATCAGTCAATTCTTTTCAAGAAAGGTAACAAACTACGTACAATTTCAGTAATGAAGAATATTCTTGCTGAAGCAGATATTCCAGAAGACTTTCCTAAGGACTTTGGAATTTATGACTTGAATCAATTTCTTCGTGGTTTGTTTTTGCACAATAAACCAGAACTTGATTTTACTAATGAGGGGCATGTTGTCATTAGAGAAGGTAAAACTAGATCTAAGTATTTCTTTGCAGAACCTAGCGTTATTGTTACTCCTCCTGATAAAGAACTAACTCTTCCAAATGTCGATGTTGAATTTGAGATTTCTACAGAGCAACTCGATAAAGTTCGTAAAGCAGTTCTTGCATTTCAACTTCCTGATTTGTCTGTAGTTGGTAAAGCGGGAGTTGTAAAACTTGTCGTTCATGACAAAAAGAACGATACTTCAAATGACTTTCAGGTTATGGTTGGTGAAACTGAATCTGAGTTTTGTTTTAACTTTAAGGTTGAGAATATTAAAATTCTTCCTGGTTCTTATCACGTCGATATCTCAAGTAAACTTCTCTCAAAGTTTACCAATAATGATTGTGATCTGACTTACTACATCGCTCTAGAACCCGATTCATCATTCTAATGAAAATAGATGTCACTGCCAGAATTATTGGCAGTGTCTTAGCTATCATCTCATACTTCGTTGTTCTTCATGTGAGTGCAACTCTAGGTGCTATGATGATGTTAGTATCTGATGCAATATCAGTGCCATACTTTGTAAGAACTAAATCCTGGGATGTAGTTCTTATGTTAGCATTCTTGCTCTGTATTTCTTCTTCTAAATTGGTAGCATGAATCTAAGTATAGAGCAAGCAATGGTGCTATTGCTTTTGTCAAGATGTAAATTTAGTTCTAATTATACTTTGCATCTCATTCTATTTTTAACACATCTTTCTGAAGAGATCTAATGAACGTAAAAGTCACTGACAAATTAGATGTAGTAGTCATTGATGACTTTCTAGATCTCATGTCCCATAATCTTTTAAAGCAAGGTGTTAAAGATTCTTCTGTTTGGGGTGTTAGGGAAACGATCTCTCTTGATATTGAAAGAGGTGATCCTAGACTATCTTATGGATTTTCTTCTACTATCGTAGAGGATCAAAACCCCGAATACTATTATGGTATTGAGGACTATCATTTTATAAAGATTGTCAAATACATGAATGAAAGAGTTAAGGATCTTTTTTGTTTTAAGCAAGTTTTTCGTTGTAGAATGGACATGACCACATACAGAGGAGACAACCAAGTAACCTGTGCCCCTCACATTGATTATGATGGGAAGCATTTTACTTCAATTTATCATCTGTCCGAATGCAATGCACCAACAATCATCTATAACCAAAAACTTCTGACTGGAGAAGTTCCTGATGATATGGTTCTAACTGAGAAGCAGAGAATTGAAGCAAAACCCAACAGGTTGATTATATTTAATGGCAATTATGTTCACACAGGAATGTGTCCAACAGATGCCCCAATAAGAATTTTAATCAACACAAACTATAAATTATGACCATGCGTGATGAATTTCTTTGGGTTGAAAAATATCGACCCAAAACCATAGAAGATTGTATTCTCCCCAACGATATTAAGAAGACATTTATTGAATTCTTAGCAAAGGGTGAAGTTCCTAATCTTCTTCTTGCTGGACCTGCTGGGTGTGGCAAAACTACTATTGCAAAAGCACTCTGTAACGAATTAGGTGTAGACGTTTATGTCATCAACGGATCCGATGAAGGACGATTCCTCGATACTGTCCGAAACAATGCGAAAAACTTCGCTTCGACCGTATCGCTTACGTCAACTGCTAAACACAAAGTCGTCATCATTGATGAGGCAGATAACACAACCCATGATGTACAACTCCTCCTACGGGCGTTTACTGAGGAGTTTAGTGGCAACTGCAGATTCATCTTCACCTGCAATTACAAAAACAAAATCATTGAACCCCTCCACTCTAGATGTGCCGTCGTCGAGTTTGGAATCCCTGCAGGAAAAAGACCAGAGATGGCATCAAAGTTCTTCAACCGTCTCAGACAAATCTTGGATGCAGAAGGTGTTGAATATGATAACAAGGTCCTGGTAGAATTAATCAATAAGCACTTTCCTGATTGGAGAAGAGTATTAAATGAATGTCAAAGGTATTCTGCGGGGGGTAAGATCGACTCTGCGATTCTTGCATCATTCAGTAATCTTAAAACTGATGACCTTATTAAAAAACTCAAGGATAAGAACTTTCCTGAGGTACGTAAATGGGTCGTCAATAATTTGGACAATGATTCTAGCGTACTCTTGCGTCGGATTTATGATGCTTGTTACGAATCCCTCGTTCCTTCTAGCATTCCTAGTGCTGTGCTTATTTTGGCTAAGTATCAGTATCAGGTTGCATTTGTTGTGGACCAAGAAATAAACATGCTTGCATGTTTAACTGAAATTATGGTGGAGTGTGAATTCAAATGATTAAAAAAGAAAAACTTAGAGCACAAGTAAAATCTAGATTCTATTACTTCTTCTGGGGGATTGCTACAGTCTCTGTACTTCTAGGACAGTTGTATGTTGGGTCTGGATATCGTATAATGGCAGGTGAGACTTTACGTCTAACTTCTTTTCTTATGGATATTACTGAACAATGAATGTAAAACTTGTACGCATTACCTCTGGTGAAGATCTTATTTGTGATCTTCTCAATGAAACTGATGATTCTGTTACCTTTACTGATGCGATTGTAGCGGTTCCTGCAGGCAATGGGCAGATTGGATTTGCTCCTTGGTCACCTCTTCTTAGTAAAGATGTGAAGGAACTTACTATTGACAAAAAATTTGTCATGTATGTTTCGGAACCACAAGATCAGATCTTGACTGAATATAAATCTATGTTCAGTAAGATCATTGCTCCTTCTACAAAACTTGCTCTCTGAGCCTTTTATTTTATTATGATTAACATTGATCGCATCAACCTTGAAGAGTTCTTTGGTTGCGTGAACGCTACCAATACCAAACAGATGAAGTCTAACGCATTCAAAACTATTCGTACTTGGTTGCAGGAGAAGTCCTTTGCCAAGTGGAGTGATGGTCAACTTCAGTATGTGGGTGATTATAAAGATGGTGTTGACTTTACCTCTGAGGATAACGTCAACTATGAGATGAAAGGTTCTCTTCGTTTGTTCAACAAAAACGGATCAACTAAAAGCATTATCTTGAAGAACTTTCATAGCGAAAATAAAGTAGTAGAAAAAACCTTCGATTATATGCTTTTGGTAGATACTGAGCGTATGTCGATTGCCTATGTTGATTGGGACACTGTAAGTAAGAGAACATACTTTACTCCCAAATCTCCTTGTGCAAAAGTCAAGTTTCTTCCTGGTGACTTTACTATGCTTGCTAAAGATATTAAACCTTCAGAGAAGAAGATTACCTCTGCACAAATTCTCGACAATCTGCAGGAGATTCTTTGATGAAGAGTTACAAGACTCCTCTACGCTATCCTGGAGGCAAGTCTAGGGCATGTAAGAAGATGGATCCTTACTTCCCTGATCTTAGAGATTATAAGGAGTATCATGAACCTTTTATTGGTGGTGGAAGTGTTGCTATTCATGTAACTAAAAAATATCCACACCTGAAAGTTTGGGTGAATGATTTGCATCCCCCTCTGGCAACATTCTGGCAGCAGGTACAATCAAATGGATATCAGATGGAAAAAAAACTTCAGGAACTGAAGTCTAGATATCCCGACCAATCTTCTGCAAAAGGATTGTTTTTGTCCTCTAAAGATTATCTTGATAATAGTAGTATCTTAGATGATCCTATCTGGACTGCTATTAGTTTTTATATAGTCAATAAATGCTCATTCTCGGGACTTACTCAATCATCCTCGTTTTCTAAACAGGCGTCGGATAGTAACTTCTCTATGAAGGGTATTCTTAAATTGAGTGGTTATCAACAACTTATACATAATTGGACGATCACTAATTATTCTTATGATAAGATTTTAGATGAATCTTCTGATAGATCTGATGTATTTGTTTATCTAGATCCTCCATATGATATTAAAGATAATTTATATGGAAAGAGTGGATCAATGCATAAAGGATTTGATCATGACAAATTTGCAGAAGATTGCAACTGTTCATCTACAGACATGATGATTAGTTATAATTCTGATCAACTTGTGACCAATCGTTTTGTTGATTCTAAGTGGAGAGCAGCAGAGTTTGATCTTACATATACTATGAGATCTGTTGGTGATTATATGTCGGATCAAAAAACACGTAAAGAATTGCTTTTAATGAACTATGAAAATCGAAGTTTCGCTTTACAAAGCGGGGAAATTGTGGAAGGAAGAGTATCAGGCACACGACTTCCAGGATGCTAGGGAGATTGCTCTTGCAAGAAACCCTGGTGCAACAATTACGGGCGTTAGTGCTAATTTGAGGGCTGATGAAGTGCCTGATTTTTATAAGCAGTAATTATGAATTATGATTATGAAGCAACACCACATATAAATCCTGGAATCCTTAAATGGAAATTGAACCAGGATCATATGAATCTTTTGTGGAATTACATTAAAAAACCCACTACTAATGGTGCATGGGTGTTTGATAATAATAATAAAGTTATTGAAAGAACTCCATATCAAGAGTGGGCACTTGATGATAGTAGCAAAGTTTTTCAAACAGAAATACTATCACCAGCAATTAAGCATTATGTAGATATTTGGGGATACCCGATGACTGTCAGAAATAGTCATCATCCAGTCCCAATTATGAATCGAATTTGGTGTAGAATTTCTGGTAAGGGGGAATATCAACCACTTCATAGTCATCAATCTATTTGGACATTCATTATCTGGATGAATATTCCATTCGAGCATGAAGAAGAGGAGTCTGGAGATGCAGTAGAATTGTATCCACAAGCAGGTAATGTTGCTATTAATTATATAGATTCTATTGGGAGACTTCAAGAACAACCATTTAGACTGGGTAAAAAGGATGAGGGAACTATAATTTTATTTCCAGGAGATTTAAAACATGTAGTTTATCCTCACTATACAACTGATGAATATAGAATTAGTATTGCAGGTGATATTGTAATTGATAGTTTAAATTGTGGTGAACAGATGCCTGTTTACCGAAAAAATGATTATGAATTTTGCAACTTTCGCGAAGAGTGATTATGGAATTAAAGGACTGGTTAAATTCAATCAATTTTACAAAAGAAGATTTGTCTGAAAACATCTCTTCGTACCCTCCATTTATTGTAAATAAATGTTTGTCTGGTCATCTTGATGGAGTTCTTTTTGCAAATGAGATGAATAAAAACTCTCATTTGGATAAAGACATGCAATATGCGTTCTTTATAAATACTCTGAGGAAGCGTAAGAGATTTTCTCCCTGGCTCCGAAAAGATAAAATTGATAATCTTGATCTTGTAAAACAATACTATGGTTATAGTAATGAGAAAGCAAGTCAAGCTTTGAGAATTTTGTCGAAGGAACAACTCGATTACATTAAACAAAGACTTGACATTGGTGGAACATGACAAACACTATTGAACCCCAGGTAAACTGGAAACCCGAGATGATGGTAGAAGTTATGCTCAACGAACCAGATGATTTTTTGAAGGTTCGTGAGACTCTAACTCGCATTGGTGTTGCCTCTAGAAAGGAAAAGAAACTCTATCAATCTTGCCATATTCTACATAAGCAGGGTAGATATTATATTACACATTTTAAAGAACTCTTTGCTCTGGATGGTAAGCACGCCAATCTTACAATTAATGATGTTCAAAGAAGAAATAGAATTACTAGACTATTGTCTGATTGGGGTTTAATTAGTATTGTTAATGATGAATCTATTTTAGACATTGCTCCTTTAAATCAAATTAAAGTTTTATCTTACAAAGATAAGACTGAGTGGATCTTAGAGCAAAAATATAATATTGGATCTAAAAAGAAAGTAGAGCAAACAGAATAGTGAATGAAAGAGAATCTGAGTACAACGAGTACGATTATCAACTGTTTTTAAAAATAGAAGATGTTCGTACAATGTATGATCACGTTTGCTATTCAATAAGAATGTGGCCAGGTTCTCCTGCAAGACCAGTCGAAGAGCAAGTATATCTTGATAAACTTAAAACACAATTATTTGCTATGATTGCTGATTATAATTTTGAGAACGGTTAGTTCTGTAGAATTGTTCGGCAATTACTGCTAGTTGGTTTTATATTTTAATATAAATAGTAAAGGATGCCTTCGGGGTCCACACAATACAAACTCGCTTATTAAAGGAGCTAAAACCATGGGTAACCTCATGAGATATTCTGCTGCGGATCTTCCACAACTTTTGGATAGAATCAATCGCAATAGTATTGGAATGGATGAGTATTTTGATCGTCTCTTTAACGTTCATGAAACATCTACCAATTATCCACCATATAACTTGATTCAGGTTAGCAATGTAGAATCACGTTTGGAAATTGCGCTTGCTGGGTTCAAAAAAGAAGAAGTCAATGTTTACAAAGAATACGGAAAACTTTTTGTTGAAGGACAAAAAGAAACTGCGGGAGATACAAACTACGTCCATAGAGGAATGGCTCAACGATCTTTCACCAGATCATGGACGCTCAGTGATGATACGGAAATTAGATCAGTTACTTTTGAGGATGGGTTATTGAGTATTGAACTTGGTAAAATAGTTCCAGAACATCATGTTCGTAAGGACTATCTTTAAGTAAAAACAATTAAGTTTAGATTATAAATACTGGTGGGGCATACCCAAATATCGTCACCGCACGGGCGGGGTTGGTCAGAATCAACCCTTGCCCATTTTTATTTTTTGTGTTAAAGTAAGTAGTAAAGCATCTTATTATGACTGTTAAATTAGCCGTTGTGAAGACGGGAGAACAAATCATTACTGACGTTGAAGAAATGACCTTAGATGATAAGGTTGTTGGTTATTTCTTCAATAAACCCTGTATTGTTGATACGGGCAAACCAGAAAAAAATAAAGAGACTGGGAGGACTTCTTTTGATATTAGTCTTAGTCCTTGGATTGCTCTTGGCAAAGGATATAAATTTCCAGTTCCTCTAGACTGGTTGGTAACCTTTGTGGATCCAGTAGAAGAACTCAATAATATGTATCTTGTAGATATTATGGGTCAAGAAGTTCAAGATCAAAGTCAATCAATTATTGTTACTGATGGATGTGAGGATTGCTGATATGGAACCTAAAATCATTATTTTTCAAACTGGTGGAACTCTGATCTCTGTATTAGAAGAAGCACCATCTGCTGACATTGGCGAACCTGATTGCATCTTGGTAAGCCCATTCAATATTATGCCTGACGGAACTCTTCAACCTTGGTTGGGGGATCTTACCTCGGACAACAAATTTAAGATTCATTCTGATAAAATGTTGACCATCGCTGAACCAACTGCTAAAATCAAAGAACTATACAGCACTCTGACTAAGTGAGATTCTACACAAACGTCCAGATGATCGGGGATCAATTTCTCGTCCGAGGATATGAAGATGGTAAGAACTTCATGATCCGAGAGAAATATTCTCCGACTCTTTTTGTTCCTTCTAAAAAGAAGACATATTATCGGACGTTGACTGGAGAATATGTTGAACCAATTAAACCTGGCGGTGTTCGTGATTGTAGAGAATTTATCAAGAAGTATGATGGTGTAGAGAATTTTAGTATCTATGGTAATGAGAGATATGTATATCAATATATCTCTGACAATTATAGAGAAGATGAAATTAAGTTTGATATTAGTAAAATTAAACTTACAACAATTGATATTGAGGTTGCGTCTGAAAACGGATTCCCTGATGTAGAATCTGCTGCAGAAGAAGTTCTTTTAATCACTCTTCAAGATTATACAACAAAAGAAATTATTACTTGGGGTAAGGGACCATTTAAACTGAAGCAGGGCAATCATTACTATAAGCAGTTTAACAACGAATATGATCTATTAAATGATTTTATTGCATGGTGGATTGAAAATACTCCTGAAGTTGTTACTGGGTGGAATAGTAAATTGTATGATATTCCGTATCTAGTGCGACGTATTGATAGGATTCTTGGTGAGAAGTTGATGAAAAGACTTTCTCCTTGGGGTCTGGTCAGTGAAGATGAGACTTATATTTCTGGAAGAAAGCATATATCGTATGATATTGGTGGGATATCTCAATTAGATTACCTTGATCTTTATAAAAAATTTACATATAAAGCACAAGAATCCTATCGATTGGATTACATTGCGAGTGTGGAACTTGGACAAAAGAAACTTGATCACTCTGAGTTTGATACCTTCAAGGATTTCTATACAAATGGTTGGCAGAAGTTTGTAGAATATAATATCATTGACGTGGAACTTGTTGACCGTATGGAAGACAAGATGAAACTGATTGAACTTGCATTGACTCTTGCGTATGACGCTAAGGTCAATTATGAAGATGTGTTTTACCAAGTGCGTATGTGGGACACAATAATTTATAATTATCTTAAGGATAAGGGAATAGTTATTCCTCCCAAGATTAAATCTGACAAAAATGAAAAGTATGCGGGGGCATATGTTAAAGAACCGATTCCTGGAAAGTATGATTGGGTTGTTTCTTTTGACCTTAACAGTCTGTACCCTCATCTCATTATGCAGTACAACATCTCCCCCGAGACCTTACAAGATACTAGACATTCTTCAGCTACGGTAGATAAGATATTGAATAAAGACATTGACTTCTCTGGATATGAAGATTTTGCTGTGTGTGCAAATGGGTCAATGTATAGGAAAGATGTTAGAGGATTTCTTCCTGAATTGATGGATAAGATCTACAAAGATAGAACTATATTTAAGAAGAAGATGCTTGCTGCTAAACAGCAATATGAAAAAACTCCAACAAAAGTATTGGAGAAGGAAATTGCTAGATGCAATAACATTCAAATGGCGCGTAAGATTCAACTTAATAGTGCTTATGGTGCTATTGGAAATCAGTACTTTAGATATTATAAACTTGCTAATGCAGAAGCAATTACTTTATCTGGTCAGGTATCAATTCGTTGGATTGAAAATAAAGTAAATGGATATTTGAATAAACTGCTATCAACTGATGGAGTAGACTATGTTATTGCATCTGATACTGATTCTATCTATTTGAATATGGGTCCTCTTGTAGATAAGTTTTTTGCTGCTAAGTCTGAAGATAAGAGTTCTATCGTAAATATTCTAAATTCAATTTGTGAAGATAAACTTGAACCTTTTATTGATGCTTCCTATCAAGAACTTGCTGATTACGTGTCTGCATATGATCAAAAAATGCAGATGAAGCGTGAGAATATCGCTGAACGTGGTATCTGGACCGCTAAGAAGCGATACATTCTTAATGTATGGGATAGTGAAGGTGTTCGATATGAAGAACCTAAACTGAAGATGATGGGTATTGAAGCAGTTAAATCTTCAACACCAGCACCCTGCCGCACAATGATTAAGGATGGTCTTAAATTGATGATGAATGGTACGGAAGAAGATGTAATTAACTTTATTGATAAGTGTAGAGAAGATTTTAAAAAACTTCCACCAGAACAAATATCTTTTCCAAGATCTGTTTCTAATGTTCGTAAGTATGCTGATAGCACAAGAATTTATAGCAAAGGAACACCTATTCATGTTCGTGGTGCTCTATTATATAATCATCAAATAAAGGAGAAGAAGTTAATTAATAAATATTCACTCATTCAAAATGGTGAGAAGATCAAGTTTTGTTATTTGAAGGAACCAAACCCTTTGCATGAAAATGTAATATCCTTTATTCAAGAATTTCCAAGAGAACTTGAACTTGACAAGTACCTTGACTACAACTTACAATTTGAAAAGAGTTTCGTCGAACCTCTTAAAACTATTCTCAACGCTATTGGTTGGAGTGTTGAGAAAACTGTAAACCTAGAACTATTTTTTTCCTGATGGACCTTCCTATTACCGACAAAGAACTTGACACTATTGTCAGTGCTCTTCGTCTTGGTGGAGATACTTCTCTCTATCAAAAATTGAAAACTGTAAAAGAAATCCGTGAGGAAAATCCTGACGGTGCTTATAAAAAAGTTCTTCGTGAAAAATTTGGATTTGTACTGTAATGGAGATCGTTACATTATTCCCCACAACAGTTTATAAGAACAATATAATCAACGATTTTACTGAAGATTGTATTGACAATTTAAAGGGTGAGGAATATATAAGAACGCCTCTAGATAATGGATGGATAACTAAAAAGTTAGATCTTCATAAAGATGATAAGTATAATGATCTTTTTGGTGCCATTGATTACCATGTAAATTATTTTGCAAAAGAAATTTTAAAAATAAAAGATGACATTGATTTGGTCTGCATGTCTTCTTGGGTAACTATGAATATTGGATCTGATTATGCTCAAGATCATATTCACGCATCGTCTATGATCAGTGGTGTTCTTTATCTGGATGCTCCACCAGGTTCTGCTCCAATAAATTTTCATGGAGATATTAATAAAAATAATACCTTTGGAACTTTCTTTCCAATACGATATTCTGAATTTAATCAGTTAAACTCAAACACCTACCGAGTTGACGTAGAGAGTGGTATAATGGTGTTGTTTCCATCAAGCCTCAGACACTCTGTGAGACCCAATTCAGACTCAAGTATAAAGAGGTATGTATTATCTTTTGACTACATACCCGTAGGAGTTTTGAATGCAGGACCAACTAAAATTTCATTAAATGTTTTGTAACTATGATTAAAGTAAAGTATCAACTTAAAGAACATCCAAACACAACACTTTTTAAGTTCTTTAAAACTGAAGAACATGTAGAGATGTTTAAATCTCAAAACCCACATTATATTTTTGAGTGACCTATGGATTTTCTAAAAGATATTGTAAAAGAGATTGGAGATGAGTTTACCAAACTGGCAGCGGACATCGACGAAACCGAAACTTACGTGGACACAGGTTCGTACATCTTTAACGGAGTTGTATCAGGTAGCATATTTGGTGGTGTATCTGGGAATAAGATTACTGCCATTGCTGGCGAATCTAGTACTGGTAAAACTTTTTTTAGCCTCGCAGTGGTTAAGAATTTTTTGGACTCTAATCCTGATGGATATTGCTTGTATTTTGATACTGAGGCAGCTGTCAATAAATCGCTCTTAGAGAGTCGTGGAATCGATTTGAATCGTCTTGTTGTAGTGAATGTGGTAACGGTCGAAGAGTTCCGTAGCAAGGCACTCAAGGCAGTAGACATGTATCTCAAAACGCCTGAGGGGGACCGCAAACCATGTATGTTTGTGTTAGACTCTTTGGGAATGCTATCCACTGAGAAAGAGATTACTGATGCTCTTAATGAAAAGCAAGTTCGGGATATGACCAAATCTCAACTTATTAAAGGTGCATTCAGGATGTTGACCTTAAAACTTGGTCAAGCAAACATTCCTATGATTGTTACTAATCACACTTATGATGTTATTGGATCTTACGTTCCCACTAAAGAGATGGGTGGAGGTTCTGGTCTTAAATATGCTGCTTCTACTATCATCTATCTTAGTAAGAAAAAGGAGAAGGATGGAACAGAAGTCATTGGAAATATTATCAAAGCAAAGACTGCTAAGTCACGTTTAAGTAAGGAGAATAAGACAGTTGAAATACGTCTTTATTATGATGAGCGTGGTCTTGATCGATATTATGGTCTTCTTGAACTCGGTGAGATTGGCGGACTTTGGAAAAACGTTGCTGGTCGATATGAAATGATGGTTGGGGGAGAAACCAAAAAGGTATACGCTAAGGCGATTCTTAAAGACCCAGAGGTTTACTTTACTTCTGAAGTTATGGAAAAACTTGACGAGATTGCTCGTGAAGAATTTAGTTATGGAACTTGAGAAGATTAACCAACACACATTATGGACAACATTGAGACCACAATTTTAAAAAATCTTCTGTTTAATGAAGAGTTCTCTAGAAAGGTGATTCCTTTTATTAAGGAAGAATACTTTCAGGAACCCACACAAAAAATTACATATGAAGAAATCACGTCTTTTATTGGGCAGTATAATTCTCAAATTACTGTAGAGGCATTGTTGATTGAAGTATCTAATCGTAGAGATTTAAATGATGAGACTTTAAAACAACTTCAAATGTTGATTACTAACTTGGAGGAAAGTCCTGTTGATCAACAATGGTTACTTGACACTACAGAAAAATGGTGTAGGGATAGGGCAATTTATTTGGCATTAATGGATTCTATTAGTATTGCTGATGGAAATGATGAGATGAAAAGTAGGGATGCAATTCCCAATATACTTAGTCAGGCATTGGCAGTTTCATTTGACAATAATATTGGTCACGATTATTTTGAAAATGCTGATGACCGATTTGATTTTTATCACCAGAAGCACGATAGAATACCTTTTGACTTAGAATATTTTAATAAGATTACTAAAGGTGGTCTTGTTAGTAAAAGTCTTAATATAGCTCTAGCTGGAACTGGTGTTGGCAAGTCTTTGTTCATGTGTCATATGGCTGGTTCTTGTCTTCTTGCTGGTAAAAATGTATTGTACATTACTATGGAGATGGCAGAAGAAAAGATTGCTGAGCGCATTGACGCCAATCTTCTTAATGTGCCAATTCAAGAGATTTCTGAACTCCCTAAGTCAATGTTTGATAACAAAGTTGAGAATCTTGCAAAAAAAACTCAGGGATCTCTTATAATTAAGGAATACCCAACTGCTAGCGCACATAGTGGACATTTTGAAGCATTGCTTGCAGAACTTGCACTTAAGAAATCATTTAAGCCTGATATTATTTTCATTGATTACCTTAATATATGTGCTTCCAGCAGGTATCGCGGAAATAGCACTGTCAATTCATATTCATATATCAAAGCAATTGCTGAAGAACTTAGAGGACTGGCTGTTGAGTCAAACGTCCCTATCGTTTCTGCCACGCAGACCACTCGTTCTGGTTATGGTAGCTCTGACGTTGACATTACTGATACTAGTGAATCCTTTGGTCTCCCTGCTACTGCTGATCTTATGTTTGCCCTTATTTCTACAGATGAGCTCGAAGGGCTTGGACAAATTATGGTGAAGCAATTGAAGAATAGGTACAATGATCCTACAGTTAACAAACGCTTTATTGTTGGGATTGATCGTGCTAAAATGAGATTGTATGATTGTGAACAATCTGCTCAAGAAGATGTTCTTAACAATGGGGGAGAGTATGAGTTTGATGATGGGAACTCCGATAAAAAACAAAATAGAAAAGAAAAGTTTGGGACCTTTAAATTTGATTAACATGAAGAACGTTGGAGCAGATCTGATCGGTGATTTCACTGCTATTGACTATCCTGAAAGAAGGCAGTTCCCTAGTAATGAGATAGTAAATCGATGGAAAAATATTGGGCATAATTATGTAAATTATACTGGTCTTCTTAGGGAAGAGTATCGTGGTGTTCCTGATTGGTGTCATGATATTGTAAGCAGATTTAAGACCAAGTACATTCCTATTGGAGATAAGTGGTATTTTTTGCAGGACACTTCATTGTCTCTTTATAAAATGCCTCCTGGAACAATCATGCCAGAGCATGAGGATACTTATCCTAGATTTCGAGAGATTTATGGTGAATCTAATGTTGATATGATCTGTAGGATTCTAATATTCTTAGAAGACTGGAAGACTGGGCATTATTTTGAATTAGATAGGGAACCTTATGTAAAATGGTCAAAGGGTGATTATCTTTGGTGGCGTGGAGATACTAGTCATCTTGCAGCAAATCTTGGGATTGAAGATAGATATACTATGCAAATTACATCAACTTTATCGACATGGAAAAAAGAGATGCAGTAATCGATGACATTATTGCCAACTATGGAGAATATTGTTCTTCTTTTACATATAACTTTAGGAGGAAATGTGCAGAAGAAGATATCCATAATGATGGATTTGTAAATTGTTATTGGAATCCCACTAGCAAGTTAGTCTATATGCATATTGATAAGTGTGGTAGTACCTCAGTTTCTACTGCACTAAGATATTCAAAGACAAAGTTTTACTCTCTTGAGAAAATGACTCGTAAATATACCCCTAATGAGTTAGCAAAATATTTGGTCAAGGATCATATATTTTTTGCAGTAACTAGGGATCCAGTTCAAAGATGGATCTCTGGTGTTAATGAGTTTATGTGTAGATTTGAACCAGATTTTGATTGGGTCGTTGACCAAGTAAAAAATAAAAAATATATATTTGATGAACATACTGGACCACAAACATCGTTTTTAAAATTATGTACTGATAATAATGCCAACTTAAAATTGATAAAGTTGGATAGTAAGTTATCGGCAAAGGTTAATTTGCTAATTAAAAAAAATTTATGTAAAGAAGACTTGGAAAAATATGAACCTTTTTTGATTTCTCATTTAAGAAATTCTAAAGAATTTGATCCAAATTACCGACCGTTATGTGCTAAAATATATAAAGATTATATAGAGCCTGACAGAGAAGAGTTTGACAAACTTTATCAAGGAGATTATGAATTGTACTCAAAAGGTGAGTGATCCATTTCACACGGTAGAAAAATTTGAAGAAACCATATCAAATTTTTATGGTGCAACGTATGGTATAGCAGTTGATTGTTGTACTCATGCTGTAGAGTTGTGCCTTAGGTATGAGGGTTATGATCAAGTAGTAGTACCAGAAAGAACTTATGTTTCTATTCCAATGACCTGTATGAAGCTTGGTCTTGATTGGAAATTTGCCGATATTAAGTGGTATGACCAATACCATCTTGGTGGTACTAATATTATTGATGGTGCAGTTCTGTGGAGACCAAATTCTTATGTACCTGGAACTTATTTGTGTTTGAGTTTTCAGTATAGGAAGCATCTCTCTTTGGGTAGAGGTGGAATGATCCTGACGAATGATAAATATGCTGCTGAACAGATGAGAATGATGACATATGATGGAAGAAAGAAATATGTTCCTTGGGGAGAACAAAATATTAGTTCAATTGGATATCACTACTACATGACACCTGAGACTGCAGAAATTGGTCTTGATACTTTTGAGCAAGTTAAGGACTCATTCCCTCTTGCCAAAAATTATAATTCTTATCCATATCTTCCCAACATGGAGGTATTTAAATGAATAAGTTAAAAGGTCTTCCTCCAATATTCTACTTAAATTTGGATCATAGAACTGATAGAAAAGAGCATATAGAGAATCAGTTTAAAAAGTGGGATATTACAGACTACACACGTTGGTCGGCATCAACGTTTGATACAAAAAAAGTTGATCAGTGGGGGAAGAGATTAGATCAAATGCTACTCGCTCCATCTGATGCATCTATTCTTATGAATGAATGGCATCTGTTAATTGAGTGGTATAATTCTGGAATATCAGAATATTGTATGGTTGTTCAGGATGATCTATGTTTTGATCTTGTTGAACATTGGCCTTTTAACTGGGAAGATGTTATGAAATCTCTCCCATATAATTGGGATATAGTTCAATTTTATTATTGTCATGATTGGCAATTGATGATGCACCTTCATCCTAGAACCTGGCATAGTTCTTCTGCAGCGTGTTTTATGGTAAATAGATTTTTTGTTGAGAAGTTGATTAAGATTCATGTTAATCCTGATGGAACTATTAGGACAAATCAATCTTTGCATGATTTGGAAGTTCCTAGGGAATCCTATAGTAGTGATGATTTCCTTCTTTATCAGATTGCAAAATCTTACACCATTCCATTATTGACTCTAGATCCTAAATTGGCAGTAGCACAGGATAATAATCAATCTAGCAATTCAAATACTGAAGATTATAATCCAGTTATTGCAGTATATCACAATAAGATTTATGATATACTTTCGACTACTTGCACAAAACAATGGTGGGAAACTCAGAGTTCTAATTTCACTGCAGATGATATTTTGAGTTGGGGTAAACCCGTTCATAAAAAAATGAAAATGTTATTACCACAGTATGATAAGATAGGTTAAACTATATGGAATTTAGTGTATCTTCAAAATTGAATGACATGCCTACGATAATATATCGGGCATCTTCTGAAAATCCTCCTATAGAGCAAGAACTTTCTTCTTGGGGAATATCTAACTATAGGAAGCATTATGATAAGTACAGTCCACAAAAATATAAAGATTGGAAACATTTGCTTCTTGATGATGGTTTAATGCAAACTCCTTTAGAACTATCTTATTCAATTAATATTATTGATGCTATTGTTGATTGGTATGATAATACTGATGACGAGATTTGTATTGTTGCTGATGAAAATGTTACATTTAAAAATGCAAAACGTTGGCAATTTGACTGGACTTTTCTCATGCAACAACTTCCATACAATTGGGATTGTATACAATTGTTTGTGTATTGTTCAGAGGCTCTGAAGATGCACATGCATCCTTGGATAAAATCTAATAGGGGTCAACAATGTTTTATGATCACTAGATATTTTGCTAAGAGGTTAAAACATTTTCACTACATAGAGGAGAAGTTTAAACTTTATTATGATACTCCAGATAAATCTATACCTATAGATTCTTATGGATCTATGGATACCTTTTTTTATGACTTAGGAATTACTTATACCTTTCCTGTGTTTTCCTTAATAAAAAATAGTACTTCATCATATTTGCCTGAGATGTGTTCTGAAGGTATTGACTATTGGTGGGAGGATAAAGCACCTTTGTATTCTAATTTTGAATTATTTAATTACAATAAAGGGGATGATGAATGGAAAATGGATCAATACTTTGATGTGGATTCATCTAAAAATAAAGTATATATGGATGAGAGGAGGCCAAGACTAATATGGATTTAACTAATAAGTTAGACGGTATGCCAACCGTCAATTATTTTAATCTTGATAATAGAGTTGATCGTAAAGAATGGATGGTCGGTCAATTTAAGAAGTATGGGATTAAGTATAATAGGGTATCTGGAACAAAATATCTTGCTTCCGAAAATGCTAGATGGAAGCACTTGATTGCAGACGGTGAAGATTACAAACTGCTTGTACCTATTGCAGCAAATGCAATTACCCATCTTGATTTTTTAAAACGATGGTATTCCGAAACTACTGAACCATATGTCCTTCTTATGGAAGACGACTATGATCTTGGATTGATTCCATATTGGCACTTTGATTGGAACTATATGATGGAACGTATCCCATATGATTGGGATTGCATTCACATGGGATATGAAAATCCAGATGGTCTTTTATTTCATCTCCATCCCATTGAAGCTGCTCATGATTTTGGACCAGTTCTTTTAAAAAGAGAATATGTTGAAAAGTTGTTGGATCTGCATTGTGTTGGGGAAAAATATAAATTAGTTCATACTGTTGCAGATATTGCTTGGAATCGACAAACGGATGTTGCTGGATCTGGCACAGTGGATTATTTTATGGTTCATAGTGGCAGAACATACTGTTTACCTTTAATTACCATCAATGCTAATTTTGGTAGTTTTGAAAACAATAGTATAATTCAAAGATACTATAGGCAAGAAGGTGATATAATTGCTAGGAATACTTATTACTATTGGTGGCAGCACGAGAAAAACAAATTTACTTTGGATGACTTTTTTAGTTTTGGTGGTAAAGTTCACGAATCTATGAAATTAAAACCCCAGAAGTTTAGGTCTTATGATTTGACGGGTAAGCAGTATGATCAGTATGGAGAATCATATCTTGATTATTATAGAAGGTAATAAATATACTTACGGAGGAAATTGATTATTATGGAATTAAAAGACACGGTAAAAGGAATGCCGAAAGTTTATTATTTTAATTCGGAGCAATCTGAAGTTACTAATGAACATATGAAAAGAAATCTAACAAGTTTAGGGTTAGAACATCAGAGAATTATTACATCCAACTATAATAAAGAAAATGTAAAGGAATGGGTTGGTAAACTAATTGATGCTAAAAATTATAAACTACCAGTAGTAACTGCTGGATATTCTATATCTGTACTAGAATTTTTAAAAGATTGGTATGAAAGTACTAATGAAGAAACCTTGATTCTTAGTAGAGATACTATTGACTTTGGGATTATAAAATATTGGCCGTTTACTTGGGATGAGTTGCGTCAAAAAATTCCTTATGATTGGGATTGTTTCTTGATGGGATTTGAAAGTACAACTCAAATACCATGTTATCTTCATCCAATCATTCCTGGACACAACTTTGGAATGGCAGTTCTGAATAGAAGATATGTTAAAAAACTAATAAAACTTCACTGTGTCGGTAATAGGTATAGACTGGTAAACAAGATTGCTGATAAAAATTTTGGTGGTCAATCTGGAACAGTAGACTATTTTATTGGACATTGTGGTAAAACATATTGTATGCCATTGTTCCCAACTCATACTGATTTTATTAAAAAGAAAACTAAAAAATATGTATTGGCAAAGTCATGTAGATTAGCATATTATCAGTGGTGGAGAACTGACGAAAGTTTGGAAATTCTTGGTCATTATAATAGATATACTATGGATGAATTGCTTACTTATGGTAAAGCAAATGATGTTGGTATGATAAAAAATATTCCTACAGCCCAATTATTTGCTGTATTTAAATGAACTTTACCAAAAAGTTGAAGGGATTCCCAACAGTTCGTTATATTAATTTGGACTGTAGAACTGATCGTCGTCAGTACATGGAGAATCAGTTTGATATGATGAAGATAAATTGTCAAAGAGTATCAGCATCTAAATTCTCTGCGTCTACTATGAGTGAGTGGGCTTCCGAGTATGTTGATGGTCCTGTTCCCAAAATTCCATCATATGCTTTAGGCAATTCTTTAACCCATCTTGAAACTATTAAAGAATGGGTTACTAATACAACTGAAGAATATCTTTTATTGATGGAAGATGATTATGATCTGACTTTATTCCAATATTGGAATTTTGATTGGGAATATTTAATGAATCGTGTTCCTTACGATTGGGACTGTATTCAACTGGGATATGAATCTGATGAGTTTTTGGCATTCTTTTTGCATCCTAAACTTAGGCATACTTACTTTGGTCCAGTTTTGTTGACTAGAGACTATGCTGAAAAGATATTAGAACTTCATACCTCAGGTGATAAGTATTGTTTTAATAAAGTTTTGGGTTCTAAAAAATTTAAAAATTATGGCACAACAGTAGATTATTTTATTGCACATACTGGCAGAACTTATTGTATACCTTTAATTACTACAAACGTTGATTCTCCAAGCACTGAGTATGGTATTAATATCACTAGACCACATCATCAAAAATCTAAGTACGCTTATTACTATTGGTGGATGAAAAAACATTTGACATTTACATTGGATGAATTTTTTACCTATGGTAAACCAAACGATAACAAAATGATAATTAGCACGAGCGGTTGATATGAATGCTACTAATGAATGGGATAGATTAAAAAAGGTAATCGTTGGTGTTGCCGATCACGCAATTATTCCTGAGATGGATAAAAGTCTTAGGACCATAAATTATGCTGGTGACCAAGATGTATCTTCTGTAAAAGTTGGACCATACCCACAAAAAGTTATTGATGAAGCAAATGAGGATTTGGAAACCTTTTGTGATTTTTTGAGGGAAGAAAATGTTGAGGTTTTGAGACCAAAAAGAGAAGTTACAACTTATTATAATTACTGCCCTAGAGATAGTGTTTTTGTTCATGGTGACTTTGCTCTAGCAACTCCACAACCACTTAGATCTAGATCTGGTAATTGGAGATCTTTTGGACATCACATTGACTCAGTTTGTGAAGTACCTTGCTCATATCACGATGGACTTTACAATGAAGACTGTGTTGGTGATCCCTCTGTATTGGCACTGACCGAGTTAACACCCGCGTTTGATGCTGCAAATTGCATTCGTGCCAATGATGAGATATTGTATTTGATATCTAATAGTGGTAATAGGCAGGGTGCAACTCTTCTGCAAGACATGCTGGGCACTCGCGCAACAGTTCGTGTAGTTAAAGATATATACACCTATGTCCATATTGACACAACTGTGACATTTCTTAGGGAAGGATTGCTAATGGTCAATCCCAATAGAGTGAAGAGTCGGAATGATTTGCCGTATCCATTTAATACTTGGACAATGATTAGAGCACCAGATCCAATTGACATAGGTTATTATCCAGGATATAATAATGCATCAGAGTGGTGTAATATGAATTTGTTCAGCATATCACCAGATCTGGTTGCTCTTGAAGAAAATCAACATCCAACCAGACAAATTTTGGAAACTTATGGCATAGAATGTGCTATGCTTCCTATGAGGCACCAAAGAACTTTAAGTGGTGGATTTCACTGCGTAACTTTAGATTTGGAGAGAGGATGAAAGTAGGAATTATTGGTACAGGTAAATTGGGTGGTCCTGTTTCTGAAGTATTTGCTGATGCTGGACATGAAGTTTTTGCTTATGATATTGCTGGTGGAAAAAATATATCCTCGGGAAAAACTGAAGGTGGTGGATCTAGGAAGTATTACAAAAGTATTAAAACTGTTGTACAAAAATCGTCAATAGTATTTGTTGCAGTCCCTACCCCACATGAAGACGAGTATGGAGGTAGTTCCCCCTCTATGCATTTAGAACCAAAAGATTTTGATTATAGTATTGTAAAGAAAGTCCTATCAGAAATTGATCAGTATGCATCTTCACATCAACAGATAGTTCTTATTTCTACAGTTCTTCCTGGAACTGTGAGAGAACAATTATTGCCTTTGGTTAAAAATTGTTCTCTTGTTTATAACCCATATCTTATCGCCATGGGTACTGTTAAAGAGGATTTTAAGAATCCTGAAATGATTATGGTAGGAACTGAGAATGGTCTCACTTTAGGCAGTCCAGAACTTAGGACCTTAATTAAATTTTATTTGAGTTGTACTGACATTATTAAACCTGGTGTTAATAAAAGTGAAAAAGATCCTCATTTTTTGAGTAAGTGGGTTCTTGGAACATATGAAGAAGTAGAATGCATAAAAGTTTTTTATAATACTTTTATAAGCACAAAGATATCTTTTGTTAATATGATACAAGATGTTGCAGAGAGGCAGGGTAATATTGATGTTGATATTGTTACAGATGCTTTAACTAGTGCTTCTACTAGAATCATAAGTCCAGCATATATGAAGGCAGGGATGGGTGATGGTGGTGCTTGTCATCCTAGAGATAATATTGCCCTCAGATATTTGTCTCAGAAACTTGATCTTGGTTACGATATCTTTGAATCTGTAATGAGATCTAGGGAGCAGCAAGCAAAAAATCTTGCTGAGTTTTTAGTTAAACTTTCTAATACTTGTAGAACTCCTATTGTTATTCATGGTAAGGCATATAAACCAAAAGTATCTTACATTGATGGTAGTTATAGTCTTTTAGTTGGTCATTATATTGAACAACTTGGAGAAAGAGTTAGATATGTTGATCCCTATACTGGAGATAAATGGAGTGGTCCAGCAATCTTTTTGCTTGCTCATAGTGTGAGTACTACTTATAGGTATTGGGAAGATCAAAACACTGGTGATGAAGTATATTGCGATTTCCCATTCGGTAGTGTTATTGTTGATCCATGGAGAAAGTTCAAAGCACCCGACGATGAACCATTAGAAGTTATTTACTACGGCAATACCAGAGGTAAAGCGGAACATGATTCCAAAGGTAAGTAGACAATTGTATTAATCTAAAGTAAAATATTAAAAACAATTTTTAAACTATGTCTAACATTGATACTCAAAAGTACGTTGACTTTGTAAAGGAGACTACTAGTGCTCCTAGTTTAGATTATCATGCTCTCGCTTCTCGTTTAAGTGAACTTGAAGCAACTGGTGCTAACGTTACTCAGATGATGACAGCAGCATTTGGACTCTCTGCAGAAGCGGGTGAGTTTACCGAGGTTGTAAAGAAAATTGTCTTCCAGGGAAAACCATACACTGAAGAAAATATCTTTCATATGAAGCGTGAACTTGGTGACATTATGTGGTATCTTGCTCAAGCATGTATGGCTCTTGATATTAGCATTGATGAAGTTATTCAAATGAATTTTGATAAACTTAGTTCTCGTTATCCTGAAGGTTCTTTTAGTATTGATCGTTCCGAGAATCGTGAGCAAGGAGATGTCTAATGTTCATTGACTATCAAAATATTTCCAATAAACTTATTTTGTTGAATACATATTTTGATAGTATTCAAACTGAATATAGAAATAATTTTAATAGTCTTGAGTTTAGAGATTTTATTGAAGAGCAGAAAAACCATATAAAAGATACTGGGAGGGGATATCCTATAGGATATGAAAGTTACTTCTCTGGTAAACCTAGAGTGGAGGGTAAGTCTGGATGGCATATCGCTCCACTTTTTGCTGAAGACAATTTATATTATTTGAATACTCAATTATTGCCAGTCCTTACTAAAGTGTTATCACAAATTGGTATGACTTCAGTATGTGCTATTAATGTTTTAGATCCTATGCAATCCTTGGAATGGCATATTGATACTGATTATATTCCAGGAGTGAAGTTGCACAGAATTATGTGGGGTTTGGAATGTGGAGATCAAAAATCAATTATACAGTTGAGGGATAAGCAAGGAAATATTACTGAGAGAGAGTTTAAAGATAGAGAGTTTTATATTTTTCATCCTGAGACAGAACATAGAGTTGAGAATATGATGAGTATACCTAGAGCAGTTGTATGTATAGATTATCTTGACAGTACTAAATATAGTGGAACAGCAATTTTATAGTCATGAGTAAACCAAATTATCAGACTCGACTTAATATTCCATTGGAAAAAGAGTTGGTTACAAAAGTTTTGAGAAAACTTAGATTCAAATCTATTGATGACTATGTAAATATGAAACTTCAGGAAGACTTATCTCGTCTTACTTGATTGAGAAAACTTATAAATATTTGTATATCGTAACACCTATGAAGGACTTTTCACAATTCATGAAAGAGTCTAATTCTCTTGCCTCTGTGACGGGCAGGAGACTTGGTTTAGTACCTGATGGTCATGGTGGATATCATGATAAAAAAACTGGAGAATTTACTGCCAAGAATGTTGGTGGTAGGTTAAAATTTTATAATCAGAATCAAGTTCTTGGTGATCAAGATCCTCCACAAAAGAGGACACTTGCAAATCAAAGACCTGTTTCAACTCAGACCAGACGCCCTAAAACCAAAAATAGCGTAACTACTGAAACTGAGTCTATCAGTAGGTCTGATGAAAAAAAATTGAGAGAAAAATATATTCAAGGTAAGATATTCTGTGAAGGAACTTACGTTGAAAATATAAAAACAAGTCAGATTGGTAAAATTGTTCGTAGAGGAACCAACTATTTGATTTGTGTTACTGAAGATGATGAGATGTTTAAATCTTGGATTCGAGATCTTCGGGAGTGGACAGATCAATCTGGTGTGCCTGCAGATCAAAGATTGATTGGGACTGATGCCCATAGAGAATATGTTATGAAGTTAACTGGAACAAAGAAAATACAAAATTTCATAAATAAATACAAGGCAAAAAAGAAGTACTAGAGTAATGGCAAACCTTAAGCATGTTGTCTCTGATCTGCACCAGGTTTATTTGGTGGAGATGGACGCAAAAATTAAACCTCAATTGGACAAATCATCTCCTTCTCCTAGTGCATCGGCAGACGATGCTAAGAAGGAATCTGGTGGCGGAGAAGAGGGCATAAAGAAAGCAGCTAGACAACTTGCTTACGATACAAGATATAAGGCAAGACGAGAAGGTATTCCTCTTGAGAGGGCATTTAGTCAGGCATTGTCAAACTCTAGTGCTTCTGCTCCTGTGAAGGATGCGGCAAAATCTATGCTTTTTAGTGGTGGAGATAAAAAAGAAGAAGTAGAAAATGAAGGTAATAGTATTGATGAAGTAAGAAAGGGTGATAAGGACATGGTTCGCGTTACCCCTAAAAAGGGATATGGCGATCAAAAAGGTTATGTTCGTTTTGCCAACCGCACGAAAACGAAAGAACTTCGTGATAATCCACAGATTCAATCAGTTACTCCAACTTCTCATGGTGAACCTTATGAAGGTAAGTATAAGTTAAAACCAGGAGAGAATAAGAACACTAAAGGTGATCTTGATGGTGACGGAACTAAGGAACCAGATAAGCATGAATACGCTGGCGTCAAAGATAAGGCGATTAAAGCATCAATGAAAAAGAAGAATAAGAAAGAAAAAACCCAAGAGTCATTTTCTAATTGGAAGTCTGAACTTGGTCTTTCTGAAGATACTATGGTTGAAGTTGTTGGACAAAATAAAGAAAAAAAAGTTAAGGAAGGTGCGAAAGTAAACAATGTAATCAATATTAATCCAGAACTCAAAGAGGGTATTGGTAAACTTGGTGGTGAAGTTCTAGGTATTGAAGAGGTTGATGAGGCAGTATATGGTGGTACTCCTGATAAAAAGGCAGAACCAAAAGATACCCGCATGACTGTTACTAATGCTGATAAGAAGGGTAATACTAAAGCATATCAGAACTACTTAAAAGGTCTCAAGAATAAGAAGGGACAACCTGTGTATAAGGCTGCTGATCACATGAAGGAGAGTGATTCTGCAAAAAAGATTAATGCTGAAGCAGTAGATTCCACTTCTACTCTTTCAGCAAAACAGCAGGACACTGAAAGGGTTCAAGCACAAAATGCTAGAAACCAGTTATCGTTGGATCAAACCGCTGCTATCAATAAGAAGAAGAAGGATGCTGCTGATCGAGCAGCATTAAAGCGTGAGATTAAACAAGAGGTTGGTGAAGATACTGAACTTGATGAGCGTACACGTTACGCTAAAGAGACTGGTAAGGATCCTCAGACTGGTAGACCATCTGAAAGGGGTGGTACTATCAAACCTGGATCTGCTATGTCAAAGGTTCGTAAGAGCCTTGCTGGGCAGGGTCTGATGTCATCTAGAGGGAAGGGGATCCAACCCCAAGGTCAGACTAAAAAGAAGGGTGCTAAAGGTTATCAAGGACAAACTCCTGTAGATAAGATCAAAGCAAGACTTGCTAAGAATAGAGCACCTAAACCAAATCCATATAGACCAAGGGCTGGTGAATCTGATTAATTAACTGAATCTAAAGTCTGCTATATATAATGTATAGAAGACTGAGGTAAATTATGTTAGCATTTCTCCTTCCATTAGCATCTAAAATTATTACGGATGCAGTTTCTAAGATTCCAGAAAATGAGGAACTTGGTGAAAAACTTGTGGATATTTGTTTAATTATTCTTGGTAAAGCAGTTAAGCTTACCAAAACTGATATGGATGATCAACTATTAGAAGTTGTTACATCAGCGATTAAATCGAGGGATCAAGATCCCGCTGAATGATCTTAAAGGGAGAATTTCTCTCCCTTTGTACGGGATTGTTTTTATAAATAAAAAAAGGTAACTGAATTTTACGGACAGTAAGACATGGCACTCTGGGGAAATAGTGATAACGTAACCTCTGCAGGTTTGATTAGTCTCAATTACAACACTGGCATTTGCACAGGATCTGGCACCGCTTTTGGTGCTGCAGGTAGCGCCCAGGAAGGTGATGTGATTCGCTTTGGCGACCGCAGTGGTACATACATGGGGGATGCTGTTATTGTCAGCATTGCAAGCACCATTCAATGCTCAATTGCATCTACTTCTGGACTTTCTGGAGTTGCGATTGCTGAGACATCATTTAATGTTTCTCAGTGTCCTACTTACTCTGTTGGAGATTCTACTTTTAGTGAAGCATCTTTCGGTGTAACAGATAAGGTCATGTATGGTGTTGCAGAAGGTGGTGTTGAAGGAACTACAACAACACAATATGCACTAGATCATGGTGGTTGGGTTGGTGTTACAACTTATCTTGATCAGCATGGAACATTAAGAGTCAAAAAAGAAGTTCTTGTTGCAATGTCAGGCATTACAACTGGTAACTCTCCTGTTTATGATTCCAACCCACTAGATTGATTTGATGAATTAGGTTATGCATTTTAATGAGTTGAATGAGGATAACTTCCTTCTTTTTGCAATAAAGAATTACGAGAATCCTCAAGCGGTAACAAAAGACGATTTTGACAAAGATCTGAATCATTTTAAATATATTAAAAGATTATTAAAACGATATCGAAATACGGGTCAATTAAAGACTCACTTGTTGATAAACCATTTTATAGTTCTTTATAATATTTTTGGTGAGGCAGCAACGCCAATGCTTTTTTATAAAATTGAAAGGGATTTGTGGGATGTCATGAAGACATTTGTAGTTTTTTTGAATAGACTCCCCGAATATCCAAAAACATATATGCATGATATAAAAATTGATATTGATTGTCTAGCAGAGTTACGGAAGGTCTACAAAAATGAATCCTCTTGATAAAGTTATTACTATAATAAGAACGCTTAAAGAAGAGGGTGCTCCTACCATGGCAATGGGGAATGGTCAAATCGCTGGATCTTCTCAAGCAGGTGATGATCCTCCAGTAAAGGCAAGAAAGAAAAAAAGATACATATATCAAAGAAATACTAGAAAAAATTGGATGTAATCAATGGCATTCGGTCTTGGTAGATTAGCAGTATTAGAATCAAAACTCGATATTTATGAAGACCTCTCGAAAGAGATGCTTGATAAGCTCGAAAGAGCAGTTGGAACAATCTCAGAGAACAGCAACAGAGTTGCTGTGATCTTGGAGCGCCATGAGAATCGTTTGGATGAATCTGAACGTGCCGATAAACTTATCATCGGTATGCTTGAGGAGATGAAGGAAAGACATGATAAGGATCATGAAGTGGTTCAAAATAGGATCAGCAAGATTCAGAAAAAGGTAGACAATAATACTAAATTTGTTATTGCTACCACTGCCGTCTTGACGACTCTTGTGACAGTGTTGCAAGTGGTTCCACCTATCTTGAACGTATCTTCTCAAGTACCAATCCAATCTAGAAAATAAATAAACATGGTTTGCAAGTAAACCATGGAACGACATAAAGATTCTCTATACTACCTTCAAAAACTTTCTAACTCTGTTTACATGTGGACAAGTATGATGACTGTCTGTTTGTGGGATATTGATGTTGACAGTCGTTTCTGGGAATGCTAGTATAAAAACCTAAGAACTTCTTGTTATGGATTTTGTTGACGCCAGATATATTAATCTGCTATCCAACAGACTGCCAAAATTTAAAAGAGTAAAACCCAATCTTTACAATTTCAGATGTCCTCTTTGTGGAGATTCTGAGAAGAGTAGAAATAAAGCAAGAGGGTATTTGTATGCTGTTAAGAATAATACCAATTATAAGTGTCACAACTGTGGTGTTAGTCTCTCTTTTAATAATTTTTTAAAAAAAGTAGATCAGTCACTACAAAAAGAGTATGCTCTTGAAAAATTTAAAGAAGGTCATACAGGTAAACGTGGTTCTGTTATAAAGGAACCTAAATTTGATGTTAAAAAACCAGTATTCAAAAAGAAGGTTGGTGTTAACTTGCCTAAAGCATCAGCAAATCCTGATGCAAAAAAATATTTGGAATCTAGAAAGATTGAATCTGATAAATTTTATTATACTGATAAATTTAAAGTTTGGACTAACACTTTAATTCAGACTTTTGACAACGTTTCATATGATGAACCTAGGATAATTATCCCTATCATGTATGAGAACAATCTTGTTGGATATCAAGGCAGAGCACTTGGTCCGAGCAAGATTAAATATATAACCATTATGTTGGATGAAAATGCACCCAAAATCTATGGACTCGATAACATCAGAAGAGATGCTCCAGTCTACGTTACAGAAGGACCGTTTGACAGTTCGTTCATTCGCAATGCGATTGCTATGTGCGGAGCTGATGCTGATGTTAGTCGTTGGGGGATCAGTGATCCTGTGTGGATCTATGATAACGAACCACGCAATAGAGAAATCCTATCCAGGATCGAACGTAACATCAACAACGGTGAAAGGGTAGTTATTTGGCCAACAACTATTGGTGAGAAGGATATTAATGATATGGTTCTTGCTGGACTTGACGTGCAGTCTCTGGTAGAATCAAACATATACAAAGGCTTAGAAGCTAAATTAAAATTCACAAATTGGAAGAGAATATGAGCAACGGTATTAAGGTAGTCAAACGCTCTGGTCGAATTGAACCAATTGACCTAAACAAGATGCATATCATGGTTGAAGAGGCATGTAATGACCTTGCAGGGGTCTCTGCTAGTCAAGTTGAGATTCAGTCTGGTATTCAATTTTATGATGGTATTAGCACTGAAGAAATTCAAGAAATTTTAATTCGCTCTGCTTCTGATTTGATTGATCTTGATCATCCTAATTATCAATTTGTAGCGGCAAGACTTCTCTTATTTGCTGCACGTAAACAAGTGTTTGGACGTATGAGGGATCTTCCTAAACTTTCTAATCATATTAGGAAGTTGGTTGATTATGGCGTGTATGACTCGGAAGTTTTTGAGAAGTATAATTCGGAAGAATTGTTGAAGGTAGAATCGTTTGTTGACCATGATCGTGATTTCTTGTTTACATATGCTGGTTTAAGGCAAGTAGTGGATAAATACCTAGTGCAGGATCGTAGCACTGGTGAGGTATATGAAACTCCTCAGTTCATGTATATTATGATTGCATTGACTATTTTTCAAGATTATCCTACAGATACCAGACTCGATTATGTCCGAAGATACTACAACGCAATCAGCAAGCACAAAATCAACATTCCCACACCTATCATGGCAGGGGTGCGAACTCCACTTCGACAATTT